>OOBB01000513.1_pt1 | contig 19784 bp, 15 predicted proteins | sample 1671661 | NCBI WGS metagenome assembly OOBB01 (sample SAMN06348179, study PRJEB24527) | human gut metagenome | biome: human gut; feature: ankylosing spondylitis patient; material: feces | host: Homo sapiens | place: China | collected 2015-10
TAAAAAAGTGAAAACGGGAAGAAATGCTCCAACGGATAGTCAGCGAGAAGCAAGCAGATTGGGTGAAAAAGTGAAAACGGGAAGAAATGCTCCAACAGGAAGGTGGAGAGAAGCAAGTAAATTGGGTGAAAAGGTGAAAACGAGAAGAAAAACTCCAACGGACAGTCAGTGAGAAGCAGGTAAATTGGGTGAAAAAGTGAAAAACGGGAAGAAATGCTCCAACGGATAGTCAGCGAGAAGCAAGTAAATTGGGTAAAAAAGTGAAAACGGGAAGAAATGCTCCAACGGATAGTCAGCGAGAAGCAAGCTGATTGGGTGAAAAAGTCAAAACAGGAAGTCGGCAACAAGAGAGAAGGTAGCGTGTATCGGGCGCAAGTTTTGGTTGCCTAGAATGGGAAGGTAGAATATAATTGTTGCAGTGTGAAAGAAACAAAAGATATGCACAAGTAGAAAGGGGATGTACAAGTGCAGTTAAGAAGAGATAATGAAATGGACCAGGAGAGAAAAACAGGCCCATATTATGGTATGCCGACGCAGAAATATGAGAATCAGGATTCCTACGGAAGACAGGAATCATACATGAACCGGAATTTCTATGAAAATCAGCAATCATACGGCGACCGGAATCCATATGGATATGAAGAACCATATGTAGTTCACACGGTTCAACCGGTACGTGCGAAACGGACAATCCCGATCATCACAATCCTGATTATTGTGGCGAATGTGATTGCGGCGATTATGTGTATTGGTATCGAAAACACATTCCAGCTTGCAGGAATTAACTATGAGTACATCACGATAAACCACGAATATCGTCGTTTGATCTCTTATATGTTCATACATGCGGATTTTGAGCATTTGATAGGAAATATGGTGGCGCTCTTTCTGTTCGGTAAACTGGTAGAACAAAGGCTTGGTTCCCTGCGGATGGCAATCATCTATTTTGGTTCCGGCGTTGGAGCAGGATTCCTCTCGATGGAGATTGCACACAAGCTGCATCCGGAGAGTCCACGGTTTGCCGCGGGCGCGTCCGGGGCTGTCTTCGGAATTATATGTGCAGCAGTGTTCCTCCAGATTATGGGACGGAAGAATGCCGAGCGGAAGGATATGATTATCGCAATTGCACTCGTGATTGGATATGCGATTTATTCTGCAGGCGGAAATGTGGATATCTATGGTCATATCGGTGGCGCGATTGTCGGAGGTATTCTGGCGTTTGCGTTAAATGTAAAGAAATGGCAGGGCTTCATAGAGAATCAGTTCTGCAAGATCTTGGCGATTATAGCGACAATCGTGCTCTGCGTGATGGGCGTTGGTGAGGCACATATTGGCAAGGATCAGTCCTCTCTGATGGATAAGCGGGTAATGTATATCCGGGAACAGCCGGTGGCAGATTATGAGATGAAAAGCTATGGAACAAAAACATATGGCGAAGCTTTGGATGATTACTGTACGAATACAAAATGGGAATCCTTTACCGCAGAAAGTGGAGAACAGGTCGTACAATTCAATGGAAACGCGTATTATAAGGGAAGCGAGAAGGAAGTGATCATCCAGTTTTTGATCACGGGTGACTGCGAATCGTATGAGCTGTCGTATTTTGCATTCGACGACACTGCGTGCAACTGGCAGCAGGTAGACGCATTTTACAAGACAATATGTAAGTGATTTTATAATTGTGCAACATAGTAGATGTATATGATTGTGCAGATATTACCAATTCTAAAACAGACCGTTGAAGCACGTTGGTACTTAATGAACGGCAAACTTGTTTGGCGTGAATTTAGTACCATTACGTGATGAACCGAGCGAGAGCGTGTCTGTGTAGAATTGGTAATATCTGTACAATACACATACAATTATCAGTTGCACAATTGATAATAAATAATCCGGAGGATAAGACAAAATGAGTGAAATTAAGAAGATAGCAGTACTGACAAGTGGTGGTGATGCACCGGGAATGAATTCGGCGGTTCGTGCGGTTGTGTTCAGCGCGAACAATCTCGGTATCGAGGTCGTTGGAGTCCTGCGCGGCTACGAAGGGCTGATAGACTGGGAGACGATTCCGCTTGGATTAGACGATGTGCGAAACATCAACAATCAAGGTGGTACGATTCTCTTTACAAGTCGGAGTGAACGGTTTTTAGATCAGAAATACAGACACATTGCGGCAGAAAACCTGCGGGCACATGACGTAGATGCAGTTGTTGCAATCGGCGGAGATGGTACACTGCGCGGTGCGATTAAGTTCAAGGACGAGGGCGTGAATATCGTATGTATTCCGGGCACGATTGACCGGGATGTGGCTTGCTCCGAATATACGCTGGGGTTTGATACAGCAGCGAATACTGCGATGGAGGCAATCGATAAGATCCGCGATTCATCGGTATCCCATGGCCGTTGCAGTGTCGTAGAGGTCATGGGCAGAAAGCGTGGTTATATCGCGCTCTGGGCAGGCATGGCGACGTCCGCAGATGCTATCGTATTACCGGAGAAATGGGACGGAAACTTCGATTACATTATAAATGCACTGCGTAAACGGCACACCGATGGCAGAAACAGCTATCTGGTTGTCGTGGCAGAAGGTGTAACGGATGCAGGCAAGCTGGCAGATCTGATTCAGAAGGAGACAGGAATTGAGTCGCGTGTATCTGTGCTTGGATATATCCAGCGAGGAGGACAGCCAACGGCGAAGGATCGTATGTATGGTTCGCTGATGGGCGCGTATGCAATTGAGATATTGCGACAGGGCAGAGGTAACCGGATCGTTGCGATCAAAAACGATATTCTGGTTGACTACGATATTGCGGAGGCAATCGACCTGCATAACAACAATCTGGATTCCTTCCAGTACCAGCTCAGTCTGATGCTGGCAGAGTAATGGAGGTATTGGTTGTATTATGAATTCTGCGGAATTCAGTCGGGGTACACCCTTTTTGTAGTTTGAAGATACGGAGGAACGATGAGATAGAGTGAAATCCACAGCTCATTGCGACCTCCGTTATATTTTTTTCAGGGTCAGAGAGCAACAGGCATGCATGATAAATGCGCTGTGCATTTACATAATGGTAGAAGGTATCGCCTGCAAATTGTTTGAAAAGCCGAAGAAAATGATACTTGGAAAATCCCGTCATGGATGCCGCTGTATCAACGCATAGATTTTCTGCGTAATGCTGATGGATGTATTCACATACAGATGAAAATGCTTCGGTATAATGTCTTTTCTTGTCAGGAGATATATCATGGAAGACTGCACTTTCGTCAGACAGTGTGCGCCCAACCAGCAAAAAAAGCTGAACAAGGAAATGAAACACCGCAGTCTCACGGAACCGGTTCTCGCCGAAATACTCTTCTGCACAGGAGGAAATCAGTTGGGCACATGTATCATGAATTTCAGGGAGCGTGTTCCCGTTGATCAGTGTAACTGGAGAGAGTGCTGCCTGAATTGTTGAAAAACAGTCAGATTTAATATAATGGAAGAAATCTGCCAGAAAAATATAACGTTGACCATGACAGGCTGGAATGGAATGAACAGTTACAGGTGCAATGATCCCGCTCCTTCAGATAATAGTTTGTCCCATTGCAGATGATAGTATAATCGCCTTTGACAGGCATGATGATTTCTGTGGATGCATGCCAATGTGGCTCATATGTTTCGTATTGCGTGTTGTTATATAACAACACAGATTCATAATCGTGAAATTTTATCTGTTCATAAGAACCATCCAGGTTAAGTGCCATGCTAATATTTTGTCTCCATTCTATAATCAAAAATTGCTTTTGGATGTTGATGATTTTATTAAATTATAACGAAATAGAAAAAAACATCAAGAAAATTATGAAAAACAGCAAAAATATTCATAAAAAAATAGCAATAATTGATAACTAAATAGCAATGATTCGGTAGATAGTGAAAAAAGATTACGATAAGATATAGTCAGATCAGGGCATGAGGAAATAATATCTCACTTTGCATGAATAGAACGAGCAGGAGGACAAGATTATGAGAAAGAAACAAGTGTTTAATCCTTTTTTACCTTTGAATGAGTATATCCCGGATGGGGAACCACATGTGTTCGGAGACCGGGTGTATCTGTATGGTTCCCATGATCATGAGGGGGGATATACATTCTGTATGGATGACTATACTGTGTATTCGGCACCGGTAGATGATCTGACAGATTGGAGAAAAGAACGAGTGATATATGAGGCAGATCAGGATCCTGCTTACCCGGAGCTTTGTTATATGTATGCACCGGATGTTGTGCAGGGAAATGATGGAAAATATTACCTGTATTACGCGATGTCCGGCGATTATGGCGTGGGTGGTTATACATGTCCGATCAGCGTGGCTGTATGTGATACGCCAGCGGGAAAATATAAATTTTTAGGGCATGTGCGCAATAAAGATGGAAGTCCGATGATGCGGTATGTATGCTTTGACCCGGCGGTGCTGAATGATGATGGCGTGATAAGACTCTATTATGGTACACAGTATGATTACGAAGAACAGCCAGACTTCCCGGAAAATGATGCCTATGTGAAACAGGAGATGGAGATGTTTGGGCGTACAAGAGAAGAAATCCTGTCATACCCGGACAGCATTATGGGACCTGTGATGCTGGTGCTCGAGGACGATATGCTGACCGTGAAAGAAGAGCCGAAGCATATTATTCCGTATAAGGTGAAAGGAACATCATTCGAGTCACATCCGTTTTTTGAAGCTTCTTCCATGCGAAAAGTTGGAGATAAATATTATTTTGTCTATTCATCAAAGCAGAATCATGAACTTTGTTATGCTGTAAGTGACCAGCCGGATGGTGGATTTACGTTTGGAGGAACGATTGTCTCAAATGGCGATGTCGGGCTGGATGGCAGACCATTGGAAGAGAAACTTAATATGACCGGTACGACACATGGAAGCATTATTGAAATAAATGGTCAGTGGTATGCGTTCTATCACAGACTCACACACAAATCCGACTATAGCAGACAGGCGTGTGCAGAGAAGATAAAGATCGAAGCAGATGGAAGTATTCGGCAGGTGGAGGTTACAAGCTGTGGATTAAATGAGGGACCGCTTGTTGCGGAGGGGAGCTACCCAGCAGTGATTGCCTGCAATCTGACGAATGGAAGTATGCCGCATGGAAATAACAGCATATATAAAGAAGAATTCCCCAATATAACCAATAGTGGAGAAGAACGTTTCATTGGCGAGATTGATCATGGAACGTTGATAGGGTACAAGTATTTTGAATTTAAGAATGTAACCAGAATCGGAATTGTTGGACGAATTGAGACAGAAGAAAATAAGGCGCGATTCGATGCACCAGCCCGGCTCGATGCACGGAGCAGACTGATTCATAAACCAGTAGATATGCCGGTGCCTGAAAATAATTTCTTCGAATTGCGTTTGGAACCAGAAGGACCAGCCTGCGGGAAAATCAACATAACAGATGCAGAAGATGAGCATGCATGGGAATGTTTCACCGGGGACGTCCAGATTCCAGATGGTATACATGCGTTGTATCTGGTTTACCACGGAAAAGATAAATTTCAGATGAAAGAACTGAAATTCTTATAGATTGCAATTGAACAGATAAAAAGAAAGCTATGTGTATATGTCTGCGCGACCGCTGATAGTCAGACAATGGAAAACAGAAAATACACATAGCTTTTTATGTACTCTTTTTAGATATGAATGATGTAAATATAAATTATACGGTTGGCAGGGTTGCAAATGACTTTGCAAGTTCGGTACAGAAGATATGGGACAGCTCGTCCAGTGTCACAGGCTGTAACGTAGCCGGATTCAGAATTGGTGCAGGCTTTTTCTTCATGTCCGCACGCACATTGTACCACTGGGTTGGCATCTCGTTTTCTTCAAGATAGATCTTGTATGGGATTTCTTTTGCCATGTTTGTTCTCCTTTTCTTTTTTTGTATTTTCTTTGTTGTAAATAAGCTCTAAAACAAAATATAATTTGTTTTACATTATTTTTATGTGTTTTACAATATTCTCAAGTAAAAACAACAAAAGAAGTGTGAAACTACAGTGAAAATAATGACAGTACGAATAGAAATGTGCTATAATTACACTAATTATGCAATAGAACTTGAGGTGTGAACATTGAGCATAAAGAAAAGAGCCTTCTATTTCTTCTGCGCGTGCTGCCTGCTTTTCAGTCTGGTGGGATGCGGAAAGAAAGAGGATACAACACTGGCGGATGGAATGTTCCTGATGTTGTCATCGACAGTCAAAGGCGAGGCAGTTGAGACATATGAGATGTATACGCTGCATGCGGAGATCAGTGACAATGGAAATGTCCGCATTTATGCAGATGACTTTAATCGTTGGGTGTCGAGTGATCCATGCCCGGAGGAGACGGTTCAGTTATCGGCAGATACAATTCAGCAGATCAAGGATATCATAGATGAGATTGACCTGTATCATATGCGAAGAAATATCGGAAGCCGGGATTTGAAGGACGGAGAATACAAGGAACTGACGTTGTATACGGCGTCGGGCGAGCATGTATCTGGAGGTTTGAATCCATCAAACCGGGAATTCCTGAAGCTATATGATTATGTGGAAGATCAGATTCGGGAGGTGGAATACCGATATCGGACGAAGATCGCCGAGATGCAGAAGAAAGCCATCTCTATGGAACAAAATAAGAATGTGTATATTACGGATTCACAGGAAGAGACAATCGTTGCACAGGACGAGATCAATGATGTTTATGTGACCTGTGGAGCGCAGCATACAAGGTATGAGGAAACGGCTACCGCAGATGCAGAAGAACCAGTCAATTATTATGTAACATTTCTGCTTGCGGATGCAGGGGCGGAAGCGTTGCGGGCGGATACAAAGAGCTGCAACGAGGACAATGCCATGTATTACAAGGTGTATCAGGACAATGCATATGCATTTACGTTCTGTGTACAGGAGCCTGTCATGACAACTGAGATTTATGTATACGAGACAATGGATGCAGAAGAAGCAGTTGCGAAAGCAAAGGAACTACGGGATAGTTTGTATTAAATATAGAAAAAGGTTGGAAGAAAGATGAACAAATTAAAAGCAGTAATTTTGGCAGCAGGAAAAGGAACACGAATGAATTCTGATTTACCGAAAGTCATTCATAAGTGCTTAGGCAGACCGATGGTGCATTATGTGATTCAGGCGTGCAAGGATGCAGGAGCCGGTGAGGTATGCGTGATTGTCGGCTATAAGGGCAGAGAGGTCAAGGATGCGATCTATGATGTCGTAGATTATGTAGAACAGAAAGAACAGCTTGGAACTGGACATGCTGTCAAATGCGCCAAGGATTTTATTGGTACAGAGGGCGATACACTGGTGCTCTGTGGAGACACGCCGTTGATTACTGGAAAGACATTGACAGAACTTGTCGAGAAACATCGCAAGGAAGCAAATGGCGTGACAGTATTGTCTGCAATTCTGGATGATGCAACCGGGTACGGACGTATCATCCGTGATGCAGCAGGCAATTTCGAGAAGATTATCGAGCACAAGGATGCAACCGAAGAGGAGCGGGCATGCAAGGAAGTAAATTCCGGTATGTATATTTTTAATTCCGAGGCACTTTCTGCAAGTCTGGATCTGCTGAGCAATGATAACGCCGCTGGAGAATATTACCTGACGGATACGATTGCACTGATCAAAAAGATCGGTCTCAAAGTATCGGCACTTCCGCTTACCGGAGATGCCTGTGACGAGATCCGCGGTGTGAATACGATCGATCAGCTCGAAGAAGCAGAACAGATCATGTGTCACCGTGAGGACTAGGAGGCAGACGATGAAAATAATCGTAGGACTGGGAAATCCGACGAAGGAATATGCCGGAACAAGGCATAATGTCGGGTTCTCCGTGATATATAATATCAGTGATGCATATAATATTCCGGTTGAGACGAAGAAGCATAAGGCGTTGATCGGAAAGGGTATCATTGAGGGTGAGAAGGTCATTCTTGCCATGCCGCAGACATATATGAATCTGAGTGGCGAGAGTGTGCGGGAACTGATGGACTATTATAAATGTGATCTGTCAGATCTGATCGTCATCTATGATGATATCAGTCTGGATGTCGGCAAGCTTCGCATCCGTGCGAAGGGCAGTGCCGGTGGACACAATGGCATCAAGAATATCATTGCGCAGCTTGGCACACAGGAGTTTACACGAATCAAGATCGGTGTCGGAGAAAAGCCGGCGAAGATGGATTTGGCGGATTATGTGCTGGGGCGGTTCTCGAAAGAGGAACAGCCGATTATTCGGGAGAGCGCTGACCGGGCGAGGGAAGCGGTCTGTGAGATGATCACACACGATGTGGCTTCCGCCATGAACAAGTTTAATTAGGGTAAGAAATAATAGAAAAGAGGATCAGAAAATGAAGGCATTGACACTTGCATTTCAGGATGATCCAAGGTTTGCAGAGTTAAAAAAACACCGGGATGAATCAGGCGGTATCCACCATGTATGGGGGATGGATCGCCGGATCACCCCACTTTTGATGGAGGCACTGTCAGACACGAAACGGTTTCGTCTGATCGTGACCTATGAGGAGCGACGCGCGCGGGAGATCGTCGAGGACTATCGGTTTTACAGCCGTCAGACCTTTTATTATCCGGCGAAGGACGCTCTCTTTTATTCCGCAGATATTCACAGTAACAATACCGTGCAGGAGCGTCTGGAGATTTTCAAGAAGATCGCAGAAGGGCGACCATGTACCGTTGTTACGACCATCGAGGGATTGATGGACAAAATTCCATCCATCTCGCATATCATAGAAAATATATTGACGATCAAGGTCGGAGATACCTTGCAGCTCGATACATTTTCACGGAAGCTCACAACACTTGGATATGAAAAAACTTCAATCGTAGAGACACCGGGGCAGTTTTCGGTCAGAGGAGGAATCATCGACATCTTCTCCCTGACGGAAGAGTGCCCTTATCGTGTTGAGTTGTGGGGAGATGATATCGACAGTATCCGGAGCTTTGACGTGGAAAGTCAGCGTTCGATGGAACGTGTCGAGGAGTTTGTCATCTATCCATCTACGGAGATGGTGCTCGACGATGTGCGGATCAGCAAGGGGATTGCCAAGCTGGAGAAGGAGCATAAGGCACAGGCGAAGCTTTTGAAGGAACAGTTCCACACGGAGCAATACGCACGGCTGAACAAGATGGTGGAGTCGGTATTAGAGGAGTTAAAGGAGTTTAATTCCACGATGGGATTAGACAGTATGGTGGAATATTTCTACGACGACACGGTGTCGTTTTTGGATTATTTCCCAACAGATACAGATATCTTCATTGACGATCCAGAGCGTGTGAACCAGCGTGCCGGTGCGTATGCGATGCAGTTTGGCATGTCGATGGAAGGGCGTCTGGAGGGCGGTTATGTCCTGCCGACACAGGCAAATGTGCTCTATGATGCCAAGACTGTTGTGGCAAGATTAGTGAACCGTACACCAGTGTTGCTTTCAGAACTGTATAAGAAGCAGCCAGCTTGGAAAGAACAGTATGCATTTCAGATCGATGCAAAGGGGCTTGTCAGCTACAACAACAGCTTCGAGGATCTGATGAAGGATATCGAAAAATATAAGAAGAAGGACTATCGGATTCTGATCCTGTCGCCATCCGCGACACGAGGAAAACGTATCGCCAAGAACTTACAGGATAACGATGTCATGGCGTACTTTACTGAGAACCGGGAACAGCCGCTCAAACCGGGCGAGGTGCGCATCAGTGTCGGACGAATGGAGACGGGGTTTGAGATTCCGGAGTGCCATCTGCTTGTGATCGCAGAGGGCGATATATTTACTTCGAAGGAACTGAAAAAACGGAAGAAGCTGCCGAAATATGCTGGCGAGAAGATTGCCGGATTTTCGGATATTTCCGTTGGCGATTATGTCGTACATCAAAATCATGGTGTCGGAATCTACCGTGGTATCGACAAGGTGGAAACCGATGGACGCATGAAAGACTATATCAGTATCGAGTATGCAAAGGGCAGTAAATTGTTCGTGCCTGTCGAGCAGCTCGACCGCATCGGTAAGCTCTCCGGCAAGGATGGCGCGCGTATCAAGCTGAACAAGCTTGGCGGTCCAGAGTGGGAAAAGGTGCGTACACGTGTCAAGGGACATGTGGAGGATATCGCAAAGGAACTGATCGAGCTGTATGCGATTCGTTCGAGTACGCAGGGCTACAAATATTCGGAGGATACCGTATGGCAGCGGGAGTTTGAAGAGATGTTCCCATATGAGGAGACATTGGATCAGCAGAAAGCCATTGACGATACCAAACACGACATGGAAAGTGGCAAGATCATGGATCGTCTTGTCTGTGGGGATGTAGGATTTGGAAAGACAGAGGTTGCAATCCGCGCTGCGTTTAAGGCAGTGCAGGATAACCGGCAGGTAGCATATCTGGTACCGACGACGATTCTTGCCGAGCAGCATTACAATACATTCTGTGAGCGTATGAAGAACTATCCGGTCAATATCCGCATGCTGTCCCGGTTTTGTACGCCGAAGGAAGTAAAAGAGACGTTGGAACAGATGAAGTCCGGTATGGTTGATATTGTGATCGGTACACACCGGCTGCTTTCCAAGGATATTGTATTTAAAAATCTGGGACTTCTGATCATTGACGAGGAACAGCGGTTCGGCGTCAAGCATAAGGAACAGATCAAGCAGATGAAGAAAAATGTGGATGTGCTGACACTCACGGCAACACCAATTCCGCGAACCTTGCATATGAGTCTGGTCGGTCTGCGCGACATCAGTCTGCTGGAAGAGCCGCCAGTCGACCGGCTGCCGATCCAGACGTATATTATGGAGTACGATCTGGAGTTTGTAAAAGAGGCAATCAACCGGGAGCTTGCGCGAAACGGACAGGTATATTATGTGTATAACCGGGTGGAGACGATCGCGGACATCACGGGACAGCTCCGTCAGGTACTGCCGGATGCAACGATAGAATTTGCACATGGCAAGATGCCGGAGCGGGAGCTTGAAGCGATGATGCGCCGCTTTATCAAGGGCGAAATCGACGTGCTTGTGTCGACGACGATTATTGAGACGGGACTGGATATTCCAAATGTCAACACGATCATTATACATGATGCAGACCGGTTTGGTCTGTCACAGCTCTATCAGCTGCGTGGACGTGTCGGACGTTCCAACCGGAGTGCCTATGCATTCCTGCTTTATAAGCGTGATAAGATGATAAAAGAAGTCGCGGAGAAACGTCTGAAAGCAATCCGGGAGTTTACAGATCTTGGCTCAGGGTATAAGATAGCAATGAAGGATCTGGAGATTCGTGGAGCCGGAAATCTGCTTGGACAGGAACAGTCGGGAAATATTGAGGCAGTCGGTTATGATCTGTATTGCCAGATGTTGAACGATGCAATCCGGCGTCTGTCTGGTGAGACGGTGCGTGAGGAGTTCGTGACAAACGTAGAACTTCCGCTCAATGCCTATATTCCAGACAGTTATGTGAAGAATGAATATGTGAAGCTGGATTTGTATAAGAGAATCTCAAAATGTGCGAACCGCGAGGATAATGATGCCATCTTGGAGGAGGTACGCGACCGGTTTGGAGAACCGCCAAAGCCGTTTTTCCGCTTGCTTGATGTGGCGTATCTGAAAGCAATTGCACATGAGGTTTATATTACGGATATCAAATATGTAGGCGATGAGGTGCGATTTTACATGCTGCCGCAGGCACCTGTGCAGGCGGAGCGGGTCAATCCGTTATTGAAACGGTATAAGAACACATTGCGGCTTACCGCGGGCAAGCAGACATATTTCCGTATCCGTATGTCGAAGCTGATCGAGGAAGAGATGGTATCTTCCTGCGAGAAGGTAATTGAGGATATCCGCACATTGTATAATACGGAGGATGTGAACCATGAAGCATAATAGACGTTGTCGAAAACTAATTGCAATATTGTTGTGTATCTGCCTGATGGCGCCGATGATTTCCGGCTGTGGAGAGAAAAAGGAAGAAGAAACACAGCAGACAAGCAGTGGAACACTGGTGTTTCAGTATGGAAATAATCTGGTAACCAAGGGCGAGGTATATATCTATATAGAAACCGTGCGGGAGCGGTATGAGATGCAGTACGGCAGTGATGTCTGGCAGACGGTGCTTCCGGATGGTGGTGCGGGAACTTCTATGGAGAACCTGACACGGGAGGAAGTTGTAAATGAGATTGTCCGCGTCAAGACGTTGTGTGCGCATGCAGAGGAGCTTGGAATCACACTGGGCGATGACGAGTTGGCAGAGCTAAATCAGAAGGCAGATGATTTCTGCGAGGGACTGACAGATGAACAGTTGCAGAACATGGAAATCACAAAGGAAAAAGCCGAGAAAGTGATGCAGGAAAATGCAATCGCATCGAAGGTGGAGGCGAAGATCTTAGATGACCGGAAGATTGAGATCTCCGATGAAGAGGCGCGGATGACGACTTTCTATGATATGTATTTTGCATGTTATAGTATGGATGAAAATGGCGTGATAACCCCATACACGGATGATCAGAAGAAACAGCAATATGAAAATGCGCTACAGGCGTGCAGCACACTTGCGACGGCAGACTTGAAGGACAACACAGGTGCAGCAATTGAGAAGCTGGCAGAGTACTACCAGCTGGATCAGGCGCAGACGCAGACGATGAGTCCATCGCAGATTCTGGAGACATACGGACAGGATGTGTATGATCTGCTCTACAGCATGGAGAATGGACAGTACAGCACGGTTGTGGAGACTCAGTATGGCTATCATGTATTCCAGATGATTGCTCTGACTGATCAGACGAAGACGAATGAGCAGAAGATCGTGCTTTACAATCAGCAGGTACAGGAAGCTTTATCGGATACGCTTACGAAGTGGCAGGCACAGATCGATCCGATCTTCAAGTACCCGGACAGCGTAGATATGGACGTGTATGATACGATCGTAAATGATACAGTTGGGACAAAGCAGATAAACTAAGAAAATTTATATAAGAATGTTCAATCGAGTAGGTGTTAACCTGCTCGATTTTTTGATTAAAAGCAATTATGAAACATGTTCGGCGTATTTTTATAAAAAGTACTTGACAAAATTGTACTACTGTATTATTGTACTATTCAGATAATACAATAATACAAAAAAGGAGGAACAAAGATTGGCGTGGAAGTTCAATAATGAATCCCCGATCTATCTACAGATTGTGGATGCGATAAAGATGCAGATCGCGCAGGGCACCTTGAAGCCAGGTGATCAGGTTCCGGCAGTGCGGGAGCTTGCGGTGACCGCAGGCGTGAATCCGAATACGATGCAGAAAGCACTTTCGGAGTTAGAGCGCGAAGGCGTGCTCTATTCCCAGCGGACGGCAGGGCGATTTGTAGCAGAGCAAAAGACAGGAGGAACGAGCATGCGAGAGGAGCTGAGTCAGAAGCATATACAGGCGTTTGTGGATAGCATGCGAACACTTGGATATGCAGATGGTGAGATTGTAACAGTATTGAAAGGATATTTACACGAGGAGGGAGCACATGAGTAATTTAGTAGAAGTATCCGGCGTGAAGAAAGGATATGGGATTTCGAAAACTGTATTTGAGAACCTGAACCTGGCATTGCCGGAAGGAAAGATTATCGGTCTACTGGGACCGAATGGAAGTGGTAAGACGACACTCATCAAGATGCTGGTTGGTCTGCTGCAGCCAGAGAAAGGAAGTATCCGCATCTGTGGACATGAGGTCGGACCGGAATCAAAGGCGGTTGTTTCATATCTGCCGGAGCGGACGTATTTCAACGAGTACTTAAAGATCCGTCAGCTTGTCAATATGTTCAAGGACTTCTATGCGGATTTCGATGAGACGCGGGCGTATGACATGATGAAGCTCTTAAATATCGACCCGGATATGACCTTGAAGAAGCTGTCGAAAGGTAACAAAGAGAAGGTACAGTTGATTATGGTGATGAGCCGCCGGGCAAGGCTGTATGTCTTAGATGAGCCGATCGCGGGTGTCGATCCGGCTGCCAGAGACTATATCATGCAGACGATTCTTACAAACTACGATGAGAAAGCGACGATCCTGCTGTCCACACATCTGATCTCGGATATCGAGAACATATTGGATGAAGTCATCTTCATCAAAGAGGGAGAGATTATCTGTCAGAAGGATGCGGATGCATTGCGGGCAGAAAAAGGACAGTCAATTGATGAGATATTCAGGGAGGTATTTCGATGCTAGGAAAATGTATAAAAAATGAATTTGTAAACCGTTCCGGATTAGTCGGAATGATATCTGCCGGTGTGATGCTTTTTGCGGTTATCGTGCTCGGGCTGGATAAATTATATAACGTGGTTGGTACGACTGCATTTGCCGTATTTGTAAAACTTGTAGACGTGATGTTTGCTCTGGCAATGTTTGCCGTGATTGTGATGGTTGTACTGCTTCCATGCCTTGATTTCCGGAATCGCTTCTTCAAGGATCAGGGGTATCTCACCCATACCCTGCCGGTAAAGACATCCACACTCATTGGCGCGAGACTTATCTGTGATCTGGTGATGATTGCCTGGATGGTTGCTGTTTATGGGCTTGCTGTCTGCGTCGCAACGGGGAATTTCGAGGTGTTCAGTGATTTCGTAGGGTTCGTACAGCAATTCCTTTCGATGTCCGGGATGACAGTGGATCGGGGTCTGATTGTGCTGGATGGTGTATTGGCACTTCTTATGATGTGGCTCGGTGTGATGTGCAATATCTGGACGATCAATGCCGCCTATGCATTTGGTCATGCATTCACAAAGGGGAAACGCATATGGTCAGTTGTGTTTTTTGCTCTGATCCAGATGATATACGGCATACTTGTTGTTGTGTTCAGTGAGATTCTGTCAAAGCAGGATATTGACTTATTTCTGGAGCAGATCTCATCGACAGCAAAGCAGTATCTGATTGTGCTTGTGACGGTTACGATCATAGAGGTTGTCGGAATTGCGGTACTTTCCGTGGCAACGACGCTCACCTGCAAGCATAAACTGAATCTGGAGTAAAAGAAAGCCGTCCCTCTCTTTTGGTGAAATCCCTCGGAATTTTCATATTCCGGGGGATTTTTGTAAATTAGTGGTAGACAGCTGACGCAGCATGACATATAATTGGTGCGGGGACAAATGAAAAAAGCACCAAGTATATCGTAGGGGGGATAAATGATGGTGAAATATACGAAACATGCGAAGAAAAATGTCGTGATAAGATTGATTCCGCCCGTGGCGGGAGTTTTATTACTGGCATTTATTTTTTTGCTCACAACTTATATGGCGAAGCAGACGGTCAGTGGCGTGGCAGATGAGACGCTGCTATATGCACGTCAGACTTGTGAACGGTACGACAATTATGTGAGTGATGATAAGACGAAGGATCTGATCAATCTGCAGGAAAAGGCAATCTCGATTGCAATGTATGAGCAGTATGGAGTAACAATTCACAAGGACATTTTGGATGCGTATGTGGTGGATGGGAATCTCACCGGGGTTGTCGTGACAGACAAAGCGGGGAATTGCGTTCTTTCCAGTGGAGAAGATGCACAGATCCTATTTGAGAAGGAACTGAAGGATGATTCTGTATCGCAGATTCTGGAGCATCCGGAAAAATCTTATATGGAGCGGCTGCAGATAGGAGAAAAGACATATGATTTTGCAGTCGTCGCAAGAGTGGGTGTGACCGGATTGATCCTCTGTTATCATGAGGTGGAACTCCGCCCAATGGGCGTGAATGAAATCTCCCTTGATACAATGCTTTCCGGACATCAGTTTAAGATGGATGGTATGGTAGTTATCACGAATGGTGAAATCGTGTTGAATACAAATGAGAACCATGTGCAGGGGCAATCCGTGGTTGGATGTCCGATTGACATCACAGATGATACGGCATGGAGGGAAGGCAGGATTACAAAATTAAAATATAACGGGAAACGTTGGTACGGAAGGCAGATGCGATATAAGCAGTATAGATTGTATGTGGTATATCCTTCGAGTCAGGTGTTTGCAACACGAACGACGATTCTGGCGTTTAGTACAGCCGTTTATATCTTTTTCCTGCTGGTTCTTACGTTTTTGCGAAACCGGTCGGCACAGAATACGATGCGGGAGATGAAGCAGTTTCGGATTATCAATGCGGTCGGAAGTATTTATAAACTGAATCTTCTGATCCACCTGGATACGGGAGAGTGGGAAGCCATCAAAATGCCAGGCGAAGTCGGCGCGGTGCTGCAGAAACAGGCAACTGCAAAAGTTATGCTGGAAAGCTACATTCAGAATTTCGTGGGACAGGCGTATAGGGGCGCTTATCAAAAATTTGTCAATCTGTCAGACCTGGATGAGCGTCTGAAGGGAGAATCCTATATTACATTTGTCTCAGAGAATGATTTTGGAATTTGTGCCTGTTCGATTTTGACACCACAATGCTGGGATGCAAAGGGACATGTGACCTCGGTTGTGTTTGCTGTGCGGGATGTGACAGCAGATATTCAGAAAATGAAACAGAAACAAATGGGTGCACTTGCTTAGTGCACCCATTTGTTTTGAAATAGTATCTTATCGTCCCGTGGAACCAAAACCACCGGCACCGCGTTCGGTTTCTTCTAATTCGTCAACCACTGCGAAATCACCAACGATATATGGTGCGATGACAAGCTGTGCGATACGCTCCTTTGGCTCAATCGTCTGTGGCTCGTTGCTGTGATTGTGTAGAGCAACCATGAACTCACCGCGGTAATCGGAATCGACAACACCGACTTTATTTGCAGGAGCCAGATGACGTTTGGCAGCCAGTCCGCTTCTGGCATAGACAAGTCCGGCATAACCTTCTGGAATCTCCATGGCAAGTCCGGTATGAACCATCACCGTCTCATGTGGTGCAATCGTAAGTGGCGCATCGATACATGCGTACAAATCGGCACCGGCAGCGTTGGTAGAACCGTAGGTTGGCAGTACTGCGTTTTCGTCTAATTTCTTAACATTTACCTGCATATGGGTAATCATTTGTAAAATTCCTCCTCCAGACAAACTTTGTTTTCTGCAAGCGAACGCTTGACGTTGATGATTCTCTGGTTGGAGGAGCCGCGGAAGCGGAGGGACAAATCTTTCTTATCCATTTCGAATTCCCCGTCGACCAGTATATCGATGTAGCGGAGCAATTCACGTGTCTCCGGCCACATCACCATCATTTTTCCCTGTATATCTTTTTCAAAATCATAGCCTGTGTAGCACCACACATCTTTCTGTGGGTACAGAGACTTAAACCGTCGAAGCAAAGGCAGCAGTCCCTGCTGGTTGACATATTCGAAAGGTTCCCCGCCGAGTAGCGACAGTCCCTTGATATAGTCTGGTTTCAGATAATCCAAGATCTGCTCGATCTCCGCTTCTGTAAATGGTTTTCCGTAGTTGAAATCCCATGTTTCTTCGTTAAAACAGCCCTTGCAGTGATGGGAACAGCCGGACACGAACAGGGAAACCCGCACGCCGAGTCCGTTTGCCACATCAATGCGCTTGATATCCGCATAATTCATATCTATTTTCTAACCTCGACTTTACAGATGTAATACACGTGCTTTGATCTCTTTCGTCTTGCCGACATTCCAGAAATTCTCGCCGAGGTAGCCGCAGGTACGACGTGTCACATTCATCTTGGAGTGATCCTTGTTGCCGCACTGTGGACATTCCCACTCGTTGTCGTCGTTGATCATGATTTCTCCATCGTAATCACAGACATGGCAGTAATCGGATTTCGTGTTGAACTCCGCATACTGAATGTTGTCGTAGATGAAACGCACGATCTCTTCGAGTGCCTCTAAGTTGTGGCGCATGTTTGGAATCTCCACATAAGAGATCGCACCACCAGAGGAAATGGTCTGGAACTGGCTTTCAAAACGGAACTTGCTGAATGCGTCGATCTTCTCGCGGACATCCACATGATAAGAGTTCGTATAATAGCCCTTGTCTGTGACGTCTTCGATCGTGCCGAAACGCTCCTGGTCGATTCTTGCGAAACGATAGCAGAGGCTTTCTGCCGGTGTGCCATACAGACCGAAACCAAGACCGGTTTCTTCCTTCCATGTATCACAAGCCTTGCGCAGACGGTTCATAACACGAAGGGCAAATTCCTCACCTTCCGGTTCGGTGTGGCTCTTGCCAGTCATAAGCTTTGTTACCTCGTACAGGCCGATATAACCAAGGGAGATTGTAGAGTATCCATCCTTCAATAATGGATCAATCTTTTCACCTTTTTTCAGACGGGCAATCGCACCGTACTGCCAGTGTACCGGACTGACATCCGAGGTAACACCAAGCAGTGCATTATGTCTGCACATCAAAGCTTCGTAGCACAGATCCAGACGCTCGTCGAGCATGCTCCAGAACTTTTCTTCATTGCCCTTTGCCAGAATACCAATCTGTGGAAGGTTCAGGGATACAACACCCTGGTTGAAACGTCCTTCCCATTTATAATTTCCGTTCTCATCCTTCCATGGAGAGAGGAACGAACGGCATCCCATACAGGAGAATACATTGCCTTCGTAGTTTTCACGCATCTTTTTCGCAGAGATGTAATCTGGATAGAGGCGCTTGGCTGAACATTTGACCGCCAGTTTCGTAATATAGTCATATTTTCCGCCCTTTAAGCAGTTGTGCTCATCCAATACATAAATAAGCTTCGGGAATGCAGGTGTCACATACACACCCTTCTCGTTTTTGATGCCCTCGAGACGTTGACGGAGAATCTCCTCCACGATGATTGCATTTTCCTCGATATACTCGTCGTTTGGATCGAGATTCAGGAACAATGTCACGAATGGAGACTGTCCATTGGTTGTCATCAATGTATTGATCTGGTACTGGATTGTCTGGACACCGGAACGAAGCTCGTCCTGCAGGCGGTCCTGTGCCATCTGCTCCAGGATTGCATCGTCAATCTTATCTCCGAATTCCTCAACCAGTTTGTTCTTATATTTGTTGTAGCTCTTGCACAGATATTTGCCGAGATGACGGATATCTACAGACTGTCCGCCGTACTGGCTGCTGGCAACCGAGGAAATAATCTGTGTCATAACCGTACAGGCTACCTGAAAGCTCTTTGGGCTCTCAATCAATTTTCCGTTCATTACAGTCCCATTATCAAGCATGTCGCCGATATTGATCAGACAGCAGTTGAAGATTGGCTGTAAGAAATAATCCGCATCGTGGAAATGCAGTACGCCCTCATCATGTGCCTTAGAAATTTTCTCTGGCAGCAGAACACGACGTGTCAGATCCTTGGATACCTCACCGGCGATCAGGTCACGCTGGGTAGAGGCAACCGTTGCGTTCTTGTTTGAATTTTCTTCCATAACATCTTTGTTACGGTTTTTAATCAGACTTAAAATAGAATCGTCCGTTGTATTTGCCTTACGGACAAGCTCACGGGTATAACGATAAATAATGTAAGTCTTGGCAAGTACAAACTTGCCGTCCGCCATCAGCTTCTGCTCGATGATATCCTGGATATCCTCCACCAGCATACGTGGGCGGTTCTTGCTTTCAATCCCCTGAACAATCTCCTCAATTTTTTCATCGGTTACTTTTTCACCTGGTTCAACCTCAGCATTTGCTTTTTTGATGGCGGTGATGATCTTGCTGCGGTCATAGGTCACTGTATGACCATCTCGTTTGATAACTTTCATAAACCCTCTCCTAAAACTATCTGTCAGTGTATTTCTTTGGTATCCAAATAAAA
>OOBB01000515.1_pt1 | contig 19651 bp, 20 predicted proteins | sample 1671661 | NCBI WGS metagenome assembly OOBB01 (sample SAMN06348179, study PRJEB24527) | human gut metagenome | biome: human gut; feature: ankylosing spondylitis patient; material: feces | host: Homo sapiens | place: China | collected 2015-10
CTTAATATAAGTTATTGATTTACAGACGATTAAATATTAATTTAACGCAGTATTGATTTCTCTTATAGCACAAAATATACAACTTCTAGATGGAAGAAAGTCTATAAGAATTTTGAGAGACGACTTGTATATAAAGCATTCGATAAAATTACATTTGCTTGTGATACATTGTTACGTTTGGCAAAAGAAGATTTTTCTGTACCAAAGCGTCATCTGAATGTTGCCGATTGGGGAGCAAACTTGAAATTCTATGATAAAGGGATATTCAATGCACCGCCATCAAATCAATATTTTGTTGCAGCTGGTGGTATGAATCGCGATTATACTACATTGATAGAGGCTTTTAGAAAATATCCAAATTCAAACTTGCGTGTATATGCAAAATATCGTGATTATACCAATGGTAAGGAGTTGCCGGAAAATGTATATTTCGGTAATCTTTTTGCAGGTAGGAGCTTTTCTGATGCCTATAAGGCTCTTAGAGAAGAATATTATAATGCAGTAGCAGTTTTGTTGCCTATTGATTATATCAATGATGTTCCAAATGGTGCAACGGTGTTAGTTGAAGCTTTAGCAATGGGCAAGCCTATTGTTATTACGGAGGCAGATACCAATTACATTGATGTTGAGAAAGAGGGGTGCGGTCTTACAGTAAAGCGCCACGATGTGGATGGCTGGGTAGAGGCGATTAGAATTTTGAAAGAAAATCCTATAAAAGCTAAAGAAATGGGTGAAAAAGCTTATCAGTTAGCAAAAACAAAATATAATGATGAGTTGTTTGCCGATAATATTTTGAAGCAGATGAAAATGATGTTTAAATAAGAAGAGATAATATGGAAAAGATATTGGTTACAGGTGGTTCAGGTTTCATTGGAACTAACCTCATTGAGCATCTATCAAAAGATGCTCTGTACGAAATTCAGAATATTGATATTGTGAAGCCAAAGATTTCGGCTCAGGATAAGTATTGGGTGCAAGTTGATTTGCGCAAACATGACGCTGTTATTGCAGCAGTAGAGGCATTTGCTCCAGATTATGTTATTCATCTAGGTGCAAGAACAGACCTCAATGGCAAAACGTTGCAAGACTATGATGCCAATATGAGTGGTGTAAGCAATCTGCTTGATGCCATAGAAGCAGCAGGTACTGTGAAGCGTGCAATCTTTGCTTCTTCTATGTATGTATGTGAGCCTGGCTATATGCCAAAGAATTTCGAGGATTATGCACCTCACACCTTGTATGGTGAGAGTAAGGTTGAGACAGAAAAGCGTATCAAGGCGGCTAATCCTTCTTATACTTGGAGTATCATCCGCCCAACTTCTATTTGGGGTCCTTGGTTTGGTGAGCCTTATGATAAGTTCTTCCATATCGTTTTAAATCATATGTATTTCCACATGGGTAAGCGTGCATGCCGAAAGACATACGGATATGTGGATAATGCCATCTACCAGATTATGTCTATCTTGCAAGCTGCACCAGAGAAGGTAAATAGAAATGTTTATTATCTCGGAGATTATGAGGCTTATCCTATCACTGATTGGGCTAATGAAATCGCTAAGATAGAAGGTATTCATATCCCTCATGTGCCATTTTGGTGCTTCAAAATTGTAGGATGGTTTGGCGACTTCTTAAAGAAGTTTGGTATAGCATTCCCTATGACTAGCTTCCGTCTCCATAATATGACTACAGATAATGTTCATAATTTGGAGCCAATCAAGTCTGTTGCTCCTAATTTGCCAGTATCAAGAATAGATGGTACGAAGGTAACGTTGGAGTGGATTCATAAGTATGAATAGTTTTGTTAATAACTTGTTATTATAGAATCTATGGATATTTCTAATTTAAATATATTCGATAGCTATGAAGAGTACTTGGTATATGATGCATTGGAGAAAAATTCGAAAAATGCTGATGCTAAGTTCGAAAGTAAACATATGTTGAAGGGTGTTTCTTATGTGCCAGATCTTTATGCTCCTAATGGCATTCCTTCTTTGAATATAAAAGGCGAAACGCTAATAGAGGTGAAGAGTACGTTGTCTTATTCTTCTATGCAAAATATTAGGGCTGCTTATAGTCGGGTAAAAGATAACTTTAATTTTGTAGTTGTCTATTTCCAATTAAGGCTTTCTTCTGTTCCTAAAGATATTGATGATGCTGGACGTATTTACTTTCTGTCTTATCAAGAATTAAAAGGTAAAAGAAAAGATAAAGAGGGAGAGAAAGGGGCTTATTATCTGAAAACGTCACAGAAGGTAGATTGGAAAAAGTATCGTGAAAATCTTATTACTGAGGCAAAGACCGTTGTAGAAAAGGGTAATTGTACCCTTTTTCTTGGTGCTGGTGTAAGCATGTCTGCAAAGATGCCGTCATGGAATGATCTTCTAAAAGGATTGATGTCGGAAGTGAAGCAATTAAAGGGTGATACACTTGAAGCTTTCAAAGAGATGAGCACTCACGTGTTTGATGAATGTGGTGATTCTTATCTTGTTATGGCGAGATATCTTCAATCTGCAATAAGATTGCATGATAAGAATATGGTCTTCTCTGATCTAATCCGAAATCATCTATATAGTAAGGTACATACATCTAGCTTGTTGAAGGACTTGGCTAGCATCGTGCAACTGAGAAAAACTGATGAGATAATCACTTATAACTTTGATGACATTTTGGAGCAGGAGCTGATCAATAGAGGATTGCAAGAAGGTAATGATTTTCTTGCAATTTCTAAGGATGCTGAAATTAGTGGTCATAGTAAAATTCCTATTTATCATGTGCATGGCATCATACCTGAAAAAGGACCTACAGATGTCGTAGTATTCTCGGAAGAAGAATATCATGAGCGTTATTCTAATTCTTTTCATTGGTCGAATATTGAGCAGCTTCATGCGCTTTCAAGAAAGCATTGCTTCTTTATCGGTCTTTCTATGACGGATCCTAATCTGAGAAGGCTTTTAGATGCGGCAAGAAATATCAACAAAACGGATGATGAAAATCATTACGCTTTTCTCAGAAGACAAAAGATTGAAAAGTATTGTTTGGCAAATGTGGCAGAGGCATGTAAGTATATGCATGTATCTGAGAGCTTGATAGACAAAAATAAGCAGAAGGATATTTATACATTAAACTATTCAGTATTGGAATCAATCTTCCGTGAACTTGGTGTAAAGGTGATATGGTATGAGGAGTTTGATGAACTGCCTGAATTAATAGAAAAAGTATTTGGCTTAAATGTTGGAAAAACTTCTGATGATAAGTCACTTATCCAGCAAACAGAGAGTAAAATTGGCGAGATTCAATCAATAGAAAATGGATTGAAAGGTTTTTCAAGCTCTGATCAAACAAGTGAAAATGTTAAGAAATTCGTACAGTACATCCATGATAATGCAGAAAAATATAGAAACCTTATTTCTGATGTTGGTGATTTGTTAACAGAATTGTCGAATAGGGTGAAATCTGATTCTGAAACATTACTTAAAATGTTAAACAACCGTCCAAAATATAATAACAATATGAGTGGTTATGCGGATTTTTATAGTGTATGGCTAAATTTTATCAAGAAGGTAATTGATTAATAAAACGACTATAGGCATGAATAGTATTTCTATACCTCCTTCTTTGACCTCTAAATTAGAGCAAATTAAGCAATATATGTCTAAAGGGCGTGTTGCTGCTTTTGTTGGAGCAGGTTTTAGCCTCAATGCAGAGATGCCATCTCATGTACAAATGAAGACTTGGGCGCAGTTGAGGGACGATTTCTTGACGAAACTTTATGGCAATGATGAGAAGGCTAAAAGCAAGGACCAAAATGATGTGGTACAGTTGGCTTCCCTTATCGATGCTGAGTTTAAACGCAATGAATTAGATGAAATATTGGAGGCTGCTTTGCCTGATAAATTGATTCGTCCAGGTGTGCTGCACCGAAAATTGGTGAAGTTGCCTTGGAGGGATATTCTTACAACCAACTATGATACATTGTTAGAAAGAGCTGCCGAAGAAGAAGTTCAAAAATATCAGCTTGTAACTAACAAAGAAACCTTGCTCTATCAGCCTTCTCCTCGTATCATCAAGTTACATGGAAGCTTCCCAAATATTCGTCCTTATATTATGACGAGAGAAGATTATCGGCGGTATCCGTTGGAGCATCCCGAAATGGTAAATACTGCTAGACAAGCATTCTTGGAAAGTTTGATGTGCTTGATAGGATTCTCTGGAGACGATCCTAACTTCCAGTCTTGGTTGGGATGGCTTCGAGATGTAATAGGAAAAGACCGTATCTGCCCGACTTATCTTGTAACCTATAAGCAGGGGTATCATGATGCAGAAAAGTCCTTGATGGCTAAATTGGGCATTGACATTATTAACCTTGCGGAAATTCCCGAGTTGAAAAACTTCAAGCAAGCATATAATTTCTTCTTAGACTATATGAAAGATTCTCGTAGTAGGCGCGATTGGAGTGGTCGAGTTTCTGCTTTCGATTATCATATAAATAAAGGTGAGGAAAAGAAAGGGATAGAGACATTGGTTGAAGAAATGTCTCATATAAGGAAAACATATCCAGGATGGATTGTTCTTCCAACGAAATACTATGATCAGTTTAGAGATGCCAGCGAAAAAGTCTTATTTTTGGGGAGGGTCTTCAATCATTTGTCGGATGAATGGCATCTCAAGCTTCGGCTTTTGTATGAGTTGGATTGGAGAATGTCTATATCTTGCACTCCTAAAGATATAGAATGGTATGTTCCTAAAATAAATGAGGCGATAGAACATATTGATGTTCCCGATGAAGAAGATAGGAAGATGATAAATAAACTGCGTTTGTCTTTACTTCAAATTTATCGCCTTAAGCATAACAAAGAAAATTTTGATGAGGTTTGCAAGTTACTGTTAGCTGATAATGTGAATGTACCTATTGGCTATGTAAAATATCAACAGATTCTATTTGCACAAGTTACTCTCAATTATAAGTCTATTCAACAATGTTTGTCTGATTGGCCTACTGATTATGGTGATTATCTTGACTGCATCCATAAGGCAAGTGTTTTGCAGATGATGGGTAATCCGAGAGATGCATTCGACATTTTGGATAAGTGTAGGTTGATGCTTAGTAAGACTTGGGTTCATCAGGGTAATGATGCCTATAATAGTTCTTGCCTTGTTTATGTGTTGGAACTTATGCGGTATAGTCCAATTAACGTCGGAAAAATTAATATACCAGAACATTTAAAACAAGGCTATACATTGGCTGACCAAAATGTATATTGTTGTAAGAATACTTATGAAAGGCATCCGGAACATGGTAAAAAGATAGTTCATAACTTTAAGTTAGGTTCTTATTCCAATACTTGGAGCATGGGGCCTGGAGGATTTGTGACAGACTACCTATATTCTCAACGATGGTTTGCCTTGAAAGAGAAAGTGGGTATGACATTCTATGTTGTGGATGAAAAATTCCATCAATATTGCATAGAAAGAATGTTTTCCTACGATTGGCGTTTTGCATGGGATAAACTGTTGGCAGTTGCAAATGGTATCTTTGTAAAGGAAATACTTAATCGTAGATGCCTATCTTTGATTAGTAAGGAAGAGGCGAATGAATATTTTGATGAATACATAGGCTATTTGGATATATATGAAGAGATTATTAATACACATCAAAAGGGTATTGTTCGATATAATCTTGTACGTATGTTAGGAAGGTTTTGTGCTGTGGTAACAGAAGATAGGGTTATGCGTTATGTGAAAATCCTGCTAAAATTTGATGTTCGTACGGTAAGTGAGATTCTTAGTTTTATCTATGACTTTTTGCCATCAGAAAAAATCTCGTTGTTGATGCCTACAGTCTTGGAAAAGTTTGACGTTAAAACTCCTTATGATTCAGGAATACCGCTACCTTCTAATCGAAATAACTTGTATTTTCCAGTAGATTCATCTTTGTTAGCGAAAGTTTGTGATGGCTTCTCATCGAAAGAATTAAAAAGACAGAGTGAAGCCTATACTCTTTGCCTGTTCTTATGGAAAGATAAAGCTTTAGGTTCGGAAGATAAAAAACATTTGGAAAATGCGATAAGAAAATGGAGAGCTGCAACCGAATCGACTGATATACATTATTCTTATAATCTCTTGGAGGCTAATGACGAGGAATTGCCAAGATTGAAAGCCTGGGTTCTAAAAGCAGTAGATGATTTTTGTGGTGAAGATTATGTTTATAATGGCTCTTCAGACATATTGAGTCTTTGCAGTTCAAACTTGGAGAAGGTATGTATTTATGATGGGCGATTAACAGATGAGCAAGTGCAGAAGGTATTCTGCAAAATTGTGGATATTATTCATCAGAACTTGTCGGCATTTTCAGGGGAAAATGAAAACGAGATGTTTTTTGGAGGGTTAAGAACTTTCCTTGATGATATCATGTCGTATGTTTCAGATTTTGTTTGTAAGCATTGTCAAGATTTTGTTGGCAATGAATGTTTGGATATGTTCTGTTCTGACTTACAGGTCATATTGGATAATGGATATAGGTGTTTGCCAATGTTGATATGTTTTACTTCCAGTAAGGACACGTTATCCATGTCTGATGATATGAATGAAAAATTAAAGAAATGCCTTTTTTCAAAAGAACCATCCATGAGAGATCAAACGGTATCTGCCATTCTTTTTGCCTGGAAGTTAGGCTATGACATACGTGATATTTTAAATCATATGTTTTCTGTGCTTAAGGTGATTATTGATGTACGTATGGTGCATAGTTTGATGTTGATAGAATCCTTGATGTTGAAGGGGTTTGATTCTGACTTAGATTTTTGCTCAAAAGTCTCTAATTTACTTACGCAGATTTATGATAATATCAATGAATTTGAACTAGATACAGATGAAAAAATAGAAGTTTGTTATCATGCGAATTTTGTTGCAGGTATAGCAAGCATTATGTATAAAGATGTACAATTTCAAGTAATTCTTGATTTCCCATATTTTAATTATGAGGATTCGATCTTTAATGATGTCTATTTGGGATATGAAAGAGGTAAGGAAAAAGCAATGGAATTGGAATAAGAAAAATCAAATCAAAATGAAAGTTTCGATTATAACATCATGTTACAACCGTGAGAAGACAATTCGCGGTGCAGTGAAGAGTGTGGTGGCGCAGGATTATCCTGACATCGAGTATATCATCGTGGATGGCGCTTCCAAGGATTATTCTGTTGAGGCTATCCGTGAGGCTATCGCCGGTCATGAAGATAAGGTGAAGTTTATCTCTGAGCCTGACCATGGTATGTATGAGGCTATCAACAAGGGTATCAGAATGGCGACGGGTGACGTGATTGCTCTTTGTCATTCGGATGACTTTATGTTTGCTAAGGATACAGTGTCGCACGTTGTGAAGAAGATGGAGGAGACGGATTGCGATTTTCTTTATGCCGATGGTATTTTTGTGAATGAGCAGAATACTAATAAGGTGGTGAGAAAATGGATTGGAGGCAAGTATGCTCGCTGGAAGGTGAGATGTGGTTGGCTGCCATTGCATCCAACTTGCTATATCAAGCGTGAGGTGATGATGAAATGTGGGCTCTATGATGAAAGCTATAAAATTGCAGCTGACACCAAGCTCCTAGTGAACTATCTGTATAACTGCCATCTGAAGGTAGCGTATCTCCCAGAGTTCGTAACGAGAATGCGCATGGGTGGTATGAGTACTGATTCTGCAAAGCGTAAGAAAATGTGGGATGAGGACATTAGGGTATATTCTGGCTATGGTTTCAAACCAGTGACATTGACAAAGCTGATGAAAATGGCTTGGAAAGTGCCACAGTTCATCAAGGCAAAGTTTATGTAAAACCTTGTCTTGGATATGGATTAGGGGCTATGGTCGCCAGGTCCTGGTCCGAACTTGCGGTCTATGGCATCAAGGATTCGCCAAAGAAGGAGGCGGAGATATTGATAAAGATGTTTCATATAATAATGTCTTATGATTCTTTGCTTTTGATAAAACGCAAATGGATGGGAAATATTGTGTATTTGCTTTCTTGAAATATGATTAGGAATAGTAAATTACAAACGCTAAGTATAAAACATATAAAATGGAAGTGATAAAGACTGATATTGAAAGCGTGCTCATTATTGAGCCTCGCCTGTTTAGAGATGCTCGTGGTTACTTCTTCGAGAGTTTCAGCGAGCGTGAGTTTAAAGAGAAGATAGAGCCATTGGTAGGCTATAAGGTGGAGTTCTGCCAGGACAACGAGAGCATGAGTTCTTATGGTGTGATGCGTGGTTTGCATTTCCAGAGACCTCCGTTTACCCAGAGCAAGCTGGTGAGATGCGTGAAGGGTAGAGTGCTGGATGTTGCCGTGGATATCCGTAAAGGTTCGCCGACATACGGCAAGCATGTGGCGGTGGAACTGACTGAAGATAATCATCGTCAGTTCTTTATTCCTAAGGGCTTTGCGCATGGTTTCGCTGTGTTGTCTGAAACTGCTGTATTTCAATATAAGTGTGATAACTTCTATCACCCTGAGGCTGATGGGGGTATCTCTATCTTGGATGAGAGCTTAGGCATTGATTGGCGCATTCCTACGGAACATGCTAATCTTTCGGAGAAGGATACGAAACATGAGGTGCTGAAGGACTTTGAAAGTCCTTTTGAATACTAGAAAGAGGTTTTCCTAAAAATATTGAGGTAATATTTTTCGAATCCCTCCGTCTCCCTTTAGCCAAAGGGAGCTCCACTTCTAACCAAGCCTTCCTCCTCAGAAGGAAGGATGTAACCGCCCTCCGGTGCTCAGAACCACTACGCTCTAAGGTCGGCGGGGCATCAAAGCCCTGCGCCATTTTATGCGGGATGGGACCGCCTGGGGAAAGGTGTTTTTTACAGGGTTATCAGTTTAAGTGGAGCTTCGAGGAAGCGCTTGCAGACTGGTTCGAGGATAATGACAGACAGGGGTTAAAATAATAATCAATAAATATGAAGGGAATCGTATTAGCAGGTGGTAGCGGTACTCGTTTGTATCATATTACAAAGGGTATCAGCAAGCAGCTGATTCCTATCTTTGATAAACCGATGATATATTATCAATAACAAAGCTACTGTATTTGGTTATCGAGTAAGTGATCCGGAGCGATATGGTGTGGCTGAGTTTGATGAGCAAGGTAATTGTCTGAGCATCGAGGAGAAGCCTCAGCATCCAAAGAGCAATTATGCTGTAGTTGGCTTATACTTCTATCCTAATAAGGTGGTGGAAGTAGCTAAGCATATCAAACCATCTGCTCGTGGTGAGTTGGAAATTACAACAGTAAACCAGGAGTTCCTGAAGGATAAGCAGCTGAAGGTACAGACCATGGCAAGAGGATTCGCCTGGCTTGATACCGGAACCCATGATTCCCTTTCTGAGGCATCTACCTTTATCGAAGTCTTAGAGAAGCGCCAAGGCTTGAAGGTTGCTTGCTTGGAAGGTATTGCTTATCGCCAAGGTTGGATAGATAGTGATACGTTGCGTGAGAATGCTCAGCCAATGCTGAAGAATGACTATGGCAAGTATCTCCTTTCAATACTTGAAGAGAAAGATCAAACATTAAAGAAAAATTTAGAATATTAATTTTTTTGAACACGAATCTTACGAATAACACGAATATAGAGGCTATAGTTTCTCCTGAATGATTCGTGTAATTTGTGTTCGAATATATACATTGATTAGAATGAAGAATATTGTAATAACGGGCGGTGCTGGTTTCATCGGCTCACACGTAGTAAGGCTTTTCGTGAACAAATATCCTGAGTATCACATCATCAACCTCGACAAGTTGACATACGCAGGCAACCTGGCTAACCTCAAGGACATTGAGGACAAGCCTAACTATACTTTCGTTAAGGGTGATATCTGTGATTTCGACCTGATGTTGAAACTAATGCAGGACTACAAGGTGGATGGCATCATCCATCTCGCTGCCGAGAGCCATGTCGATAGAAGTATCAAGGATCCTTTCACTTTCGCTCAGACCAACGTGATGGGTACCCTGTCTCTGCTCCAGGCGGCAAAGATCTACTGGGAGAGTCTTCCAGAGGGATACGAGGGCAAGCGTTTCTACCACATCTCTACCGATGAGGTTTACGGTGCTTTGCAGATGACTCACCCTGAGGGCGTTCCTGCTCCTTTCACTACTAAGGCATCCAGCGGTAAGAACCACGAGGCTTACGGCGAGGAGTTCTTCGTAGAGACTACCAAGTACAATCCTCACTCTCCATATTCTGCATCCAAGGCAAGCTCAGACCACTTCGTCCGTGCTTTCCACGATACATACGGTATGCCTACCATCGTAACCAACTGCTCTAACAACTATGGTCCATACCAGTTCCCAGAGAAGTTGATTCCGTTGTTCATCAACAATATCCGTCATCGCAAGCCATTGCCAGTATATGGTAAGGGTGAGAACGTGCGCGACTGGTTGTATGTAGTGGATCATGCCCGTGCCATCGATATGATTTTCCACAAGGGTAAGATTGCCGAGACTTACAACATCGGCGGTTTCAACGAGTGGAAGAACATCGATATCATCAAGGTGGTTATCAAGACCGTGGATAGATTGCTCGGTCGTCCTGAGGGTGCAGACTTGGATTTGATTACTTATGTAACAGACAGAAAGGGTCACGATATGCGTTACGCCATCGATTCTCGCAAGCTTCAGAAGGAACTCGGCTGGGAGCCATCTCTCCAGTTTGAGGAGGGTATCGAGGAAACTGTAAAATGGTATCTCGATAACCAGGAATGGATGGATCATGTTACTTCTGGGGAGTATCAGAAGTATTATGAGGAGATGTACAAGAAGTGATAACTTGTGAATGATGAAATGACACAAACATCAGCCATTTTTCTGTTTTTAAGATACTGCCTTGAAGATAAGGTTGACCTAAGTATGGTTGTCTCCAATATGGATTGGCGACAACTATATAGCTTTGCGACAAAACAAACAATTATTGGAATCTGTTTTGATGGCATAAAGCGATTGAGTGAGGAATATCCTGAGGAGTTAAAGAAAAATCCGATAGAAAGGGACTTGCTGATGACTTGGATGGGAGTGTCGCAACAAATTCGCCGACAGAACATGAAGGTGAATGGAGTTGCTGCTAAACTCTATTCTATGCTCAGAGAGGATGGACTTAGGTGCTGCATTCTGAAAGGACAAGGGAATGCCTTGATGTATCCAAATGCGTATTCTCGTAATCCTGGGGATATTGATGTATGGGTGAATGCAAGCCGTGGACAGATAACGGAATATGCCAAGAAGCATTTCGAACTTGGGGATGATATAAGGTATCAACATATAGAAACTTCTGTAGATGGAGTACCGGTAGAGCTGCATTTCTTCCCGGGTATAATGAATAATCCTATCTATAATGCACGTTTGCAGAAATGGTTCAAACGGAATGCAGATTTACAATGTTCAAATGTTGTTAGTCTGCCAGATGGTATTGGAGAAATTGCTATACCAACGACGGCATTCAATGTGGTTTATCAGCTGACGCATCTGTATCACCATTTCTTCGATGAAGGGATTGGAATGAGGCAAATCATTGATTACTACTTTGTGGCATCAATGTTAAATGTTAACTGTGAAATGTTAACTTGGTTGCCGAAGGAATTGAAGTATTTGGGATTGTGGAAGTTCGCTGGGGCGGTGATGTATGTGCTGCATGAGGCATTGGGTATATCAGAGGAGAAGATGATAGCTCCGATGGATGAAAAGCGAGGAAAGTTGTTGCTGGCAGAGATTCTTGAGGGCGGCAACTTCGGACGTCACTTCACCAAGTATGGGCATTTCACAAAGCAAGGAATGGCAAAGAAATACTTCCTGAAGATATGGAGAAATATGCACTTCGTGCGATATTATCCTGCTGAAGCTTTGAGTGAACCTATCTTCAGAACTTGGCATTTCTTCTGGAGGATAAAGAACAAAAAATAACGATATATCGGGCGAATGGCTCCTTATCTCCTTTTTAATGAAGCTACTTTTTTGTGAAAGAATTTAGTAGCCGATTCTTAGAAAAAGAAACTTTAAAATAATATACGTATGACAGCATTAGTATCAGTAATGAATAAGCACGCTGTTGTAATAGCGGCAGATAGTGCAATAACTGTAACAACTCCCTATGGGCATAAGGTTATAAATAGTGCAAACAAAGTTTTTGCTCTATCTAAGTATCACCCTGTTGGAATCATGTTTTGTGGTAATGCTAATTTTATGAGTACTCCTATAGAGGTTATTGTAAAATTGTATAGAAAGCAATTGAAAGATAGATGTTTTGCAACGATTTCTGAATATTTAGATGATTTTCTAGGGTTTATTAAGAATAACCATTATTTTTGTTCTGCAGAAATGCAAAATGCAAATATGGAGAACGAGATAGAAAATTTCTATACGCTGGTCCTTAAGATAGCAGCAAATACTGCAAATGAAAAGAAAAGTTTATTTCTAAACGAATTTATTCTGCAGCTAAATAGTATTGTTGTTAATTCTTGTGAGAATTGTACTTCATTTCAGAATTTTCCAGAAAAAGACTTCGTTCAATCCATCAAGGGACATTGCGCAAAAATAATAGCTAAACATGAAGATGTATTTGGAGATAATGCTCCTCTGAAAAGACTCTTTATTAAGGCTTTTGCTAAATTTGTAGCTCATGGGAATAGTAATTTCGCTAATGAAACACAGATTGTAGTTGTAGGGTATGGGGATAAAGAAATATTTCCTTCTCTTCGTTCTGTGTGTTTATATTGGGGATTTTATGAATATTTTCGTTATAACAGGTATATTTCAGCTGGTATTACAGAAGATAATTCTGCATCAATTTGTAGATTTGGGCAAACTGATATAATCAATACTTTCATAAATGGAATCAATGACAACCTGAAAAAAGCTTTATATGATATTTTTGGAAATTTTACTTCTCAATTGAAAAATCTGATGATAAATAATGTTGATACTCAATACTCTAAAGATATTATAAATTCGGCAATTGATGAAGGTAAACTGGTTGCTACATTGGGTGCAACATTGGATAATATCATTAGAGAAACGTCAATAGCGCCTTTGATGAGTTCTTTAGGCATATTAGACAAAGAAGATATGGCAGAACTTGTTGAAAGTTTAATTTCTATTACTCACTTGAATCGGCGTATTACTATGTCTGAAGAGGGAGTCGGTGGTCCTATTGATGTTGCCATTATATCTAAAGGGGATGGTTTTGTATGGAAAAAACGTAAGCACTATTTCAAACCAGAGTTAAACCAAATGTTTTTTGATAATTATTTTAGGAGTTAAAGGTATGGTTAATATTTTGAATCTTGCTGAAGTTCAAGAACAGAAGCAAATTGATGAGATAACAAAATGTATTGTTGATTCTTTAATCAATGAAGTGGAAAAAAGTCTTTCTAAAACAAAGATAGAAAGATGATCTGCTTAAAACTGTTTCATTAAATAAGTAATAACTATGTATATTGAAATTTGGGTATTAGCATTATCACTATTGGCAGCTTTGCTGGTAGGTGGATTGATAGGTTATTTGTGTCGTTTTGGTATTGGTAACCTATGGTCATGTTTGAAGTCTCTTGGTGTGAGCATTCGTAATCGCTTGGTGGATTACTGGTATATGCTGGTCTTCCTTGCAACAACGATTTATGTTTTGGCAAATTTCAAGGTTTGCATAGACTTGTCGTTTACTGAAGATTTTAATGGCAATAATCTTATATTCCTATTTTGGCTAGTATTGATTATATTTCCTATGTTTGATAGTTTCGAAGGATTTGGTATCAGTATCAAGAAGAGAAAACAAAATAAAGAAGAAGACTTCTTGACAACTGAATACCATAACAATTTGATTCATGCTCAAAAGGAAGGAGGTAATCATGAATAATGGAATTTATAGAGTTATCCAGGAGGGAACTTCTCTTATGGGGAACCAATATCTTAATGAGGAAATGGTTAGAACATGGCTTGAATACTCATTGAAAATGCTTGATTTAGTTTGTGGCAACACTTTTATAAAATACCAATATTCTTCGTTTGCATTTCAAGTTATGAATTCTCCAATTACGCCTTTTCAGAAATTGAGTAAGTGTGTGGAATACTTGATAAAATTAGCTTCAATGATTTAAGTAAAGGGCTAAATATTAAGTGAATAAGTCTTTCTTCAGATGATAATTTATGGAAAAAAATGATATTATAGAAAATACAGGGCATGATGCAAAAGGTGCAAAAGGTTTTGATTATCAGTTCCTTTATTTTATAAATCGGCTGTTGAAAATGGCCGATAAAAGAGACGACGTTTCCTACGAAAAGTATGATGATGTTTCTATGTCCTCAGAAGAAGGCCTTGTATATTTCCAGTTGAAACATACTATTGGGGGGCGTAATCAAAAAACTGTTAATCTTAGCTTGCGAGATTATGACTTGTGGAAGACCTTAGCGGTTTGGATAGATATAACCAACAAACAGGATGAAGATAAGCGGATTGACTTTTTGGAAAGTAATAGTTTTGTCTTGGTAACAAATAAAAATCCCGTAAACAATCCTTTTTGGATGGAATTGCAGAAATATCAAAAAGGTGAAATGTCCTTTGATGAGTTGAAGAAATTTTATACAAAAGTCTATGATGAGACGGGAGAATCCAAACGGAAGGAGGTAAATGGCCAAAAAGGAAAAACGACAAAGGGTTATATAAAATGTCTCATTGATTTTGATTATGCTGACCAATTGTTGAAATCTATGAGTATTTGTTTTGAACCAGATTTGAAAAAAGAGATTCTTGAGTCATTGGAACTCAACAAGAATATTCCCCACAAAAATGTGGAAGAGGCTTATCAAGAGCTCCTTGGGATGATTAGAGATAAATACTATTCAGACCAAAAGGATTCCTATACTAGGGAGGAATTTTCCAAGGTTTTTGACAGAATCTGTCAAAAATACAGAGAACGTAAGTTTACTTTTAAGAGGAATACAATGACGAAGCTTCCTCCTCATTTGGAAGATCAAGTATTCATAAAGCAGTTGATGGATGTAGAAGATATTTCTCTTGAAGATGATCCTTTAATTGTTGAATACACGATGGAAAAATTTGATTATATCAATAGTATTAGAGTTGCAACTAAAAATGATGATGTTTCGGAAGAAGAAGTTGAAAACGTCAGAGCTGATGCTGTAAGATATTGGCGTCAGAAATATCATCATTATATGGGACGAATCAATCCTGATGACAATGACAAAATAATAGAGAGAGCAAGCGACCTCTTAAATGATATAAGGGATAAAAATATATATATTGTAGAGAAAGAAATAGAATCATATTTCTCTAATGGTTGCTTTTATTATCTCTCAGACAAAGATTCGGAGCATGAACCGCAAATAGGCTGGCGACCTGGTTGGGAGGAAAAATACAAGAACAATGGATAGAATATATAATAATGAAGCAATAGTAGGATGTGTCATTTTGTTATTGCTTAATAGCTGTGATATGGAAATGGCACGATTGAGCATAGTAGTTCCCATGATTATCAATGATAAGCTAAGAAATCGTTTATCAAGGCATAAGGATAATACTATCGCTGAAAATGTAAAGCATTGTTATGCAGATTTGACATTAAACAGAATTTACCAAGAACTGCTGATTATAGAAATCAACAGTTTGGTTATGTTGAGTCAAGCAGATTTGCTTTTGGTGACAAAAGACAAGATTTCATTAACAGATAATGGTAAGGAGGTTATAAAAGAGATTAGAAAGAACAATAGTAAACGCTTGAAGCGTATACTTAAAGTATATAATTTGATTTTGAATCGTGTAAATCAAGTAAGCACAGAACAATTGTATAAATCATTAAACATAAAGCTATGAATTTTTATATAAGGCAAATAAAATTATGGTTCAAACGAAATGTGGAGCCAAAGGTCTATGAGTTTGTACCTAACAAAATAAATGTAGTTACAGGAGATTCTTCAACGGGCAAGTCTTCGATTTTGCGAATCATAGACTACTGTCTGTTGTCGGAACGCTCTACCATTGTTGAGGATGTAATCAATCAGAACGTCAAGTGGTATGGGCTTGCTTTTACTCTGAATAGTGTTGATTATGTGGTAGCTCGAAAAAATCCTCAAAATGAAACAGTAGAGCAACAAATGTATTTTTCAGAAGGGAAAGATTTCCCAGTTGAGTTACAGGCAAATACCAATCGTGGAGAGTTGTTGTTGAAATTTAATGAGTTATTCCACACTCCTAAAGCTACATTTAGAATAGATAAAAAGAAAACTGAAGTAAATTTGAATTTCCGTCATTTTCTGATTTTCTCTTATCTGACAGAGGACATCATTGCTACGATGAATACTTACTTTGATTCTAATTTCTTTGGTTCAAAAATTGATTTTGATTATTTTCTTGATGATTTCATCAAAATTGCTTTGGGTATAGAGGATGCAAAACAGGATGAACTCAAGAAAAAGTACGCAGAAGAGAAGAAAAAGATGGAGGCTGAATACAAGAAACGTGAGGACTATGCAAAGAAAAAGCAGACGTATGAGAAAACGCTTCTTCGGTTAAAAGACAAATTTGTTTCTTTGGAATTGGGTGAAGACTGTTTGTTCAACGATGTTGATTTTATGCTCAGAATTGTAAAACAGGGTCTTCAGAAATTTGAGCAGTATAGCGATAATGACAAAATAATGAAGGATTTGGATGCTCTGAAGGAAAAGCAAAAGACGTTGACTGCTCAAATTGCCAAATACAATAGTTTGAAGAGAGAATATGAGCGTTATCAAAATCTTTCCAAAGAGCAAGGTGATAGTTTGGTGCCATTGAATTTTCTGAATAAACATATTGAGGAAGTGTTGGATTATGAAGATACGAAATTGCTTGTGCAGAATCTGAGAGACTCCTTGCTGAAAATTAAAGAAACCTGTGAACAAAAAATTGAACTACCTGAAAACTTTGAGCAGCACTACAAGGATTTGATAGCGCAAAAACAGGCTGTTGATTCCAAAATTGCACGGATGGACAAGCTGTCAAAAAATACCGCTAGTGTGAGATGGATGCATGAGGCTGTGAAATTAAAAATAGAATTTGAAAATTTAAAGGAGCCAAAGTCTAAGGGATTAACGGATTCAGAATATATCAATTTACAGGATGAGGTAAATGACTTAAGCGATAAGATATCCAGATTTATTTCAAATAAATCCGAAATTGAAGCAGGTTTGGATGATGCTATCAACAAATACTATGGTTCGCAAATAGGTATATCTGCATCCTATAATTCTTGTCGTCCGCATTTTAATATTGAAGAGCGAATGTTGATGTTGAAGAGCCCGGATTCAAAATTCTATAAGCGCAACGTGGGTAGTAAATCAAACTATATGTTTATGCACTTATGCTTCTTTTTAGGACTTCATGACTTCTTGTTGCAGCAGAACAATTCATTCGTTCCGAATTTTTTATTTATAGACCAGCCAAGTATTCCTTATTATGCAGATAAAACCAAGCATAATGAAAATATCCAAAATGATGATGAGAAGAAGTTGCGTGATGCCTTCTGCTTAATGAATCGGTTTATGGATACTATTGTCGGCTTGAAGAAACAGAACTTTCAGATAATTATGATAGAACATGCAGACAGTAAATACTGGGATAATTTTAATTATTTTGAAACTCGATATGGGTTTACTGAAGACAAAGACTTTGGTTTAATTCCTGAAATTTTAGCACGAAAATCATGAAAATTAAATTAGGTAATATAGCGTATGCTGTTGTTCAGATGGTTGGCAACAAAACGAATGGTGAAGGTGTTGCATTCTCATCAGAAAAGATTAATTTGTGTGATATTAAAAACATTCTCTTTGAATTATTTGATAAATCGCTGAAATATGATGACCTAAAGCGTTTGGACTTTGTTGGCGGAGTGCAACTAAATCCTGTTTACAATTTCGTGTCATCCATTTTTGAAGACGAGAATTCTTTTATACAAGAAGCTAATAATTTAGCTACTTATCTCTATCAGCAAAGCCTTCATCCTTCAATCAAGAATGGAGAGTTTTACGTGATGAAGATTAATGATTGTATAGTAGATGGGGACAAGGTTGATGCCGTAGGTTTGTTTAAATCGGAACTTCATGATACTGTTTTAAAAGTTGTCAATAATAGCAATGGAATACAGATAATCCCTGAAAACGGAATGAGTTTGAAGAAACTGGATAAAGGTTGTGTTGTGTTCAATAAGAACCGCAATGACGGCTACGTCGTTGCGGTACTGGATAGCAATACTCATGATGCTAATTATTGGACGGATGCTTTTCTTCATGCCGTATCATACAAGGATAGTTATCATGATACAATGAACTATATTGACTTTTGTAAAGGCTTTATGGCAAGTGAAACTATGGAGACCGTATGCAAAGCAGATAAGGCTATTATGATGAATAAGGCTATAGAAACATTGAAAAGTTCGGAAGAATTGGATTTCTCGTCATTTGTCAATCAGGCTTTTGGTGAAAAAATGAAAGGCCAGATAGACGCATTTAAAGAAGACTATGAACTTTCTCAGACAAAATTGCCAGATACCATATTACCTTCAAAAGCAGCCGTAAAGAAACAGTCTACAACTAAAATTACAACAATAAAACTAGATAAGAACTTTGATATTAAAGTCAAAGGTGTCAAAGCCTTGTTGGAGCAAGGCTATGATGAAAATAGAGGTATGAAATTTTACAAACTTTATTACGAAGAGGAAAAGTAAAAAAGTATTATGCTGAAATTCAAGTTGATAGGTAAATGTTGGCAGAATGCAGTTGGGGAGTCAACTGACGGAGCAGATTTCTTTCCTTGCTCATCATGACGATAGTGAGTGGTGGTGTAGCTTCGTTATGTATGGGATACATTGCTGATACCACAGCCAGCATAGCGATTTCCTTTCTCATACCGCTGGTATGTTATGGGGTGATTGGAGGGTATGTTGCAATGCCTAGATACTCATCAACTGGTGTAAAGAGAGACTGAAAGATTTACATATGGGCGAAAGGCTTCCATCCCTTTTAATTACAAGCGACTTTTAGGGATGGGGGCTTTGTAACCTTTTTTGTTTTATAACCATAACATTGCTATGATACATCTTTGTTACGTATATATTGAGTCCTACAAAAAGTTACGTCAAGTAGGCATTGTAATAGATTCTCATTATCAATATGATCTTGATATTCAAAGTAAATGCTTGACAATAGACGACAGATCTTCTATTCCAAATAACTTTTGGGGAGTAGGCATCCATTCACTATCTGCTATAGTTGGAGGAAATGGTGTTGGCAAGAGTACCGTGTTGAGATTCATCCTTGAAGCTGTCATTGAAGGTTCTGCTGCAAATGATCATATGCGAGGATGTATAATCTTTGAGATGAATGGTGAGTTATACAAATACAGTCTCAACTATAACTTAAGAGTCATTGGTGATGGTGGTATCCATATTATAGAATCTGAAAAAGAAAGCATTAATACTTTTTTCTATAGTGGTCATTTTTCTCCTCTATTTGATTCTGTTGATTTGAGAACTGTAGAATTGGCAGGTATGTATAATCAATAGTTCGTTAATAATTCAATAATGTGCTAAGCAGCTATACGCTGTAAGCACGAGAGATCTTT
>OOBB01000523.1_pt1 | contig 19353 bp, 14 predicted proteins | sample 1671661 | NCBI WGS metagenome assembly OOBB01 (sample SAMN06348179, study PRJEB24527) | human gut metagenome | biome: human gut; feature: ankylosing spondylitis patient; material: feces | host: Homo sapiens | place: China | collected 2015-10
AAAGATCTCTCGTGCTTACAGCGTATAGCTGCTTAGCACATTATTGAATTATTAACGAACTATTGTAATAATATATGAATAAGAAATCACTTTTGCTGATGATGGTATCATTAACCATGGCTCTAACTGCCAACGCCCAGGGTAAATACACCATCAATGGTAATCTTCTGAATGCGGATGGACAAAAAATATATCTGTATTCTGGCGACATGGGGAACATGGATATTGACAGCACCATCATCGCTAATGGTAAATTTACCCTGAAAGGCGAACTCGATACTCCTTTCAAGTGCGGTAATCTTATCTTGGGCAATCCCAAAGACTATCTCAATGCCAAGTCTTGGAAAATTGCCCTGGAACCTACTACCATCACGATTACAGGTGATGCGAACATGCAGGACGCCATAAGCATAAAAGGTGGAAAGGCGCAAGACGATCTCAACAAGATGACGGATGAGATGAAACCATTCCAAAAGCCATTGACAGAACTTAACAAACAGTACCATGCGCAACAGACAGAGGCTGGCCGCGATTCAATCAGTGTCCTGACAGAACCTTATTGCAAACTATATAAGGATTATACAGACAAGTTTATTAGAACTCGTACCGACTCTTACTTTGCCACTCAGTTTTTAAACATGAGTAAAGGATACATGACATACGAGGACATCAAGGCGATATGGGAAAGCTATTCTCCTAATGTTCAGAAATATGGAGTCTGTGCTCAGGACATCAAAGCAGAACTGGAAGTACTGGCAAAAGTAAGACCAGGCAAGCCTGCACCTGATTTCACAGCCAAAGACATCAATGGCAAGCCTTTCACTCTCTCTTCTTTGAAGGGTAAGGTTGTCATCATCGACTTCTGGGCAAGCTGGTGTGTACCATGCCGCAAAAGCAATCCTCATATGCGCGAACTCTATAACAAGTATCACAAGAAAGGATTGGATATGGTCTATGTATCCGATGATGACAGCAAGCCAGAAAGATGGAGAAAAGCTGCAGAGCAAGACCAGCTCATTGGCGATGGCTTCCATCATGTACTCAGAGGCTATAAGGTTATTGACCCTGTGAAAAACACAGCAGACAAGGCCAACGACATCTCCGACAAGTATGCCATCCATTTCTTGCCTACCAAGTACTTGATTGACAAGAAGGGCAATATCGTCTGCAAAATCAATGAGGGTGAGGATGCCAAACTTGACGCTGCAATAGAAAAGCTACTGAACGAATAATAATTCTCTCTCAAATACAAATCAAGATAAAAGCCGAGGTGTTCGTGACGAGTCCCTCGGCTTTATATTTTTATATCATTATCCACTTCCTTATCTCTCTTGCAGAGAATGAGGTTACGCCGTGCAGAGTAGAAGCTGCAAGAATCGAAGCTGAAAAAGTTACAACTTCAAGAGTTTGGCAAACTCCCAGACCACAATGCCTGCCGTTACGCTGACATTGAGCGAATGCTTCGTACCAAACTGAGGAATCTCCAGGCAGCCATCGCTCATATCCACGATGTTCTGCTTTACACCCTTCACCTCGTTGCCGAAGATTACGGCATAGCCGCTGGGGAGTGAAGAGTGAAGAGAGAAGAATGAAGAATTCTCTTGCTTTTCTGATTCTGAAGCCGTTCTAACGATATTAGAATGAGCCTCTGGCAAATTCTGGAGTTTGGTAGAGCCTTCCACCTGTTCGATGCTATAAATAAAAAAGCCTTTCTGCTTCAATTTCTCCACAGCCTCTTCCGTGGTCTTGAAGTATTCCCAATCGACACTATCCTCGCCACCCAATGCAGTCTTATGAATCTCGGCATTAGGAGGAGTAGCGGTAATACCACACAGATATACAGCCTCTACACGGAAAGCATCGCAAGAGCGGAAAACACTTCCTACATTATATAATGAACGCACATCATCCAAGACTACTATCAGGGGAAGCTTCTCAGCCTCCTTGAATTCCTCCAGCGTGAGGCGGTTCATCTCTATCGTTCTTAACTTACGCATTTCCCTCTGCCTCCTTGGTCTTGTAAGCCAAAGCGTACATACGAATCTGCTTGATCATCGCTAAGAGACCATTGCTGCGGGTTGGACTCAGATGATCCTTCAAACCAATCTTCTCTACGAAATAAAGATCAGCATCCATAATCTCGGTAGGAGTATGACCGCTCAATACGCGAATCAGAAGAGCGATGATACCCTTCACGATAAGAGCATCACTATCAGCAGTAAACACGAGCTTGCCATCCTCATAATCGCATTGCAACCATACACGGCTCTGACAGCCATCGATGAGGTTCTGCTCGTTCTTATATTTCTCATCAAGAGGCTCCAACTCGTTACCCAAGTCGATGAGCATCTGATACTTATCCATCCAATCGGTGAAGTCCTGGAACTCCTCCACTACTTCATCCTGCAAATCATTGATTGTAGCCATTATTTTATTTCCTTAATTATGTTATCAATATTTATATTATCAAATTCTTCTGTTATTGTGCTTGGAAGCAATATCTCTGCTAATTTCTGTCCTTTTGGCTTTCGTCCATAAGAAAACTTAAAACGGTTATGCGTAATACACATTGCATAAAAGAGTTTCTCTTTTAATGTCATTTCTCGCTTTGGAAGGAGAACCGTCACATCGGAATTAGGAACGAAATCACCTACAGATACGTAAGAAAATGTATGACTACCTTGCCCGTTTGTTGAAACATACAAGGTATTCTTAGGATAAACCTCATCATCCATAAACATGTTGCGATTTATATAAGCATCTATGCTTGTTGACTGCCTGTAAGAAGGTCTGATATAAGGAATCCAATTTGCATTTTTTTTATAAGATATTCTCTCCAATCCTGTCGAAGCAATCCCATTCTTCATGTGAAACAAAGAAGATAATGGAATAAGCTCTACCTTATTATTTTGTATGGTCGATTCTTTTAGCTCTTTAATATTGAGTCGCTGAACCATCAGTTTCTTTGTGTTCTGTATAGATAGCCCTTTCACAAACTTTTCAGCTTCCTCTAAACAAGGGACTTGCAAGGACGGGAGTGTTATGTTTGCCTGTCTTCCATAAGAATACTTGAATTTGTTCATGCGAAGACAATGACAATAGAAGAGTTTTAACTCATCTGACATTTCTGTTTTGGCTGTCAAATAGAATAAGTCGCGACCTGAATAGTAAGGCTCTGATTGGAGGAAAGATTCCAAAACAGACCCACCACAAGCAACACTTATTGTTCCCGCCGGTATAGGTTTTACATAAGGCAAACGCTTTACATGTGCAGACACACCATTATTCTTTGCTGTACGTGCAACAAAATTTATCCCCTTATGAGATTTCTCCAAAGCATTCAACTCTAAATTAACCCCATACTTAACCTCAAACAATTCAGATAAAGCACAAATTTCCATTATTCATCCTCCCTATATTCTTCATCATCAGATGATTCATTACACTTCAATTGGAAGAGGACATAATTTTTGATAGTCTCTTCAAAATCCGCTTGAGTAAGTTTCGTGTAATCTGCCTCAAGATATGCTTCGGCACACCATTCCATATCAGCAGTAACTTCTTGCATTACACTAAATTCACTGATAACCTCACGATTCATAAAGGCTTCCACCCAATATCGCTTAATGTCATCCCAAGTATGATTAGCATCTACACGACCCACATTTTTCTTTTTCACGAAACCATCATTGCGGCAATATCCAAACCACGTTTTCTTTCCTTTAGGGTGAGGAACGCCAGCTGTTATGACAACAGCACAAGTTACCGTGTTCACCTTAGAATTTACAAACAATTCTTCCGGTAGAGAAAGCACAGCCTCCAATGTATGATGCTCCAATATCTTGTGCTTTAGTACACAAGAAGCTCCCTTTACATCATTTACACAGCTAATAGGCATAATTGCCACACACTTGCCTCCCCTTCCCAACATAGATAGATTATTGAGAACAAACTCCAATTCTTCCGTACCTTTTCCTTTATTCTTATAGGGAGGATTCAACAATCCAACCGTAGGATGGAAACTTTCCTTTATTTTGTCTGAATCTTGGTCAAAACAACTACCCAATGTTATATTAGTGCGCCCATCACGATGGATAATCATATTGGATATAAGCAGAGTATAGATTTCATCGTCAAACTCTATACCCAAAAGTTGCTTACGCTTGATGTCTGACTCTTTAGCGATGTCCCCATGAGCATCCTCCAACATCGCCTTCATTGCACTAACGAGGAAACCTCCTGTCCCCGCACAATTATCCAACACGACACTATCTTTGTTAACACCCGCAAGTTCTACAAACAACTGGGTAATATGGGGAGGTGTCAACACAATACCCAATCCTTTATCATTGTTAGCATAGCGCAAAAATTCAACATAGAACTGGCTTACCGTATCTATGTATTTATGTGTTACCATAAAACCATTGATGCGCTTATCTGCCTCGTCTATCAAGTTAGTCAAGAACTCTTTTCCGTCCTTGTTGTTGATACCTGAATTCGTAGTTATAAAGTCATAACCTTTCTTTAATGCATTCTTATTGCTATCAGGAACATCGGAATCATCCAGCTCTGCACAAATAGAAGCATATAGATTATTCACCAAAAGCTCTATGCTGTCGTAATTCTTGTACTCAGCCTTGAAACGTTCATTGCGCAAAGCCATCAAAATACCACTAATCAAGAGGGCACGTTTTGATTCTTTTATCTTTCGCTCTTGCAACTCCTCATTCAATTCCTTCGTATAACTAATCAGCTCATTGTAATCTTGGTTAAACTTATAAATACTACTATTCAAGCCATCGCTATAATCAGCAAAAGAAAGAACTTCGTCATTGAAATAAGGATAAGGTTTATTAGTCTTGCATATTTGGAGATAATGCTCCAAATATGTAAGACTCTTTTCTTCTCCACTATAACCAATGGCAATAACATCATACTCCTTTGCTAAAAAAGAAGCATAGAGCAAAGCTCCATCAACTGCATAATCCTTGAAACTATCAAGTGTTGCAGACTTTTGTTTAGCAACTTCTGCCTTGCACTCAACAACAATCACAAGATTTGTATTCTTTGATGAGGTGATGATAAAATCCGGGAAGCCTTGTCCAAGACCTGCCTTTGACGCATTCTTCAGCAACTTCTGAATTTTCTTATTATCAGAAGACTGCTCTTCTACTATGATATTCTTATCATCGTAATATCCCTTCTTTCTGAGCAAGTCACGAAAGAGGTTCATTGTTTTTGCTTCATTTGCCATTGTGGATATATTTTAAATAATCCTGCAAATATACTAAAATATTTAATAACTTGTTCTATTTGCCTTATTTTTTTATTATTTTATTTCCTTTATTTCGTTTACGGTAATTAATTTATAGAGTTTATCATTCGGACGAACCTTATCTGGTACAGGGATAGATACTCTCCAACCCTGCTTGGCTGTCTCAACTGGTTTCAAATCATAACGGATCTCATCGGCTTTGAGATACATCACACCTGTAGTATTTCCTGTAATCAGAAGTTTATCGCCCTGATTGAAGGTAGTAGCTTCCACAGCAACCTCAGCCACACCGAGCTTGGAGAAGTACTTCATCACCTTACCTACGAGTACCTTCTTCTCTGTTGCCACCGAACCATAGTGCTTGTTCCATTCGCCGAGTGTCTGACCCTGGTAATAACCATCCCAGAAACCACGGTTGAAGACAGTTGCCAATCTTTCGTCCCATGCATCCTTCTTTTCCTCAGTAAAAGTACCATCCAGTACAGAAGCAATCGCCTCCTTATAGCACTTTACTACAGTATAAACGTATTCAGGACCACGGGCACGACCCTCTATCTTGAAGACACGCACACCGGCATCCATCATACGGTCGATGAAGCGGATGGTCTTCAGGTCCTTAGGACTCATCACATACTTATTGTCGATTTCCAGCTGGTTACCCGTTTCATTATCAGTTACCGTATAGCTGCGGCGGCAAATCTGTACACACTCACCACGGTTGGCAGAGCGGTTGGCATTAGCCAAGCTCATATAACACTTGCCGGAAACAGCCATGCAGAGCGCACCATGACAAAACATCTCAATACGAATCTGCTTGCCCATAGGACCACAGATATTCTGCTGCTCTATCTGTTCGTGGATATGCTTCACCTGATCCATATTCAGTTCACGAGCCAGCACCGAAACATCAGCAAAGCGGGCATAGAACTTCAGCGCTTCCGTATTGGAGATATTCAACTGGGTAGAAAGATGAACCTCCTCGCCCACTTCATTACAATAGCTCATCACAGCCACATCACTTGCGATGACAGCCGAGATGCCAGCCTCCTTAGCAGCATCGATAATCTCCTTCATCGTGGCAATATCATCATCATAGATAACGGTATTGACGGTGAGATAAGTCTTGATACCATGCTCATTGCAGGTAGCAGCGATCTCACGCAGGTCATCGATGGTAAAATGATTGGCAGAATGTGAACGCATGTTCAACTTGCCGATACCGAAATAGACAGAATCTGCTCCGGCTTGGATAGCTGCAGCCAGGGATTCGCGAGATCCCACAGGAGCCATCACCTCAAATTCTTTTATTTTATCATTCATGAATGTCATATATATCTTTTTAGGATGCAAAGTTACACTTTTTCTTTGAGATATGAGCAATACTATAGATTTTTATAGTATCTTTGCAGCCAATTAAAAGCAATTTGTACAAAATAAAGTTCATACAACATGAAAAGAAAGATTATCTTCGCCATACTTGCCACACTCTTCATTGCCAGTTGTGACTACAAGAGTCAGCCTTCTTCCCAACCATCAGAGAAAGCTGGGAAGAACAACTTACCTGCCGATGTCAAGCTCATCAGCACTACCCCCGTCAAGGACCAGGGACAAAGTGAACTCTGCTGGGCATACGGCATGTTGGCTACCATCGAGAGTGAACATATCATGAAGGGCGACTCCATCAATCTCTCCGTGGCTTACATCGCCCGCATGATGCTGCAGGAAAAAGCCTTGGAATATTATTTTTCTCAAGGTAAAAAACCTATCAGTATGAGGGGTATGAGTTCGATGCTCATTCATTACATCAATAAATATGGAGCAGAACCATACGACAGCTACGAGGACAAGAAAGATATCAACTATAAGGTTCTCTGCCGCAAGGTAGAGCAGGTTTGCAACGGTGCTATCGCCAAGGGTGCCGGTATCGCGAAACTGAAGGAAGAACTCAACGATCTCTTCGATTCAGAATTAGGATATATGCCAGCCCAGCAGATTCACATGCTCGGTGCAGAATATACTCCTCTGGAATTTGCCCACAGCGTCTGCTATCCGGAAGAATATGTGGCCCTGACAAGCTTCACCCACCATCCCTTCCGTGAATACTTCTCACTCGAGGTAGCCGACAACCAGATGCATGACGAGTTTCTCAATATTCCTATCGACGAACTGCTGCAGCATATCCAGCAGGCGATAGAGAATGGCCATCCTGTTTGTTGGGAAGGCGATAACAGCGAACCGGGATTCCAGAATCCTAAGAACAACTATGTGGATATCACTTCTGCCGAGCGCCCTGTCACCCAGGAGTCCCGTCAGAAAGCTTTCGAACAGTTGCATACCACCGACGACCATGTGATGGAAATCATCGGCACCTTCGTCCAGGGCAAACAGCGATATTACGTTTGCCGTAACTCCTGGGGCACCAACTGGGGCAATCAGGGCCGCATCTATCTCTCAGAAGATTATATCAAGCTCAAAACCATCGCTGTTTATATGAGTGAAGAGGCTTATATCGGCAAATAGCAGCAATCACATATAGGAAAAAGCTGCTATTATATATATAATAATGTATAAAGGAAAGAAGCCGCTTTCAACTACAATCGTCTCATTGCTTGATACAGGTCAATTTTGAGCTAAATACTTGATGTGTGCGCACACACATAGTTGATGTACATCAAAAAAAAAGGCTTTTTTGAGACTTTTTCTTCTAAAGATTTGGAAGATACCGAAAATCGTCGTACCTTTGCATCGTCAATAAGACAAAAGGTTATTAGGTTTTTAGGTTAAGATTGTTAGTTGTTTAGGTTTAGTTTTAGGTTTTAGATTGTTAGTTTAGGTAACAGGTATTAGAAAAGGTAAGAAAAAAAGATTGTTTATTCAGAGATTAACAGTGTTCAATAGGATTAAGTTGAAAAGGTAAAAAAGAATGTTATAGGATTAACGAATGATGACGCCTGTGTAGCAGAATTTCTGCTTCAGGCTCAGAAATGGAGAGGAACTTAAAATGAAGTCAATCTCCTTTGAGTTATGAGAAATTTGGGAATATAACATTAAAAGTGCGCAAGAGTTCGTGAGAAGTCTTGCGCACTTTCTTTTATCTCCCCTCACTTCATTTCTCATTTCTAATTTCTCATTTTTCTCCCTTTCTTTTAGAAAAAATTCCGATTTTTATTTTGTATTACCGATGAAAAGTCGTACTTTTGCAGAAAAGTGTTGTAATATGGCTAAACATCCTCTTTGGAAAGATGAATACTGGCTTTTGCTATTGCAATTATACCAGAAAAAGCCAATGGGCGTTAAACCTCTCTATTCGAAAGGCATGGTCAATCTGGCTCTGGAGCTGCATATTGCCCCAGAAGTTCTGCACGAACAGATGTTCAAACTCAGAATGGTCACCCCACGCATCAAGAGGCTTTGGGATAAATATGGAGACAACCCTAAAAAGTTGGCTCGTGATATCCATTTGCTCAAGAAAATGGAAGGATATGGAAATGCAACACAATTCTATCAGGGGGTTTCCATCAGGGAATCATTCGAACACGACTGGGAACCTATCGAAGCCGAACCTTCGCTCACTCCCGTCAAGCTGATCATCATCCTCGATCTTTATTTCCAACTCACACCAATCACCATGGTGCCGGAAACACCTGAAATCATTGATCTTGCCAAACTCATCAAAACCAGCACGAAAGTGATAGTAGAGGCCATGAATGTGTTCCAGATTTGCGACCCATATCTCAACAGAAACGATGTGGTGATCAGCCATCTGATAGACCCATGCAGCAAAATATGGCAGCGGTATGGAAACGGAAATCCTGATAAACTCTACAAACTGGCATTGGAACTGAAAGAATACTTCAAGTAAGTAGGAAAAATACTTCTAATAAGAAGATATAACTTTTTAAGTAACTTGGAAAGAACTTATTTAAAAGACACGAAACATGACTCAAAAACTCATTCAGACACAGGAGCAGAAACTACAACAGCTCCAGCGACTCTCCGCCCAACAGATGTTGCAGGTGAAGATGCTGGAAATGCCGCTCAACGAACTGGAGGATAATATCAATGCCGAACTGGATGATAATCCTGCCTTGGAAACTGAGAATCCGGACGATGCACTCATGGGAGAGGGCAACGAAGACCGTTCGGCTCTGGATGATTCTGACAACAGTAATGACGATGAATTTGGAGACGATGCCTACGAAGCCCAGTCGGAAAAAGAAGAAAGAAAGGACGAACTGGACCAGGCTTTGGAAAGTATCGGAAAAGATGACCAGATGCCCGACTACAATACTGACAGATATAATACGCAGAACGCCGACTACGAAGAAATGGTTTATGGCAATACGACTTCCTTCTACGATAAGTTGAAGGAACAGATGGACATGCAGATACTCACGGATAAAGAAAAGCAAATCATGGAATATCTGATTGGTTCACTGGATGAAGACGGATTGCTCCGCAAAGACCTGGACAGCATCTGTGATGAGCTGATCATCTACCATAATATTGATGTAAGCGAAAAAGAAATTGAGCATGTGCTCCACAAACTCCAGTCATTCGATCCTGCCGGCGTGGGCGGAAGAAGCCTGCAGGAATGCTTGCTGCTGCAGGTAAAAAGACTGCCTAAGGGAGTGCTGCGCAAAACCATGGAGGAAGTATTCGAGGATTATTTCGACGAATTTACCAAGAAACATTGGGATAAGATTAAGTCTGGACTGGAACTCAACGAAACCCAGTTGGAGACACTCAAGGACGAGATACGCAAGTTGAATCCTAAGCCGGGCGCATCGCTTGGCGAGACTGACGGACGAAACATGCAGCAGATCAATCCCGACTTCATCGTAGATACTGCCGATGACGGAACCATTACATTCACGCTCAACCGAGGCAATATGCCAGAGCTGACCGTATCTCCTTCCTTCACCGACATGATAGAAACCTACAAAAAGCACAAGGATCAGATGAGCCGGAAAGACAAGGAAGCCCTGCTCTATGCCAAGGAGAAAGTAGATAAGGCCCAAGGCTTTATCGAAGCCATCAAGCAGCGACGACATACGCTCATCATCACCATGAAGGCTATCATCGACATCCAGAGGCAGTTCTTCCTGGATGGTGACGAGGCTGACCTCAAGCCGATGATTCTCAAGGATGTAGCAGAAAGAACGAAACTTGACATCAGTACCATTTCACGAGTAAGAATCGAGAAATATGTACAGACCAAATGGGGCATATTCCCACTCAAGTTCTTCTTTACAGACAGCTATACCACCGAAGACGGCGAGGAACTGTCAACACGCAAGATCAAGATTGCCCTCCAGCATCTCATCGAAAACGAGGATAAAAAGAAACCTCTCAGCGATGATGCTATTTCCAAGGTCATGAAGGAAAAAGGATTCCCTATTGCACGACGCACCGTGGCTAAATACAGAGAGCAGTTGGGCATCCCGGTAGCACGATTGAGAAAATAAATTCAGGAAAATATACAAAAGATTACACACAACACAGTTTGTTATGAAAGAGAAAAATATCATATTGGCGGCACGCATCATGAGCATGCTCTTCACCCCTTTCTACCTGCCTTTGGTAGGACTGGTGGCTCTGTTTCTGTTCAGCTATATGTCGCTGCTGCCATTGGCATATAAATTGCCAATGCTGCTCATGGTGTATATCTCCACCATCCTCATGCCCTCCCTGCTGATACACCTATACCGCAAGTTTCAGGGATGGACATCCAAGGAATTGGGCAGGAAAGAGCGCCGCATCGTACCCTACCTGATATCAATCCTGTGCTATTTTGGCTGTTTCTTTCTGATGGAATACCGCAACACGCCGAGAGTTATCAGCATTATCCTGGTAGCGGCATTGGTGATACAGATGGTATGCGCACTCATCAATGTATGGTGGAAGATCTCCACCCACACGGCAGCCATCGGAGGAGTAGCAGGAGGACTGGTAGTCTATTCGATTGCCTTTTCCTTCAATCCTATCTGGTGGCTGGCATTCGTCATCCTGCTGGCAGGCATGGTGGGTACTGCCCGCATGATTCTCCGTCAGCATACGTTGGCGCAGGTGGTAGCCGGATTTCTCGTTGGAGTAGTGTGCGCTCTCTTTATTATATAAGTAAGGCGAGCATTCATTAGATGATAGAACAAAAAATCATTAATATTAAATATAAAAGCAAATGAAACCATTAGTTAGCATTATCATGGGCAGTACCAGTGACCTGCCTGTTATGGAAAAAGCATGTAAGTGGTTGAATGACAACCAGATTCCTTTTGAGGTAAATGCCCTCTCTGCTCACCGCACTCCAGATGCAGTAGCAGCATTTGCCAAAGGAGCTAAAGACCGTGGTGTGAAGGTTATCATCGCCGCTGCAGGTATGGCTGCTGCCCTTCCTGGCGTGATAGCAGCAGAAACACCGCTTCCAGTTATCGGTGTGCCTATCAAGGGTATGCTCGATGGTCTGGATGCCATGCTCAGCATCATTCAGATGCCTCCTGGCATTCCTATCGCCACAGTAGGTGTCAACGCAGCTCAGAACGCAGCTATCCTGGCTGCAGAGATGATTGCATTGGGAGACGAGGAAGTGGCAGAGAAGGTGCAGGCATGGAAGGCTGGTCTGGATGCAAAGATCGAGAAGGCCAACAAGGAACTGCATGAAATCAAATACGATTATAAATGTAACTAATATATCCTGATATGCCCCTTCCCTGGGGCATATCTCATCTTATACATTATGGTAGATTTATTCAATTATACCCGACGCACTTCTTCTGTTGCCCATGTCGGAGAACTTGACTTAGGCGGTAACAATCCTATCCGCATCCAGTCGATGACCACTACCAATACCAATGATACCGAGGCTTGTGTACGTCAGGCAGAGGAAATCATCAAGGCTGGTGGCGAACTGGTGCGCTTTACCACCCAGGGCTCCCGCGAGGCTGAAAACATGAAGAATATCAATGCAGGAATCCGTGCCGATGGTTTCACCACTCCGCTCGTGGCTGACATCCACTTCAATCCGAATGTGGCTGATGTAGCTGCACTCTATTGCGAAAAGGTGCGTATCAACCCAGGCAACTACGTGGATCCTGCCCGCAAGTTTATCAAACAGGAATATACCGACGAGGAATATGCCCACGAACTCCAGAAGATTGAGGAACGATTCGTTCCTTTCCTCAATATCTGCAAGGAGAACCATACTGCTATCCGCATCGGCGTAAACCATGGTTCGCTCTCCGACCGCATCCGCAACCGCTATGGCGATACTCCGGAAGGCATCGTAGAGAGTTGCATGGAGTTTCTTCGCATCTGCAAGAAAGAGAATTTCCACGATGTGGTCATCAGTATCAAGTCATCCAATACCGTGGTGATGGTACGCTCTATGCGTCTCTTAGTGGATGAGATGGAGAAGGAAGGAATGAACTACCCTCTTCACCTGGGCGTTACCGAAGCCGGCGAAGGTGAAGATGGAAGAATCAAGAGTGCCGTGGGCATCGGTGCGCTTCTGGCTGATGGCATCGGTGATACCGTGAGAGTAAGTCTGAGCGAGGAACCTGCGGCTGAGATTCCTGTAGCCCGCCATCTGGTGGATTATATCGGAAAGAAACAGGGGCAGCTGATGATTCCTGCTACGGCTTGTCCTTCTTTCGACTGGTTGCACCCTACTCGCCGGGAAACCGAAGCTGTGGGCAATATCGGTGGCACTCAGGTGCCTGTAGTCATCAGCAACCGTATCAATGGCGAGAGTACGATTTGCAAGAATAAGGATGCCCAACCCGACTATATCTATATAGGTGGAAAGATGCCTAAGCAGTTTGTGCCGGGACAGAGCTATATCGTAGATTACAACGTCTATGAGACCCTCAACTGCAAGCCGGAGACTACGGGTGCCAAACTCTATCCTATCTTCCCTGCTATGGCTATGCCGTTCATCGCCAGCATCAAGGCAGACATCAAGTTCCTCACGCTCCAGTTTGGTACTCCTGCCGAAGAATACATCGCTTGCTTGAAGAATCATCCGGAGGTGGTAGTCATCTGCGTCAGCAATCACCAGAACCGTTTGGGCGACCAGCGCGCATTGGTTCATGAGATGATGAATGCCGGCTTGAAGAACCCTGTTGTCTTTGCGCAGATGTACCAGCACAGCAAGGAAGAGAAGAGCGACTTCCAGTTGGAGGCTGCTGCCGACATGGGTGCGCTGATGATAGATGGTCTGACCGATGGTATCTGGTTGATGAACAATGGCGACATCCCTGCCCAGACCATTGATGAGACTGCTTTTGGAATACTTCAGGCAGCTCGTCTGCGTACCAGCAAGACCGAGTATATCAGTTGTCCTGGTTGCGGAAGAACCCTCTACGATCTTCGCGAAACCATTGCCAAGATCAAGGAGGCCACCAAGCACCTGAAGGGTCTGAAGATTGGCATCATGGGCTGCATCGTGAATGGTCCTGGCGAAATGGCAGATGCCGACTATGGCTATGTGGGCGCCGGTCCAAACAAGGTAAGCCTCTACCGCAAGCAGGTTTGCATAGAGAAGAATATCCCGCAAGAAGTGGCAGTAGAGCATCTGCTTGCCCTCATTGATGCGGATAAGAAATAAAGATGATATAAATCGAATTTACAGCAGCCGTGTTCTAACACGGATTGTACTTCATAGATTAAAATTGAACTCTTGAAGTCTCCGGTGCGTGATGCATCGGGGACTTTTTTATGTACTTTAAAACTATACATACTATTTTACGCAAAACGTTACGTTAAAGAATTTAAAAAACAACGTATAATGATTGTATATTTTACAAATAATTTATAACTTTGCAAAAAAATTAAAGTTGCCGGATAACAATATATATATCACGGTATTAACAATAAAAAAATACATTCAATTGTATAGGATGACAGTATATCAGAAGTAGCATTATTTCAATTAATTAAATAAAACCAACTATTATAACGGTGGTTCCAAATCGGATCATCGCATTTCTTATTTACAATATGAAGCATAAGAATATTTTTAGTAAAAGGAAATCAGCAGTATTGTTTTTTACCATAGCATTTTTAGCTATGGGGGGGTATTGTGTCGCTACTAAAGCGCAGACTACCCAGATTGCAAGTACATTGGAAAAACTGAAAGGACAGGAAGTGACCAAGGAAAACTACACTCAGTTTGTCACAAACGGCGAAAAGCCAAGCTCAATGAAAGATGCCCTGTTTAATGGTCAAGCTAAGAACATGTTCTTGCTCTACAACAAGGGCACAGGCAAGTTTCTTACCTTTGGTGGCTACTGGGGCGCAAGTGCCACGCTCAGCGATACACCTTGTCCCTTCTGGCTGCAAAGTAGAAATGACACCAAAGAAACACAAGGCAGCTACGTTCGCTATCCAGAGAAGACTGGAGAAACCGTAAGCAGCGAAAAAGGAGAGGAGAGCTATACTAATAGCGAGCAAAAGTTTCCTGTCCCAACAACACAAAAACCATTTTACTTTGGAAGCCAACAAGGAAACAACAGAAGCCACGCCAACTACAAATCGATACAAATAGTAAAGAGCGACGGAACAACAACAGACATCAAGGTTAAGAAAACAGAAGACACCTCCGACGATGCTTACCAAACGGCAAGCAGCGAAGCCCCATTTATACCCAACGGAAAGAAGTTCAAGTCGGAAGCATTGGACGTTGATTTTGACAAAGGCGACAAGATTGTTATCAAACTTAACCTGAACGCATGTCCTAATAATGTTAACGCAGCAAACATCCTGTCAATAGGAACAAATATTGAAACATGGAGCAAAAATGGTGAAAACATGGTTCATGTTTATTTCACCAAGAGTTCAAAAACATTCAATATTGACCGGACATGGGGCAAGGCACCAGACCAGATAAACAAAAAAACGACAACCATTGCCAGTTTGGATGATGTCACAATCACGCTTTCAAAAGATGATTTTACAATTTCCTCACAAAAGCACGGCTATACCATTCCTTACAAAGAAGGAAAAGCAGGAACCTTCGCCAAGTTTAAGTATGAGAACGATGCTTATGTGCTTGATAACGAAGGCAACCTTCAGCTGACCGACGATGCATCAGGCAAAGGCTATTATGACACCAATACAGGGTCGGAGAACTATACCTATGCCGATACTCCAGACGATGTGAACCCTACATTTTTCATCTCACGCTCTATTCACAGCAATGAAGATGGAGTAGATCCTTTCTTGGCTTATGCGACCATACGATATGGCACATATAATGATGATAATGGTCTGTCAGAGAAAATGGCTGGCGTATATACAGACAAGCCAATCTATTCAACAGGAGATAACGGCAAGAAATATAATCCTGAGTATGCCCGCTGGCAGTTTATCCCTACTGGCACCACTGGCGAATATCGTCTGGCGCTTCACATGAATGTAAACCTCGAAACGGGTCTTGGATATGCTGAGGTAAACGATCCAAGTAAGACCAAGGAAGCAACCTATTATATGACTGCAAGCAGCGGCTATATCAAAGGCGATACAAAAGCCATAAAAGAAGATGACAAGCAGCACTATCTCTACAGCACGGTAGATAAAAGCGGTAACAGAACTTACATAACAGATTTCTCCGACAGATACGAGATGGTAAAGATGACCGAGACACCAGAACAGAGCGGCAACTATGCCATCTGGAAGCTGATTACCGCACACGACTATCTGTTCATGCTCAATAGCCAGCAGAGTGCGCTCAAAGAGACGATAGACCTGAGTGCTGTGTTGGCAGATCCCGACTTCTCAAGACACAATGATGGATTGAAGAACTGGAAGATAGACAAGACACTGAGTAATGCTCCAAAAGAGTACTACAACAATGCCAAGCTGCGCATTGGTTACGACGGCAACTATAAAACCAATTTAGAAGCGAATATCTACAACTACGGAGCAAATGAGCAATGGAACTTCAACGATGCCATAGACAGAGGTCGCACCAACAATAACTTCTGTGCCAACCATAGCCGCTACATGTGCGCCACCGTCCAGAATAGAGGCTACGGTCGTATGTATCAGAGCATAACGATTGACAGTCCAGGCTGGTATATCGTTCGTTGCCAGGGCCTTACCACCATCAACGCATATCTCTATGCTACGGTGAAAGAAGGAAATGCTAAGGCGGAAAATGAGTTCAAATGCGACTTGAGAAAGATTACAGACGAATATCTTCGAAACAACCTGCAGATTCTGGATGCCAAAGATGCTTACTGGCCTTACGACCAGGCAAGTCCGATGTATAATGCAGCTGTTGACATGAACGACGAGCATGTGCAACCCAACCATGTGAAGGAAAGTACATCGCAGGTGCTCTTCTATGTAGAGAGTGCATCTCCCTCTGCACCTGCTACAGTTACCTTCGGTGTGAACGTTCCACGGCAGACGACATACGAGACGGCTTACAATGGCACACGCTCTTATTCGAAAGACTTCACAGCCTTCGACAACTTCCGTCTGCTCTACGGAGGACAGGAGAGAAACGAGCCTTTCCTCATCCTCAACGAGAACGATGAGAACCTCGACTATCTCGACCAGACTATACACAAGTATAAGAGTCATGGCGACATACATAAGAAGCTGTTGCTCCACCGCACGTTCACCAAGAACAGCTGGAACACCATCATCCTTCCTGTGGGTCTGACCCAAGAGCAGTTCAAGGGTGCCTTCGGAGAGAATGCACAGATTGCCGAGCTCAGCACACTCACCGCATCCCAGATACGTTTCAAGACCGTAAGCAATAGTACCAAGGTGACCGCTCCAGACGGAGCATCTTATAATTACTGGCTCAAGCCGATGACCCCTTATCTCATCAAGATAAATGATGAAGGCTATGAGGCGCCAAAGAATACCGACGAATACACGGCTTATCTCTTCAACTGTGCTGATAACGGCATGACTTATCAGACCAAGACCATCGGCGGTCCTGACAATGCCTACTACAGCATCGACGACATCACGATGATAGAAGGCGAAGGCTTTGCCAAGACCAAGCAAGAAGGCAACTTCAACCACTGGGACTTCAAGGGCATGACCCAATCCAATATTGATGGCACCCAGAAAGCCTACTCTTATGTCATCAAGGGTCAGGAGACCAATGCTGAGGTGAACGGCGGCAAGATGACAGCCTACGGTATGCTGACACGCAACTACACCAAGGATGCAACAAGCGGCAAGAACACCTTACTCCCAGGACATTCGCCTATGACAGATGCCTATATCATGACAGCAGACAAGATCACCAACAAGCCCGTCTTGAAATATAAAACAGGCGGTGGTGCCTCGAAAGGTTTCCGCTGCTGGTTCCGCTACAGCACCACAGAATCTTCTGCAGCCAAGCCACAGTTTGCCCTCTTCATCGACGGCATCAGCGAGCCGACAAGCATAGAGGATATCATGAACAATGATGAAGGTATCACTCCTGCCGAAAAATTCGCCAATGGCATCTATTCGCTCAACGGACAGAAAGTAGGCGACTCAGAGGCTGCATGGAACCATCTGCCAAAAGGCATCTATATCGTGAATGGTAAAAAAGTAATCAAGTAATAGATAAACGCAGAATTAATGATACAAAAGAAATATATAAAACCAACAACAAGGGTTGTTTTTGTTGACTTGGAGGAACTGATGATTCCTGCGCCGCAGAGCGGTGCAGCCGTCAGTTCAAAGGATACACCAAGCAACGATGATGTAACAATAGGAATCGATAATAGCGGCTTTGGAAGCTCAAGTTCTGATTGGGACGATGAAGACGAAGCCCTGTAAAACATATCATGCAGAAATCATAAAATACAAAATCATCTAAAGAACTAACCTCCCCCTTTGGTAAAATCCAATGAGGGAGGTAGTTTTCATCATAAAGTAAGGTAAATGAACATACAACATCATCAACCAAAGAACTGATTATAGTCATACTCGGAGAAATAAAGTTCTATTTTCATTTCTCAACGCCACAGATATCGCTCGACGTGCTGGCATTAATCCTTCACTCATGCGACAATATACCAGTGGAGTAAAAACTGCTGGTGAAAAAACATACGGCAAGTTAAATGCCTGCCTGAATAAAATCAAATCGAATTTACAAACAGCCGTGTTCTAACACGGATTGTACTTCATAGATTAAAATTTTGAAGTCCCTGGTGCGTGATGCATCGGGGACTTTTTTTGTGTACTTCTACATTTATATCAAGGCTGCCTTTGAACTGAACATCCATGGGATTCTTATTTTTCCACCAGAACCTCCTTCTCTTCATAACGGTCGAAGCCGATGCTCATATCAGCACCGTGCTCCCGAAAGATGGAGAGAAGGCGTTCCTGTATGTAGGGAGGAATGTCTATCTCGCCACTCCTTGCCTTATAAAACCTGCGACGGGTATAAGGCGTATGGGAATAGAAATAACGGGTTCTGCCCGATGGGATGGTATTGTAAATGCGCAGGAATCCCCTCGCCCATACTTGCTTTTCTGCTACAAGATGATAGGGACACTTCTCGCCTTCACTCACCAGACGCTTCACATTGAGCACCTCAAAGGTGTCGGCATTGGCAAGTGCCTTGACATACTGCGCATAACGGGCGCAAGTGTTGCTACGTGTGCAGGATGCCATAGGGCAAACTACACAATGTGGAATATTCTTCATACTTTCTTTTATTTTTAAGTTATTTATAATTCATAGAAAAAGACTCAGACAGAGAGGGTAAAGCTCAGAGATAGAATGCTGGAACTCAGAGATAGCGTTTTAACTTACTATGGCACATTTGTGCCCTGGCTGAGGGCACAAATGTGCCTTAGGCAAGTAAAATCATAACTCTGAGCTTCACAACTGAAAACCAGTCATTTCGCTCTCGGAAAACAGGGATACCGGAATTTTGAAATCCGATACGATGTTTTGCCTTCACCCTTCACCTTTTCTTTTGGAATGCCGATAAACACTGGGGCTCCGAGGGTGAAGGGTAAAATTTAACCCTTCACCACCCTTCACCCACCTGTCACCCAATCAGGTAAGCGGCTCCGCGTTTATACCTTGCATAATTGAAAAAAGCAGTAATAGCTGAT
>OOBB01000547.1_pt1 | contig 18821 bp, 19 predicted proteins | sample 1671661 | NCBI WGS metagenome assembly OOBB01 (sample SAMN06348179, study PRJEB24527) | human gut metagenome | biome: human gut; feature: ankylosing spondylitis patient; material: feces | host: Homo sapiens | place: China | collected 2015-10
AACAGGGGCGGAAGAAGTGCTGATGTCACTGTAGAGTGATTTTTACACTTAATGACTCAAGTAACTCTAGCCCTTTTTATATTTCGTAGTAGATGAGTGGGTAATTTATATTAATGGAAACTACCTATTGTCAAATGGCAACAAAATATTGACTTTTTTTGCGGGGGGGCACGCTAAATCCGAAATGTTAGCTTCAAACAGTTAAAACTGTTCGCTAAGCAATCCTTTTTGTTAGTGTCAATGCAAATTGCGATTTGAGGTTTTTGCCATGACTAGAATATTCAAGCCATTGACTGCAGCCGTCCTGCTTTCAGCTTTTTCGCTTTCTTCCCACGCCGTAACGATGACTGAGTGGAGTGGTGCGGACGTTATGGGAGATCCAGATGTTCAAATTGGTTCCGATACTCAACGTCCCTTTATTGGCGTGAACAATACAACAGCCGGGAAACAAGTAAGTATCGACACTCCATCTGGTGGTTCTATTGAGATTTACGGTTATGCAGACGCGGTTCAAGTAGCCTTTGAAGGAGCCGCACTCAATATTGGCTCTAAGGAGACACAGTCTGTTTTACTTTCTGTAAGTAACACTAACAACCGAAATCAAGTTATCGGTGTCAACGCCCTGTATGGAGTTGATTTTTCGATTCAGGGAAAAAATATCGAAATCTCGGTTGATGGCGGAGACGCTGTAGCCAGAGGACTGTCGTTAGGTCATCAAGATGAGGGAAAAGAAAGTACTGATGAAAGCCCTTCATATAGTCGAACGACTTCAACCATTGGTTCTGCAGACACGGAAAACTTAATTGTTACCGCTAATGGTGGCAAGGGGTCAATGGGAGTTTTCTCGTTGAGGGGACACACTCAACTGCAAGCGAAGAACATTGAAATCTCGTCAAATGCAGACGGTGCCTATGGCGTCTTGGTTCAAAATAACTACCAAGATAAGAAGGCAGAGGAGGACCATGCCAGTCTGTCGATTGTGGGTGACAATATAATAATCAACACTCCCAATGGTTCTGGTCTGATGGCGTTTTCCAATGGGTTCCTCGAAGTAAAGGGGAATCTGGAGGTCAACGCTAGGGATGCCATTAACGCACGTGGCTATTCAACAATAGAGATCAATAAAGACGGTAACAGTACCGTTGTGCTCAACGGCGATATCGCTTTTGAAACTCCCGGTCCGGACGACGATAGTGGAACAATCATTGATGCGTATGTTGACGTTAATCTGACGGGCGATGGATCTTCCTGGACAGGTAATGTTTATAAGCAGTATCCCAATGAAAACGAGGGTAATGAAGAACTAACAAAGGCTGAGAACCTGCATGTGACATTGGCTGATGGCGCCCAATGGAATCCGACCATAATAACTGGGGAACAGACATCGACAGACACCAAGGTTGCTCACTCGTTGAATTATCTCACGTTAAACGATGGCGTCATTAATGTTACTAAGGGGGCCGAGCAAACCGTCACAATTGAAACCATGGATGGCTCGGGTGGCACTATCAATATGGACACCGCCATCAACTCTGAGGATGGTTCACTAACAACAGGCAAGCTGATTGTTGAGCAAGTTGATTCAGCCGCTGGTGCTCCGGCATTGCAAGTCAACTATACGAATATCAATGCAGACCAAGTAACCGAGGAAGCGTTTACACAGCTTGCTGACAGTGTGTCTGCAACCGGGGTCACCCAGACGCGAACCATTGAGCAGGGTGCAGTTAAGGGCGCGCTGGTTGAGACCATCGGTGCGGACGGGCAGTCACAGGGCGTAAAGCAGTACGACAATACTCGCTTAACTGCCTATGGATCTGTTGCCGCTCTTGGCGTATTGCAGTGGCGCCATGACATGAACGACCTCACTAAGCGCATGGGCGAACTTCGCACCAGTCCAGAGGGGGTCGGTGCTTGGGCAAGACTATATGGCTCGGAGCAGGAATACGGTGGCCAAGGCATTACGTCCAAGAACACATCCATTCAGGTTGGTGCTGATTTTGATGTGGGGGCTGGTTGGAAAGTAGGTGCAGCGTTTACCTACACCGACGGTAACGCCACATACGATCTGGGTGACGCGGACAACAAGGCCTATGGGGTAGCGCTCTATGGAACTTGGTTTGCTGATAACGGACAGTTTGTCGACTTGATTGCCAAGTACAGCCGACTGGATACAGACTTCAATTTGGAAGGTATGGATGGTTCGTTCGACAACAACGCATATAGCGTGAGCGCTGAGTACGGCTGGCACCTGAAGCTCGGCGAAATTGCCTTTGTCGAGCCGCAGGTTGAACTGACCTACGGTATGGTAAGCGGCGACGACTTCACGACAGGTAATGATGTTCGCATAGAACAGGACGATTTCGATTCCCTGATCGGTCGTGTTGGCTTCAGAACCGGTTTTTTGTTCCCGGAAAACAAAGGCACGATTTATGCGCGCGCATCCGTGCTGCATGACTTCCAGGGCGAATTGGATTCCAAGGCATCACTTGTTTCCGACAGCAGCGTGGCCGACGACATCAACGATGATCTCGGCGGCACGTGGTATGAATTTGGTATTGGTGCCAATTTCAACTTGACGGATCGCACCTACACCTATGTTGATCTGGAAAAAAATACTGGAGGGGAAGTTAAAGAAAACTGGCGTTGGAACGTTGGTCTGCGCCATGTCTTCTAATTGACATGAAAGAAACTGCTGCCGAGACTTAGGTGGGTAGCAGCTTCGAACATACTTTGGGCCTCACGGTGTGCACTTCGACTCTGTGAGGCCCTTGGTTTCTTGGGGATAACAGAGAAAAAAGCAAAGCGGAGCCCAATACTATGTCTTCTGGGGCTTCTAAAAGAACGGTACATAGCGTAAACATGGCCTGATTTCAGGCGTATCCCCCTCATTCATCTTTCTTCCACGCTAAATGAGGGGATTCTTCAGTTCTGAGCGGACAAATCTGAGCGGACAAATAATGTCAGCTTAGTTTTTTCAGAGCCGATGTTGCCTTGATCCACTTCAGACAGGTCGTGTGGGAAATTCCGATCACCTTGGCAATTCTGTACGGCGTCATTCCCTTTTGTTCATGAAGTTCAAGGGCTTTGGCTTTGAATTCCTCAGAATAACCTTGGACACTGGGTGGAAGCGAGGTACGGAATTTTCCTGCCCTGAATTGTTCAGCCCAATCTTTAACGGTGTAGACGGACATTCCGAGTTCATGACGCCTTGGCGAGTGTCCTCTTCATGGGGGATCCGACGGCTTTAGATTTTTTCGGGATTTCAAGAAAACCGGACCCTCTCTGTCAAAATACTTCCTAATTGTTAATCAGGAGGGCATGGAGACAGATACCGGGAGCGTGAACGGGTCTTCGGAAGTCATCAGCCTAGCGTCCTCGTCCTCCTCGTTTCTCAGCTGAGGCCAGAACCTCTTTCCAGTCATCCGCACCGTTAAAGGCGTCGTAGCCGGATGCGAGGAATACGTCATTAAAAACGCCGACAGCGTATGCGCCGGGTTGTTCTGTTTCCGGGTGAGAGAGTTCTTTTTTCCAGCCGGTCACTTCGCCGTCGAATATGGTGACGTAGCCGGATTGGCTCAAAGAAGGATCGTTCGAGTGGGCTTTTCTCCACTCGGCAGCTAATCGATGAAGAGCAGTAAGTTCCTCTGAGGAAAGAAATTCAGCCATAGGAAGAAATCAGAAACAGTGAATGTTGAGAAAACTCTAGCAAAGTGCTTCGAATCCTGACGAACCAAAATTGGGTTGTCCGGGTTTCGGAGGATTTTTTAGAAGAGTGCAGGATCCAGAGTTTCCGGAGTCACAACGCGAATCGGACAGTTGGGATATGCCGATCGGAATTCAGTACCTCCGTTGTCTTTTTGTCGGGGATTGAGCTTGCACTCGAAAGCCTGCATATTCTGATCGCGAACCTCGACCAGATCGATTTCTCGACTGTATTCACTTTCTTGTCCTGTACTTTGACGAATCTTTTTGCCTCGAATTCGCCAGAAATATTGGCGGACAAAAGTTCGCTCTAAGTCATGCTTCTTGAGCCGTTCCATGAAGAAGAAATTTTCCCAGAGATGTCCGGCATCTTCTCGGGTTCCAAATGGACTGAAGTCATCAATGATGGCATTACGAAGGCCGACGTCGCAGAAATAAATTTTCTTGCCTTTTTTAATCTCGTTATCAAGGTTTTTGGCAAAAGAGTTGCAGCGTTTGATAATGAAGCATTTTTCCAAAATGTCGATGTAACGTTCGACAGTTTGGCTGTGCATTTTGAGTTCTCTGCCAAGGCTTTCGTAGGAGATCTCTTGTCCGATTCGATAGGCAAGCAGTTCGACCAAATGTTTGAGACTGCTGGGGCTGCGAACCTCTTGTAGGGCAAGAACATCGCGGAAAAGAAGATCTCCGCTCAAGTCAATGAGCTGTTCAATCGCCGAATCAGGATTGGTTACGGTTGCCGGGTATGTGCCATAGACCAAAAAGCGATCCAGATTAGTCTGAACGTAGCCCCAACCGTATTCAGCGGCCAGCTCATGAAGAGACAGTGGCCACAAGTTTCGATTGACGATTCGACCGACAGCAGATTCACGCACACCTTGGGCAAGTTCCAAAGCAGAGGATCCGGTCAGGAAAATCTTCGTTTTTTGGTTGGCATCCACCAACATTTTGACGATTCGGCCGATGTTCGGAACGTTCTGCGCCTCATCGATGATGATGGTGTCAGAACTAGACAGCATGATTTCGATGTCGCCGGCCGATTGCAACCCTTGTAATCGATTGACGTCACGGGGGCGGTCACCGTTCAGAAAGTTGACAACACCCAGATCGGGAAGATTTTTAATGAGAGTTGTTTTTCCTGCCTGTCGTGGCCCGTAGATGATGACGGCTTTGGGTGGAGTGGAGGCCAAAATACGGGATGTCAGGTCGCGTGGAATCATAAAGCACCATACGATATTATGGAATTGTGCCGATATTTCCATATTATAGTATGGAAATTTTTCCAACTTCTCTTGTGCGACTTGCCGAATGGGTAAGAGTGGGAGGTCTTTTTTGGGTACACCTGTATGAGACATCAATGGACGTAGCTGCTAGTGTCTTTTTAGGATTAGATTCTGCAAATTTATACAAATGTCTTAAGATGTATAAATCTTTATAAGACACAAAGAGAGGCAACTATGGCATCGCCACAAGCCAGAGTTGGGTACATCCGGGTGAGTACGCTTGATCAGAGGTCAGATCGGCAGCTTGAAGGGATCGAACTTGACCGCGTGTTTGAAGACAAGACGTCAGGCAAGAGTATGAAAGGACGCCCGCAACTTGATGAAATGATCAAGTATGTTCGAGAGGGGGACGAAGTGATTGTGCACAGCATGGACAGACTTGCCCGTAATCTCGAAGACCTTTTACAGATTGTCAGGACACTCAATAAAAGGGGGGTCAAGATCCGCTTTTTAAAAGAAGATCTTTCATTTGATCCTGATCGGGCGGCGGCTCCTATGTCCAAATTGATCCTATCTGTGATGGGGGCTGTGGCTGAATTTGAGCGTTCGCTTATTCTGGAACGGCAACGTGAGGGTATTGCTCTTGCGAAAGCCAGAGGGGTTTACAAGGGGCGCGCAAAGAAGGTGTCTCCTGAGTTGCTGCAAAAAGCTAAAAATCTATTGATGACAGGATGCAGCGCGACAGAAGTTGCCAAAAAATTGAGTGTTTCACGGGCTTCTCTCTATCGATGGTTTGATGAAGTCGGCGAACCATTAGTAAAGCAATACAACGTCAAACCACAACGGTAACAAGGTGACAGCATGAGTCTTTATGAAAATCTCCAAAAGACGCGCACAGAAGAAGATGTCAAGGACTGCTACATCAAAGCATTGCGCTTGAAGGCATATAGCAAGAATCTTGTTGACATCCAGACCGAGCAAGTGTGGTTTGAGGCAAAGGAAAAGAAAACTTCTCCTATCAAGATGTTTGCCCAGTTGCTGTGTTACGTTCGAGATGCACACGAGAAAGGAGAGAAGATCCCTCCGTTTCTTTGTGTAATTGATAGGGAACAAGCGGCGTTGATGGAAACGAAAAATGCTATCGCAGCCATCAACGACAGCAAGCTTGACTGGCCGAAGAAAAGAGCATTGAGTGCATCAGCGGTTTCTCCGAAATTTGTCAAAGAGATCAGTAGTTACATTGGAACTCACTACGTTCTCTACGACATGAGGACGCATGAAAAGGAGTTTTTAGAGAGCGCTAAGTTAGCCTTCAAGCAAAACAAAATCGTCAGAATTCAGATCACTCCCAACAACATCAGACAGGTTTTTGATAAGTGGTGCGATGCGATTGGGGTAGAGATTGAAGGTGTATCGCGCGACGATTATGCACTGCTCTTTTTTGCCGACATCATGAACGACGGTAGGAAATCTGTTCAGGCAGATTTGCCGGCAAGACTTTTCTATGATGGTGATGATCCCGTCTTTTCTCTTCGTGGGAGAACTTACTACCTGAGTTCGACTGCCGGGTACAAATCATTCTGGGCTATCTATCACCGTCCTCCTGCCGCCGAACATCGAAATGAATTGTTGGAACGCCGGGATGCGTTGCTTCCTATTGATGCACGTGATTTTAAAGGCGCGTTCTACACGCCTCTGCAAGTGGTTGACAAGGCTTATGAGTATCTTGAGAAGGTTCTCGGGAAAACCTGGCAGAAAAACTACATTGTCTGGGATATGTGCTGCGGTGTGGGGAATCTTGAGGTCAAGCATTCAACGTACCGAAATATTTTCATGAGTACGTTAGATTCGGCAGACATTGACATTATTAAATCAACAAAAACTTGTGTTGGTGCCACAGTTTTCCAATACGACTACCTAAATGATGACATTGCAGAAGATGGATCGATTGATTACAGCTTGACAAAAAAAATGCCACAAGCATTGATTGATGCCATCAATGAAAAAGATAAGGCGAAGAGAAAGAAGATTTTGGTTCTTATCAATCCTCCTTATGCCGAAGGGGGGAATTTTGACAATATTGCTGACGGCTATAAAGGAAGAGCTGCAAAAAATAAGGTAGGAGTGGCTTCAGAAAGTGCCGTTCATCGTACGTTGATGGGGCAATACGGCAAGGCTGCGAATGAAATATCGGCTCAATTTTTGGCAAGAATACAAAAAGAAATTCCTGATGTAGTCATAGGGATGTTTTGTACCTTGAAGTATGTTGGAGCGGGGAATTTTTCTGAGTTTAGATCAAGATGGCCAGCCCAATTTTTAGGAGGTTTTTTATGTCCTTCTTGGCTTTTCGATGGCTTATCTGGTGAATTTCCCATTAGTTTTTTAATGTGGAAAAAAAGTCAGACTTGCCAAACGTTCCCCGAAGAGATTTTGGTGGATGTTTTGGAGGAAGATTTGTCTTCCAACGGACAAAAAAAGTTTTTTACTCCAAGAACTCAAGACTTATTAAATTCTTGGATTAAGAGGCCGAGAAGCAACAAAGATCTATTAGTCGTTCCTCTGAAAAATGCAGTGTCTGTCTCAACATCTAAAGCTTATTTAAAGACATGGTCAGATAACGCAATCGGTTACATGTATTGTGGATGTAATGACATGCAGCATGCGGAACAAAGAACATCGTTGTTTTCATCTGTTTGTGGAGATGGGCATGGGTTCTATGTGACAGCCGACAATTTCGAAAAAGCCGCAATGACTTTTGTTGCGCGGCGAGTTGAAAGACCAACTTGGTTGAACGACAGAGACCAGTTTTACCAACCAACAGGTAAGCTTCCAACCGAATTTGTCAATGATTGCGTGATTTGGATGGTTTTCAATCGTTGCAATAAAACTGCCAGTTCCGACAATCTTGAGTGGGATGGAAAAACATGGAAACTCACTAACCACTTCATTCCATTTACAGAAGCAGAGGTTGGTGCATCTGAGAAGTTTGAAAGCTATTTTCTCTCGGACTGGATTAAAGAGCACGAGATGTCAGATGAAGCTCAAGAGGTGCTTGATAAAGGAAAGGAGCTTTGGACGTTGTACTTCAGTGATATGTGCGAGAAGAAACTTAGAGACGAGTACCACGTTACCAACAGCAGCGTTGGCTGGTTCCAGATTCGTCGAATCCTTGCTGAGCGCTACGGAGAGGATACATTCGAGGAGTTCAATGCAGCCTACTCTGCGTTGACTACGAAGTTGCATTCTCAGGTCTATGAATTCGGTTTTCTCCGGTAGTCAGCTTGTTGTTTCCCTTCCTGTTGGGAGGGGAACAACATCAAAAATCATAGTAAAACACTAGTAAATTACTATTAAAAATAGCCAGAATGATTTGAGATCCGGCCATCTAAAATTGATGGAAAACGTTTGTTATGAGGAAGCAAATGACGTTCAGGAAACTTGAATCCGGGGTGGCTCAGATCCTTAGGGAGCAACCGAGGTGGTGGACTTCGATGGAGGCGCGTGCTCAACGTGGTCGGCAATGGTTTCGGATCAACTTTTTAGAAGAACCGAATGCGCAGCGATCTGTTACGCAACTTACGCGGCTTTTGGAAGTCAGAGCTGAAGTCGGAATCATCAAAGAGGATGACAAGGAAGAGACCGTTGCAGCTTTGCTTGGCACCTTTGATGTGTGGAACCCGGCCTTGTTACTTGTGGATCTGATGGTTTTGGGTGACAAGAAAACAGACGAACAAGAAAGAGTTGCCCAAGAGTTCGACCGATTTTTCTCCGGTGAACCTTACGACATCGATTTCATTGAATACGAAAACGCAACTGGCGAAAATTTGTAAATTCTACTAGTAAAATACTAGTAATTAAATTGCTTGTTGACCTGATTCAGCCTTAGAATTACTAGTAAATGACTAGTAACAGGAGGGTTGCCTTATGGCACCGAAAATCATTGCGGTTGCGAACACTAAGGGGGGCGTAGGCAAGACGACGGTTGCCTTGCAGATCGCTCTAGCCAGAGCAATCAAAGGTGAAGATGTTTGGTTTGTTGACGGAGACAGACAGCAGACCGGACTGATGGCTTTGACGTTGCGAGATTCGCAAAACGTTCGAGCCAAGATTTCGTGCGCATCCTATCCGAACGGTGTTCTGTTGGGACGTCAGGTTTTACAACAAGCAGACAAATGGGACGTTATCGTGATCGATGTCGGCGGATATGACAGTCCGCAAATGAGAACGGCGTTGAGTGTTTGCGATCTTCTGATTATTCCGTTCCAACCGAGAACCTTCGACACGTGGGCATTGTCCCAGATGTCAATCCTGCTTGATGAAGTGTCAGTCCAGCGCAGAAGCGAGCTTCCGGCCTACGCAATCTTGAACTGTGCGGATCCAAATAACAGTTCGGACAATCGAGATGCCGCTGCAGCGCTTGAAGACTATCCGAACATCCAGTATCTGGATTGTCCCCTTTGCCGCCGAAAGGCATTTTCAACTGCTTCCAGTTTTGGACTGAGTGTGGCGGAACTCAAGACCAAAGATCCGAAGGCTATCGCAGAGGTCAATAACCTGCTCACAGCAATCTTTGGTGACGAGGCTGAACTTTCTCTCCGTGGCAGACCCAGAAAAACGGGTAAGTAATCAGAAACAACAAAGGAAGTGGTTTGTATGGCGATTCCTAAAATGCCGGAAAAGTTCCGGGCAAGAACGGAGACAAGCACCCAAAAAGTTGAGACGACGGATCGCGTCGTGGTGTCGAATCGATCGAAGGTGGATCTCAACTCGAAAGAGTTTCAGAAGTTTCTGAACAAGGCTCCGACCGGGATGGAAAAAGATGTGGCTTCAAGATGGAAGTTGCGCGGTCGTAAGGTGATGATCACAGTCCAGCTTGATCCGGAAATGCTTGAGCAGTTCGATGAACTTTGCAACTCATTAGGGCAAAGTCGATCGGCTTTGATCCGAACTTTCATCGGACAAGCCTTGGACAAAGCAGAGGGGAAATTCTGACAACAGAAGGCGCTTACTAGTAAATTACTGTGAATTTACTGTGATTTTACTAGTATTTTAATAGTAAGTTACTAGCAAAATACTAGTAAATGATGAAGCCCTATACAATGTAAAGGGTTGATTTCCGGGGAAAAAGGTGGATAGATTTTTCGGAAAACTTAGCTAAAATGAAAGGAGCCGTCGATTGGCGTCGACGGCTCCTGAATTTTTTTGTCTGACAAAGCTACCACACTCGTCAGACGAACAACATCACGAATCAGCCCTTCATGATGTCCAGCTCGAATTATACCAGTACACAAAGGGCACACCAGCTGTCCCTATTTGATCCCGCAGAAGAAGCTGCACTCTATCTCCCTCCGATGGGAGGGTACTTCGCGCTCCTCACGTCGCAGACGTCGGGGAAGAAGTGCCAAAGTCTTCATCCTGTTTCCCAGTTGGAAACGGTTCTTCGCATTCTTGATCCCAAAAGGGATTCCTGGATTAGCCAGACGCAGTTCTGGACGCCGCTGCGTCGAGTCGTCAACGTCAAAAGTCTGAGTCTGAATTTTCTTGACGTCGATTACTACAAGACGAACGGGGATTGGGCGCGAGGCAAGACGCCTGAGCAAGTCGCAGACGCCTTCATGAGTCTCTGCGATGCGGAAGACATCCCGCGGCCGTCGATCGTGGTGCACTCCGGGCGCGGCATCCAACCAAAGTGGCTCTACAGTAACCCGATTCCCCGCAGAGCATTACCGCGCTGGAACGCAGTTGAACACACTCTGGTGAAGCGCTTGGCTCCGTACGGCGTGGACAGCTGCGCCAGAGACGCCGCGCGAGTTCTGCGCGTTGTCCGAACCGTTAACTCGCGTTCCGGAACGGTTTGCCGAGTGGCCGGGGTCACGCCCGGAGATGACGGCAAGCCGATGCTGTACTCCTTCGAAGAGATTTGTGAGTACATCCTCCCTAAATCCCGCCCGGAGAAAAATCCTGCCGCTGATGTCGAGCCATTGGTGCAGACAAAAGTTCGTCCGACGAACGGATACGATGCGAAGGCGTTGGCATGGGCTCGTCTGGAAGACCTGAGAACGCTGTGTGCGATGCGCGGAGGTATCCGGGAAGGGATGCGCATGAACTTTCTCATGTACAGCATGAGCTTTCTGGCGCTTTCCGGACAGGTGGATCCGACAAATTTCTACCGAGAAGCGGCCATTGTTGCTCAAGAAATCGATCCGACCTGGGCGTACCGAGCCGCCGAGTTGCGCACGATTTACGAAAAGATGTGTCAGACCAGGGCCGGACAACGACGCGACTTCAATGGACGCCAGTACGTGCCTCTGTACACTCCGCGTTCGCAGACGCTGATCGATCTTTTCGAGATCACGACCGAAGAGATGCAGCTGCTGACGTCAATCGTGACGCCCGACGAACGTCGACGTCGTGATGCCGACAGCCACATGAAGCTGCGTCGGGCTCAGGGCGTGAGACCGCGTGCGGAATATCTGGGACAGGCACAAGCCCGCAAGGAGCGTGCACAAGCGTTGCGGGCGGAAGGTAAAAAGATTAAAGATATTGCCGAGGAGATGGGACTCTCGTTGCGCACCGTCAAAGGGTATTTGGCCGAAAAGGAAAGGTGCAAAGTCTGTCCCGTTTACTAATGGCGTAGCCTTTCATATTTAGGCCGACTTGTCGGCCTCTCGATTTTTCCCCTGCAAAAGTCTTTTGCGAGTAGTGGGAGGGGGTTCGGGGGAGGGGTACCCTTCCCCGACGGGTGTTTCCCGTCGTTGTTCCATTGCTTTATCGCTGTTTCGGTGTACTTAATGTTTCACGGTAAGGAGCTTCGCTACTTCGTTAGGCGGGTTAACCTTTTCCTGGTCATTACGTACGCGCTTAAGCGTTCGTTCGGACAGATAGACGTCTTCCATTTCTTCCAAATGCCGAAGGATAGCTTCGCGGACGTAGAAGCTCTTGGTTCGTCCGGTGGTGGAAGCCAGATAGTCCAATCTCTTTTCGACGGACTCCGGCAATCTCACTGTCAGCATGATTACTCCTGTGCGTTATACTTGTATTACATGTAATACAAGTATAACAGCAGGAATGAAACGATTAACACCTGAACAAATAGCCCAAGCGCGAGAGATTCCATTGTTGGATGCGTTGGATCGTTTGGGGTTCTATGTATCTCAAGATACAGCGTTTCAGCCGCGCAAAGATCAACGAACCGTTTCCGTTTTCATTACCGGGGAAGAAGGCGTCCGGGAACTGATTCTGACCAATGAGAAGTGGTTTGATAAACGAGAAAAAGTTGGCGGAGGCGGTGCGATTGATCTTGCAATGCACCTCTTAGGCATGTCGTTTACCAAAGCCGTGCGCAAACTTTGCGCTGAGGAAGGTACGTCAAACAGTAATTACTAGTAATTTACTAGCAAAATACTGGTAAAATACTAGTAAACTGATAGTAAATTACTAGTATCTATTCTTTTTGCAGCTGTTCTTCTTTTGCAAGTTGCGCCAGTTTCTTGGAGAAAAGTTCTCTCGGATCCTTAGGAATAGGTGAGATTCTGAAAGGTTTTGGCTCCACGTAATTGCTGCGACGTGGTTCGTAGGAGTCTTTTTCGTTTTCTTTTTTCTCTTGAACAGCTTTAGGCGCGACGGAAGCTTCCGGAGCAGACGGAGTTGGTGAGTTCTCGGAGATTTTCTTGACCAGTGCTGCGAACCAGGGATAGGAAACTTTCGGAATCTTGTTTTCCGAAATCAGATATTTCCAAATGATCCGAAGCGAGTAGCCGTCTTTTCGATACTTGCAAATCTCAGGCCAAAGCAGCGAGATGCGAACTCGTAAATTGGGGCGCAGTTCTTCACTGAGAACGAAATTTTCGATGCTTTGTGCACACATACACTTTGAAGATTATTAAAAGACATTCAGAGAATTATACAAGACAGAAGTCGAAGAAAAGTATCAAATTTGCAAGATCAAGCAAGATAAAACAAGACAGATACTTTACAAAACAAGATATGGATGACGGTGTTGCAGAGAATGAGAATCGGGCTGTAACGCCTGCGTAGCAAGGCTTTTACTTATGAGGTATGAGCACAGACGGGAGCGGATCTCCCATCTCCTCCCTATGTTATGAACTGAAAAAATCTTTCTTTTTTAAGGAAAAAATCTTGGATATTATTGAAAAATAGTGAGAGAAACATAGGGCAAGATAGGTCTCGTAGGCCTACAAATAGGCCACTCGACATCTTGCCTTATTCGCACCCAGAGTGGGTGCTCAACGGGAAAAAGGCTCTTGTCGTCAAGGGAGACATACATGCCGAATGAAACAGACACGAAACAGGAAAAACCAACGAAAGTTCGACGTCGTGACCAGGCGGCGGTGCGGGTTTATTGCACCGAAGAAGAGAGGAAGCAGATTCAGGCGCTTGCCAAAGAAACCGGGCTTTCTGTGTCGGAGTATTTGCGTCGACTGGGATTGATGTATCAACCAGCTTCCGTACTCGACTATGAGAAGGTAGGAGAACTGCTGAAGGTATCGGCCGATATGGGACGCTTGGGCGGGTTGCTGAAGTGGTGGCTGTCAGGTGAAGCTCCCGTATTGAGAACACGGGAAGGACGACAGATTCGGATCAATGAAGAAACGCTCAGAAAATTATTGGCCAGAGTGGATACAACGAACCGCAGGTTGCAGCAACTTTGCGAAAAAGTCATGCTTTTGAAAGAGCGTGAGCGTTAGATGTAGATCGAACGAAATCCGAAGAACTTCGCACGACAAGCTTTGGCACAATGAAATTGAAAACTATGGGCAGGAGATAGGGTATGGATTTGCGAGATTTGGCCAGAACATACATCTGGTGGATGACTCCTGAACAGGCAATGGAGAACCCCAAAAGGGTGATGGCTCAGGTGATGAACTTGGGAACGGATCAAGATAGGGAGGTGCTTGAAAGCTTGGTTGATGCAGAGACGTTGAAAAGCGTGTTACAAGGAGCCAAGGCAGGATGGTTTACGCAGAAGAGATGGATTTTTTGGCATGTTCGTCTGAAGGTGTGTGATTCGGACAAAGTGCCTCCACTACCTAAACGTCCTTTGCCGCCGATGTTCAGAAACAGTGAGACTTAAAGATGATTATCAAAGTTTCACAAATGCGGGTCACCGCCAAGAGTTCTGTCGGAAGAGTCGGTAAATATGTGCTCGGCACTCAAGACAAACAAGAGAGATTGGGGCAGGTTTTGGTGCTGAATTGTCAGAACCGAGATCCGGAGAAGGCGCTTTTAGAGATGGAAGCGCTTCAAAAAACGAAGGTGAACGTCAAGGGCGACAAGACTTTGCATCTTATTGTTGGGTTTCATGCAAAGGATCTGGCACTACTAAACGAAAAGACCATTGAAGCCTCGGCTAGGAAAATCATTCAGGAGCTTGGTTACGCCGGACATCAATGCTTGGTTGTGCAGCACAACGATACCGACAGTCCTCATTTTCATATTGTTCTCAACAAGATCAATCCGGAATCCAGAAAAATGGTCGAGCATTGGCAGGCATACAAGGTACTGGCCAATGTTGCTACCCAACTGGAAACCCAATTTGGATTTACCAAGGCTAATCACGGGATAAAACAAACTGCCGGAGCTTCCCGAGCAGCGGATCTGGAAGCGCATCAAGGTCAGCAGTCGTTTATCGGTTATCTGAGAGACGAACTGAAAGGCAAGCTTTCAACCATTGAAAATTGGGAACAGTTTCATGCGATGCTAAGTGCGGCCGGCGTGAGCATCAAGTTGCGCGGCAACGGGTTGGTGTTCGTTGATGCAGCTGGCTTGCACGTCAAAGCATCCAGTGTAGGGAGAGAATTTTCTAAGGTCGCATTGGAAAAGAAATTCGGAGCATTTTCCGGCTTCTCCACGCCAGTTTCGGTCAAAACGACGAAAGAGTACCGACTCAGACCGTTGGTACGAGACGATCGAGAACGCCTCTATCAAGAATATCTCGGTGTTAAAGATGTCCGTAAGGCAACGCTGTTTGAAAGGCTTCAGCAATTGAAGGAATGGCGGGCAGAGCAGTACGAAAGCATTCGTAACGATGCTGTGATAGCCAAAACTGCCAATCGGGTGATGATCACCGACAGGACGGCACGTAAGTTTGCCAATGCAACTGTTACGGAAACGGCCAGACAGAGACGAGAGCACCTGCGGGAAGAATATCAGCAGAAAAAGGACGAACTTTTTGGAAAGTTCGGAAATCAAAGCTGGGTTGATTTTCTGAGAGAAAAGGCCAAGGCAGGCGATGAAGAGAGTCTGACGTTGTTGCGCAATCGACCGGGGACGAGAGTTGAGTCTGGTGGAAACAACATTTCGGCGGGTGAGAAGGTGTTGGTACCCGGCCGGAAATCGTTTGCAGATTTGCCGCAAGACGTCATCACAAAGAGAGGAACCGTCATTTATTCGGACGGTCAAAAAGCAGTCCGAGACCGAGGCAATCAATTGCAGGTGTCGGATGCGTTTGACAGCAATCTGATCCGTCAGACGCTGCAGGAAGCTTGTGCAAGATACAGCGGCACCGTAACTGTGAACGGCAGCGAAGAATTCAAAGCGGCCGTTGTTGTGGCCGCAGCCAGGTACGGAATGGAAATTTCGTTTGACGATGCGGAAATGAACCGCAGTCTCGAACAGTTAAGAACAGAAGTCAGTGAGGTTTACAGCAATGGACGAGGATCAGAAACTCGAAGAAGCACTCAAAGCGATTGCGGAGGACTCGCCTCTGTCGGAGGACTCCTTTTTGCCGGAGCACAAGGACGAAGAGAAGACCAATTCGCACGAAAGGTCAGAGCGGCCTTTGTCGCAGACTGCCGGGCTTCAGTTCCAAGACATTATGCAGCGTTACCCGCTCGATCCCGTGCTCAGCCAGTTGCCTGGATACGAAGTGGATCAAATCAACAAGGATTTGCTTTGCCGCGTGTGTCCGAACGCCTGTTGGGTCAAGATGCGGATTTCACAGGGTGCTATGCGACTGATGTGCATTTGCAGATCAGGGGGCGGAATGGACAAGATGGTGACGTTCAACTCGGACGCCCCGGACGAAGAACAGATCATGCCGGTGGTGGCTTGCGGCGATTGTCTCCGAACCATTATGGCGTTGGAAACGGATTATTAGCAGATCCGGAAAACGTCCGATGCAATGCCCTCGTTCGAGAACTGAACGCCGAAGGAGCCGGTCGCTATTACCGAGCGTTTGTCAGCAAAGTAACGGATGATGTCACATTCCGAGGCATTCAGGAATTTCAGGGAAGACGCTTCGTCTTGTTTGAAACGGACAAGCAAGGAACAACCGGTGTTTGTCCGCTTTCGGAACTCGGCTGGGGCGAAAGCAGGACTGCGGCACTGATACCGGGACGCAAAATAGTTTTGGCTACAGGGGCAGTGGTTCGCACAGGAAGAGGGAGGTAATGGTGGTTAAGTTGGATGAGAAATACAAGGATCTTCCGAGAGCCTACTGACTGACCTTTTTGGGTTTGAGTCCAGCAGGGAATGATCGGATCAGTGCCGGGTGATTGCGTCGAGATTTTTCATCCGAACCATGAGCTAGAGGCTGCACCTTTTTTATAGAGGTTTTCCTTCCGGGGGAAAGGGTGATCTTCCATTGATTGGCGTTTCCAACAGATATGTCGAAGGAAGCGAGAAGGTCGGACACATCCAGTAGTCCTGTATCGTCAGCCCAGGATACGAAAAGACGCTTGGCTTTGAGGCTGGTACAGGCCTGCAAAAGCGCTCCCATAACGGGTTCTCTTATGGTGCCCACCAGCTCGAAAATATTGCGAGCTTCTTCCCAGGTTTCTTTTACCCCTACTTCCGAGAGCAGTTCCAAAATCGCTCGTTCTGGGCACGAGCAATAAACTCCCAACGGGCGGAAAGGGCTCGGTTGACGCGTCAATTGGTCAAGTTGTTCGTTTTCAAAAGCGAAGATGTCCGCTGATGAATAGCGGGTCAAATAATTGTCACGAACCCACTTAGGCAGACCTGTTTTGCTTTTTCCCCAGATCACCGTTGTTTCGCGGAGATAGACGTTGTGACTAATGCCTTGCCAGGCCAGTGCAGTTTTGCCGGCGACGTGCAGTCCGACTGCACGGTTCTGCAAGAATTTCAGAGCTCCGAAAACAGAAATTTGATCGTTGGAAAGACAAAAGACCCCCGCGCCTAAACGACGAAGCAAGCCTTGATCGACGTAGTTCTTGGCCAGTTGGGGAGAAATGGAAAAACGATCCCGAAGCTCGGTCGCGGAAAGAGGGATCCCCGGAGTTGTTTCGTTCAGAAGTTTTGCCAAATGGTTGCGTGTGGCAGTCATCACTTTTAATCTGGAAAACTAAAACAATATTTTATTCTTACAAACTAAAAGGGATGGCGTTCCAGTAGTCGGGGATTCGACTGTCTTGAAGGAAAAGCGGAGTCAGATTGTTTGCGACAAGAAGGGCACTCTGCATCAATCTGGCGACTCGTTTGTTGCAGTCCTCAAAAAAATGAAGATATGCCAGATTGCAGTGAACGTATACCGGTGTCGGGATATGATTCCGCGGATGTACTAAGGAAAATTTTTGCAGTACCGATTTGAGGATCGACCGAATCAGTACAAAGAGCGCCCGGTTGTTGTCGGTGCCATCAGCAGAGAAACGGCAGAAGTGTCTTTGCTGGCAGTGAAAGTGACCAGTCACGCCGCTCGCGCAGAATTCCCAGGGGAAGTTGTCCTGCAGGACTGGCAGCAGGCGGGGCTTGAAAAGCCTTCTGTTGCCAGGTGTTCCAAACATATGGTCGTTCCCGTGGAAGTTCTCATGGGACAGCGCCGATATGGAAAATTATCGACTCGTGACGCTCTCGCTGTTGAGGAGGCACTGAAGGAGGTTGGTGCGCCGCTTGTTTGACATCGATAGGTTGGGTGCACTCTGGACAAAATCAGCGCTTAGCAGAGCTACCAAAGTAAAATGCAGGAACAAGGAGAAGCAGGCTGCCTGCGAAAGCAAAGTGCCCAGTCGAAGTTCGTAGCTTCGGCGGCTTTCTCAACGGAGGAAGTTTCTTTCTTACGGGGCCTCACTGTCTCGGCAGTGGGGCTTTTTTACGGCACAAGTTTGAAAGGAGCCGACGCAGCTAAAAGCGTTCGCTGACGCTGTTTTTCTTCATATTCATCCGCCATCCTCAGAAGAAACAACTCACAGTCACGCTTATCGATGGAACGCCTGCGATAGCGGTGACCGTCGTAGTCCACGTCAGCGCGCCACGACGAATGGCGTTTAATTCCCTGGATGCCTTCTCCTTTCTTTGAAGTGTCAAAGTAGATGGTCCCTTTGACTTCACGGCCATCGATGATCATTTTCAACTTTCGAGTGGTTAATTTATTCCTTGGTAACTTCCAACAGGTTGGCCTTAGCCAGAGTCACCAAAAAGTCGTCGACAAATTTGACGGCTCCGTCCTGTTTGAGTTTGTCGCACGCTCGGATGTACTCAATTTTGAGACTTGCAGCAAGAACCTCGGTACTCATTTCAGCGAGAGTGGCCAGTTCGTTGAATACGTTGTCCGCGATGCCATCGGGTGACTGAAGCACATTTTGATCCAGATTGGCGATTCCCTCTTCGATGCTCTTTCGAATCTCGTCACAGTTATCCATGGCTTCGGCAAGCAACCAGATCTGTCCGAAGGAAAACGCTAGCAAAGCCAGATCGTGGCCATTAAACCCGGCAAGTTTGAGTCTCAGGAGTCGATCCCGCAGGTCATGATTCCATTGGTGAACCATATCTGAGGGTACCGGTAGGGCGTTCAGTAGGGACGGTAGTTTGACTTGCTTCGGGGTGTAGCGTTTATTGCGGGATTTTGAACGGGGCATGGTTTAAACAGGGGCGGAAGAAGTGCTGATGTCACTGTAGAGTGATTTTTACACTTAATGA
>OOBB01000548.1_pt1 | contig 18785 bp, 15 predicted proteins | sample 1671661 | NCBI WGS metagenome assembly OOBB01 (sample SAMN06348179, study PRJEB24527) | human gut metagenome | biome: human gut; feature: ankylosing spondylitis patient; material: feces | host: Homo sapiens | place: China | collected 2015-10
AGCAGGCCTCGGCAGTGCATCCGCTGGTGTTAGCCTTCGGATAACTGTAGAGCACAATCTTGCGACCACGGTAGTCGCTTGCCTTTATCTCACGTCCGTCCTGGTCAATGCCAAGAATCTCTGGTATTTTATCTCCTACATTCATAATCGTAATTTTTAAATTTGTTTTCTGTTCTTTTTATCACTAACTATTGATGATAAATCAAATGCAAAAATACAATATTTATTCTAATGGAGAAATGAATTAGCCTTTTTTAATTTAATATGCCAACAGGATTTAACGATACCCATACGTTTTTGCCATTTTTCCTTTGTCATTTCGAATAAAATGGGCAATACAAGATTTAAAGCTCTTGAAGCCTTGAGGGAATTTTATGACGTCTATTATATATTATCATCCTGACTGAGCATGAGCGCCCATAATAAGAAACTTATACATGAAACTATGCCTCTCTCCTCTGTCTCTGACAGTTTGTTTTGGGAATCTGTTACAAATACCCCTTTATAACTCTATCTTTTGTCATAAAACACCCCTTCATAACTCTATCTTTTATCACGAAACATCCATTTATGACTCTATCTTTTAGAAGTAAAATCGGGCGTGAAGGGTTCTATGAGTAGTATGTATTCGCTGATGCGTAATCTGCAGAAGCATATAGAAATGGGTATTCGCTGTTCTCTCGAAAATTTTGGTACATTCGTGAGTCCTGATGGCAAAAAGATAGAAAGTAGATGGTTTACTCTATTCCTCTTCTCACATCCCTTGGTGTAACTCCATACTTTTTACGGAAGGCGTGATAGAAGCTTGAAGTATGTTCAAAGCCGCAGCAGAAGGCTATATCGTCTATGCTCTTTTTGGGGTCGGTCTCGAGCAGATGGCGAGCGCGCTTCATCTTGATATTCAGAATGAACGAGGCTGGCGAACTGCCCGTGAGCGTAACTATCTTGCGATGGAACTGCCGTGGACTCATGCACAGCTTTTCTGCGAGCGTATTCACGTTAAGCTGCTGTTTGTCCATAAGCAGATAGATATGATCCACCGTCTTGGCGAGGAAGCGGCGCTCAGTGTCCGTCAGCTGTACTTCATCCTGCTGTTCCTTCGTATGAGTAGCATTGTCGCTAAACTTGCTGCGCAGCGAGCGCTGGCGGTCGAGCAGACGCTCCACTACAGTGCGCAACTCGTCCACGTTGAACGGTTTGGCTAAATAGGCATCTGCACCAGCCTCGAAGCCCTTGATGCGCTCTTGGTCTGAAATCTTTGCCGTGACGATGACGATAGGTATGTGATTCACCACATCGTTGGAGCGTATGCGTCGGCACAGTTCCAAACCGTCCATGCCCGGCATCATCAAGTCGGTTATAATCAGGTCGGGCACGAGGTTGATGGCCTTCTGCCATCCGTCCTCTCCATTAGTAGCGTAAGCCACAGCATAACGTTCGCTTAGCACTTCACCGATGTACGTCGCAATGTCGCGATTGTCCTCTATCACGAGCATCGTGTACTGGCTGTCCTCTGCATCGGTATCTGTTAGTATTTTTTCCTCTGTAGGCAGAACAGGCGTGTTGTCCATAGGCTGTTCGTCGAGCTTCACGTTGCACTCGTTTGTTATAGGAATTTCGATGTGAAACGTCGTTCCATACCCCCCCCCTGCTCCTGACATTGATCTTGCCGTTCAATGAGTCAATCACCTGCTTTACGAGTGCCAGTCCAATGCCTGTACCAATATTCATAGAGTCGGTTACTCCCTGATAGAATGGATTGAACACATTGTTGGCTGTCTCTTTGTCCATACCCTCTCCCGTATCGCTTACCTCTATAAGGAGGTTGCTGCCTTCGCGCCATAAGGCAACGATGATTTTGCCATATTCGGGCGTGAATTTAAAGGCATTGGACAGGAGGTTGTTGAATACCTTGTTGACAAAGTCGGGCACGAAGTCCATCGTCACGGGTTCCTTCACATGCAGCTGCAGGTCGATGTTCTTGCTGCAGGCATAGTTGCGATAGGTGTCCACCAGCATCGAAACGTAGGTGGTGATGTTGCCGTTGCGCCAGTCGAAGTTGCCCATCTTCGACTTAATTTTCGAAATATCAAGCAACTGGTTGATGAGCGCCAGCAGGTTGTTTCCCTGTTGCTCGATGGCATAGGCGTTCTGTTTCAGTTCGTCTGGGGATTTATTAGGCAGGTCGCGGCTCAAACCGAGAATCACAGTGAGTGGTGTGCGAAACTCATGGGTGATGTTTGTAAAGAAACTCTCGCGCATTTCGGCAAGGCTTTTCAGGGCCAGGTGGTTGCGACGGTGTATGCGCTGTACGAAGTAGAACACCACCAGTGTACCAATCAGTATTATTATAATGATTATGAAGACGATGGTGTTGGTGAATCGTGCCGACTGCTCGTTCTTCAGGTTTGTATTGACCTCGTTCATCGCCCGAGCCTGAATGTTGCGTTCTATGAGCAGTCCTGCGTTCTGTATGCGGTTCAGTTTCTCCATATCGACGACGCTGTCTTCCATGGCTGCTGCCTTCTCGTGCGCCGTCAGCGCCGCACTGTAGTTGCCCTTGCGTTTGTATAGTTTATAATATAAGTTATAAACCTCAGCTAAATGTTCGTGCGACTTGATGGCGCGTGCAGTGTGCAGCGCCTTGTCCAGATATTCCTGTGCCTTGGTGTCGTTGCCCATTTGGGTGTATATACCAGCCAGGGCAATGAGCGGATTCATTGCGTGCCACTCGTCTTGTGACGACTGCAACTGCTGATAAGCCTTGTCATACTCCGAAATGGCTTTTTCATAGTCGTGCTCTTTCTCGTGTAGCTCACCGAAATAAATGTGGCATAGTGCCACACCGAGTGTGTTGCCAGCCTGCAGATTCAGTCCCATGGACTGGCGATAGTACCTCCATGCCGAGTCCAACTGTTCACGGTGGCTGAATATAAAACCGATGTTGGCATAGTTGATGGCTTGTCCTAAGGCACTGTTCAATTCTCGTTCGCCTGCTAATGCCAGTCGCAGCGCGCTGTCGGCACGTGCGTAGTTGCCCAGGGTGAGATAGATGTTGCCCAGTCCATTGAGCGATACCACGCGGTTTTTCTTGGTAGTAAAAGATGTGTCGGCAGACTCTTTGCAGATAGCGAAAGCGCGGTAATGGTAATCTTGAGCCATGTCGAGCATTCCCATTCTCCGATAGACGGTGCCGATATTGTTCAGAGCCTGCACGATCTCTAATGTATCGCCTAAGGTCTCCGCCTGCTTCAGTCCCTCGCTGTGTACCTTCAGTGCCTCGTCAAATCTACTGTCGTTGCGCAGCTCTTTTCCCATCGCTCTGTAGGCAACGATGCTACCTAACATATTTCCCTCACGCTCCATGCGTTTCTGTATCATGGAGAGTGTGTCAATATTACGAGAAGAGGAGACGATACTGTCCATAGCTTTGCGCTCGGCAAGGGATATCTTTGCTGGTTTCTGTCCACAGGAAACCAGCATTACATATATAATAAGGTACCACACAAGAGTGGCAGTGCTATGTCTTAGGTTGTACATAGGCGAGGATTATTGGGTTTTTGTGCAAAGATAACGAATTAAATGGAATATCGGTGATTTTTACTGATATAGACCGATTTTTTTAAAATTAATTAATACAAATTGTTTGCTAAACCCAAAACTTATCACTCTGACACACCACAGACATCACAACGATTCTACGTTTTTTGTGTTCTTGATGTTTTGCTGAAAATCAGCAACTTACGTTGTTTTTATGTCCGATTAGAACAATCCTGTTCATGTTAAAAAGTCGGATTATCACATATTTTTGTCCGATTTTCATAAGATACTTAGCTGAATTTATGCCTAAATTTGCAGCACCAAGACTAAGACAGATTGGTAGCATTAAAAGAGAAAACTTCATGGAAAGTGAAACTTGTAATACTTAGGCTATGGGACAGAAAGATAATAATATTGGGTATGACGACCGCCGACGCAAGACAGACGAGGCGCAGCATTTTATGGAGGATCGCACCCAACTGCTTGATACAATCCGCGAGATGATAAACGTGGAGATAGACAGGCGTGGAGGCTGTATTGAAGGTGAACCGATGCATAGCAAGATGCCACCCGAACCTCATATACGAAAGCGCTCGTTTCTGGAATGGCTCAGGAGTTTGATATAGTAAAACTTTCACAATATATTAATTTATAACTAAAAAAATATACGATTATGAGAACATTAAAATCTATCTTGTTAGCTGGTGCAATGCTGCTGGCTATACCTGCGTTCTTCAGTTCTTGTCAGGAAGACGCTCCCCAGATCGACTATACAATGAGTGTTACTGTGGTCAACGACTTCAGCAAGGTGGTGGATGCCATCAACAATGGTACGCTTAAGAACGAGCAGGCCATTGCCCAGCTTACGGCTGCCATCGACAAGATGAATGCCGACCAGCAGACCAAGTTGCAAGCCATCAAGGATGTGCTCAACTCGGTTAATGCTACTATCGACACCAAGCTTGCTGCCATCGAGGCTGCCATGAAGGCTCAGACCCTCTCTTTGGAAGGCAAGCTGGCTCTTATCGAGGCTGCCATGAAGGTCCAGACCCTCACGATCGAAAAGAAATGCGACGCTCTCGTGGCTGCTATCAAGGCGCTGCCAGACTACACCGAAAAGCTCCAGGCTATCGAGAAGGCTATCAGCGCGCTGCCTGATTACACATCCAAGCTTGAGGCTATAGAGAAGGCACTCACATCGCAGACTCTTGCGCTCGCAGAAAAGCTCGGATTCATCCAGGCTGCTCTGGAAGACCAGACCATCGCTATGAAGGAGAAGATGGATATTCTCAAGGGTGTGATTAATGACCAGACAAAGGCTTTTGACCTCAGACTCGGTGCTCTTGAAACAGCCATGAAGAATCAGACATTGGAACTCAAGGACAAGCTCACCTTGCTCAATTCTACATTGGAGACTCAGACTTTGACATTGGCAAACAAGCTCGAAGCTATCAGTAGTGCAGTTGAGGCTATGCCTGACTACACCTCAAAACTCGCAGCCATCGAGACTGCCATCAAGGCACTGCCTAATTATGAGGCACAGCTCAAGGCTCTCAACACGCTCATTACGGACCAGAACAGCAAGCTCGACGATCAGATTGCTGCGCTTGAGGGCATCATGAACGCTATTCCAGACTACAGCAACAAGCTCGACGCCATTGAGAATGCTATCAAGGCTATGCCTGACTACGACGCTGCCATCAACGGCATCAAGGACGAAATTGCCAACCTCGTAAAGGAGGTGAAGGCCGGAAACAAAAGCGAAGCTGACGCTTTGGCTGAAATCGCTAAGAAACTGGAGGAACTGAAGGCTGCCGGAGGCTCTACAACAGTGGTAAAGGATTGTGTAGACCTCGGCTTGCCAAGCGGACTGATGTGGAGAAAATACAACGTAGGTGCAAATAGCGAGTATGAAAAGGGCAACTACTATGCATGGGGTGAGACTGTAACAAAGCAGGATTATTTTTCGACTACATACAAATGGTGTGAATTTGTAGGAGTTATGAAACGCTACACTAAGTACAACAAGACAGATAAGCTGACATTGCTCCAACCTGAAGATGATGCTGCTACTGCTAATCTCGGCGAGAATTACCGCACACCTACCCCGAAAGAATGGGAAGAACTGTTGGCTGAATGTACTTGGGAGGTCGCAACGACAACAAATAAAAATAACAAGACAGTTATTGATTACTGGAAAGTGGTTGGACCGAATGGCAATTTCATTATCTTACCATCTGCAGGTTATTATTTTGGCGAGGAATGGATAAGTTATGCCTCTTGCTATCAATCAGCTTCAGAAAAGGCTATTAAGTGGGAAACCGATGAAACGAATGAAATGCCTAATATGGTTAATGTAAAACGTGAATTAGGTTACCCGGTACGCCCAGTATTTGAAAAAAAATAAAGATTTAAAATTCCCGTCAGCCTCAGTGCTGGCGGGGATAAAAAAACTCAATAAGAAAAGGGCAGCGTAACAAATTAAATTATAGACTTAAAATCAATAAATTATGAATACAAGACAAACCAAACCGCTCATTGCGCTATCAAATAGCAGATGGGCAAGAGTAGGGCTCAGCGTATTGCTTACATCGCTCTTCACGGTAGGCGCTCAGGCGCAGACCGAGGGTGAGGGCATAGCTGATCCGCCATGCGATACTAATAAGGAACTGCGCACTAATACTTGGAGCATTTACGCTCAGGGAGGATTGTCGTGGGCTAACGGTGTGTGGTATGAGAACTTCGACGCCAAGAAGAGCTATAAGCTGTCGCCGGCAGTAGGTGGCGGCATCGACTTCACCATTCGCCCGTGGGTTCGCATTGGTGCCGACTACATCTGGTCGCGCTACCGCCGTGAGCAACGCTTCTCGACTATCAATACCGAGGTGATGCCTGTAAAGACCTATGGCAACTATGTGATGAATACCCACAGCGTGAAACTTGGCGCACAGTTCAACTTCATGGAGTTCTGGCCTGCACGTAAGGCACAGTGGTTCAACATCTGGATAGGCACAGGCGTAGGCGGAATATTCGCCCGTGGCAATGAATACGGTATGTGGATAAACAACACCATGACCGAGAACGGTACCAACAAGCCGATAGGTAGTAATACCAATATCAATAATGACGGTACCGTCACCATTACAGGCAACGTGAGCACACGCAACCGCCACGAGAACTTCGACAAGCTCTACATCCCTGCCACGCTGCACATCGAGGCTGACGTGAGCCGCCGCTTCACCGTAGGCGTTAAAGGCGAGATGGACTGGCTGCTCAACCGCAAGGAGGTGGCTCCGAAGCATCTCATCTACGCTATGGCAACCGTTCGCTACAACTTCGTACAGAGTCGTTCACGCAAGCTGCGCAACTATTACGACGGCGAGCTGGCTGCGCTCAACGACCGAGCCAACAACCTGCGCCAGGAGGCTGAATCTGAAAAGGCACGCGCTGACCGTGAAGCTGCACTCCGACAGAAGGCTGAACAGCAGAACAGCGACCTGCAGCGACAGCTCGATGACTGCCAGAAGAGCAAGAAGGCTGTAGCGGCTACACAGGAGCACTTCGTACAGTTTGACCACAACAGCTCGTACATGAGCCGTGAGGAAATGGACCGCCTGCGCACGTTTGCACGCAGCGTAAAGGGTGAGAAACTGTCTATCCTTGCCGAAGCAAGCACTCCAGGCATCCAAGAGTACAACCAGACCCTCTCTGAGCGCCGCCTGAAGCGGGTAGTAAAGGTACTGTTGAAGGAAGGCTTCGCTCCAGAGGATCTCCAACCACAGACTGCCATCGGAGCCAAGAACGGCAAAAAGACGTTTGAAGGCAGAAGAGTAACTATCAAGGTAAAAAAGTAATAACTTAAAAAACATACGATTATGAGAACATTAAAATCAATCTTGTTAGCTGGTGCAATGCTGCTGGCTATACCTGCGTTCTTCAGTTCTTGTCAGGAAGACGCTCCCCAGATCGACTATACAATGAGTGTTACTGTGGTCAACGACTTCAGCAAGGTGGTGGATGCCATCAACAATGGTACGCTTAAGAACGAGCAGGCCATTGCCCAGCTTACGGCTGCCATCGACAAGATGAATGCCGACCAGCAGACCAAGTTGCAAGCCATCAAGGACGTGCTCAACTCGGTTAATGCTACTATCGACACCAAGCTCGCTGTCATCGAGGCTGCCATGAAGGCACAGACCCTCTCTTTGGAAGGCAAGCTGGCTCTTATCGAGGACGCCATGAAGGCTCAGACCCTCACGATCGAAAAGAAATGCGACGCTCTCGTGGCTGCCATCAAGGCGCTGCCAGACTACACCGAAAAGCTCCAGGCTATTGAGAAGGCTATCAGCGCGCTGCCTGATTACACAGCGAAGCTTGAGGCTATAGAGAAGGCGCTCACATCGCAGACTCTTGCGCTCGCGGAAAAGCTCGGATTCATCCAGGCTGCTCTGGAAGACCAGACCATCGCCATGAAGGAGAAGATGGATATTCTCAAAGGTGTGATTAATGACCAGACAAAGGCTTTAGACCTCAGACTCGGTGCTCTTGAAACAGCCATGAAGAATCAGACATTGGAACTCAAGGACAAGCTCACCTTGCTCAATTCTACATTGGAGACTCAGACTTTGACATTGGCAAACAAGCTCGAAGCTATCAGTAGTGCAGTTGAGGCTATGCCTGACTACACCTCAAAACTCGCAGCCATCGAGACTGCCATCAAGGCACTGCCTAATTATGAGGCACAGCTCAAGGCTCTCAACACGCTCATTACGGACCAGAACAGCAAGCTCGACGATCAGATTGCTGCGCTTGAGGGCATCATGAACGCTATTCCAGACTACAGCAACAAGCTCGACGCCATTGAGAATGCTATCAAGGCTATGCCTGACTACGACGCTGCCATCAACGGCATCAAGGACGAAATTGCCAACCTCGTAAAGGAGGTGAAGGCCGGAAACAAAAGCGAAGCTGACGCTTTGGCTGAAATCGCTAAGAAACTGGAGGAACTGAAGGCTGCCGGAGGCTCTACAACAGTGGTAAAGGATTGTGTAGACCTCGGCTTGCCAAGCGGACTGATGTGGAGAAAATACAACGTAGGTGCAAATAGCGAGTATGAAAAGGGCAACTACTATGCATGGGGTGAGACTGTAACAAAGCAGGATTATTTTTCGACTACATACAAATGGTGTGAATTTGTAGGAGTTATGAAACGCTACACTAAGTACAACAAGACAGATAAGCTGACATTGCTCCAACCTGAAGATGATGCTGCTACTGCTAATCTCGGCGAGAATTACCGCACACCTACCCCGAAAGAATGGGAAGAACTGTTGGCTGAATGTACTTGGGAGGTCGCAACGACAACAAATAAAAATAACAAGACAGTTATTGATTACTGGAAAGTGGTTGGACCGAATGGCAATTTCATTATCTTACCATCTGCAGGTTATTATTTTGGCGAGGAATGGATAAGTTATGCCTCTTGCTATCAATCAGCTTCAGAAAAGGCTATTAAGTGGGAAACCGATGAAACGAATGAAATGCCTAATATGGTTAATGTAAAACGTGAATTAGGTTACCCGGTACGCCCAGTATTTGAAAAAAAATAAAGATTTAAAATTCCCGTCAGCCTAAGTGCTGGCGGGGATAAAAAGCCCTCCATAAGAAAAGGGCAGCGTAACAAACCGCTCATTCCGCTATCAAATAGCAGATGGGCAAGAATAGGGCTCAGTGTATTTCATCATCTTGCCATCTGCAGGTTGGTATGATGGAGCAGCATTCATTGCAAGAAAACAATCGGTGTAAGTTCGGGGCGATGTACCTCCGTATCACTTCCGGCTATGCAGCGACATAAACATTCAAGTAACAAATGGCATCGGGGGCTGCCAACAAAAACCAGAAGTATTATGAAAACTATTTACTCAACTCTCTTCGAGAAAGGACAACATTCCTTTTCTCTACAATCATTGATGCGAACCATGTTGCTTTGCTTCTTCATCGCTGCGGCAACTAACGGACAGGCTCATGAAGTGGACAACATCGACTATGAACTCCGCACCGACGGAACGGCATGGGTGCAGAATGGCACGAAGGCTCAGGGCGACGTTACGATTCTGTCGAAAATAGAAGTTGACGGCAAGGAATACACGGTGGTTGGGATTGATTACTACGCCTTCAATTACAACAAGAGCATCACCTCCATCACATTGCCCGACAATCTGCAGTACATTAACGGCGGAGCTTTTTCAGACTGCAGTAATCTTGAAAACATCAACAATATCCCCAAACATATCGAGAAACTTGGTGAATATGGGGCGGTATTCTCCGGAACAAAGTTCCTTACCAACGGCATCAAGAATGAATTTTTCGTTTTCTCCGACTGGCTTATAGAATACACGCCCCAAGGCGAAACAGCCAAGGTGACAGTTCCCGAAGGCATATTCGGAATATCTGCATACGCACTGACAGATGCCGATAACACGGTAGTCTTGCCAAAGTCGTTGCGAGCAGCGTCGGCATTGGCATTCAACTCCGATCTGAAGAACATTGACACTGGAGACAATCCCGTGTACGCTTACAAGGACGGCATACTCTTTTGCGAAGGTACGGAGACCTTCTACAAGAACGGACGTTTGCAAAAAGACGAAGTATCGGTAGATGGCATGTGGGCGGATGTCATTTTAAGCAATGCCGTGAAGAATGGTGTCCTCCTGATTCCTGGCAACGTGGAAACGGCAGGCAACATCGTTAAACCAGTTGGGGGTGTGAGAAAGGGTGGACTGCCCGGATTGACCTGCGAGAAACTCATCGTGGACGAAGGTGTGAAATATATCACCGACGAAGCTTTCAGATACTTTAAACCATTGCAATACGTTGACCTCCCTTCTACGCTTGTGAACATCGGAAGCTGGGCGTTCGTCAATGCACAAATCGAGTCGTTGGTATGTCGCATGCCACAACCCATGGAAGTGCCTAATAACTTCATTCGTTATATAAAGGAGTTCAATTCCAAGGTGTACGTTCCCAAAGCATTGCTCGACACCTACAAGACGACGGAGACCTGGTGGAGCATTATTCCTGCCGAAAACTTCTACCAGATAGAGGGGAACGTGCCAGAATCTGGCATATTGGCATCGGTGAAGCCAATAGAGAGTGTCAGCAAAGCTACCGTGAAAGCCATCTATACGCTAAACGGCACAAAAGTGAACTCTCTGCAACACGGAATAAATATCGTGAAAATGAGCGACGGCACCGTGCGCAAGGTGATAAACAAAGGTTATAAAAATCGTTGATTATAAAACCCGAACATAAAAGGTTTGGCACGCGGATTTCGCAGATACAACAAGGGTCTATATGCCACAATCAACAGGTGGTTGATGGCTGTTTTTGCAGTTGTGGCCTTGATTTTTTCAAAAAAAAGCTAATTTCGCACAATTCGAGGGAAATCATTGTGCTTTTTTATTCATACTGACTTATAATTCGGAAATTTTATGTAAATTTGCATCAGATAAACAAAGCACCAGAGAGGGTTTAGCCTCATGGTTAGTGGGAGGTAAAGAGGCATTACTGCCTCGGAAGCTGGCGGCGGTTCCGCCAACTTCTTTTCCGCCCCGCCAGAAGCAAGCCTACAAACATAGAGATATAACATTATTATTACTAACAAACAAAAATCCCACAACATGAAGAAAGCAAGATTTATAGTAGCTCTCGCAATCATATTAGGATGCAGTACTACAGCCAGTGCCCAGTTCGGTGGATTGGTAAAGAAAGCAAAGAAGGCGGTCACCGAAAAGGTGCAGGACAAGGTGAAAGAGACAAAGCGAGATGTCAAGAACCAGGTGACGCATCAGGCAATGGAGAAAGCCGGACTGGAAAAGCCCGAGTATGACCCAAACCGCAAGTATAAACCCAGCAAGGAGGCTCTTGCTGCTGACCCACAGGCTAACGACCAGACTATAGAGGAAGGTTTTACCAAGAGTATTGGTGAAATACATGCTTGCTTTGAGCAGTTCTCAGATATTGCTCCTTACGGTCCTTATTATACTGACAATGCCAAGAAGTTCTGGGGCATGGGAGACAGTAAGGCAGACCTTTACGGACGTTATTTCAGCTACTTCTCCTATGCGTTGAAGAATGACAATCGTCATGGTACTAACAGGATTTCGGACTTTGTTCCAGTGAAGGCCGACGAGCCGCAGGTACAAGTCCCAGCTGATGAGTATTACCTTAACTTCTGGACTTGCCGCTTCATGGCAGACCCGAAGTCGGAAACGGCTCTCAAAGAATATATGTATGCTTACACTTGGCTCTTCCATCCGATTTGTAAGATACAGTACGATTATGACATGAAGGATAAGACTAATGGCATCATCAACGACAACAGCATCATGTATCCCGAGCTGGTAAACATGCGCTGGAACCGTAATGATATGGCATATGGTTACGCTACGAGCATTACGCCGGTGGAGAATCTTCTGAAGCTTGCCGAAGAGTGTGCGAAGGGCATTACCGATCCAAACGGCAATGCTTTCTCACATTTGTTCAACCACTACGTGCTCGACGTGATTGTGAACAACTTCTTGGCTAAGCACAATAATGCGCCTGATGCACAGAAGTTGCAGTTGTTAAAGTTGAAACTGGAGACGCCGCGCATTGGCGAACTTGTCGAAACTTATCAGCAAGACTTCGTGGAAGCCGTGTCTGAGCCCAAGGGTGTGACGGTGGATGCCAAGACGCGCAATGCTGGCGTTGCCGCTGCCAAGACGTTTGCCGGTGCCAACTTCGAGAAGGCTGTGTTTACCAAGAGCGAGTGGCAGACGTTCAAGGAGTCGAAGTGGCCGTATCGCGTCACCGCCTATGCTCTTCCTATCGCCATAATCACTAAGGAGGGAGGCAAACGCTTCGTTCAGTACTGCACGCTAACAAAGTCGGCTGACGGTTCGAAGTATTTCGTTCAGGCTGGATCGGATACCAGAAAGCATCCGTTGAAGTAATATGATATAGCAAAAAAATAGCGAAGGTTTATGCCTTCGCTATTTTTTCCTCTATAAAACAAAAATGAATATCTCCGCAAAAGGTAACAAAACATCGGTATAATTAAAATGAGGCGCACAAATTCCTTGACCCAAGCGCAAACAAGGGTCTACTCATATAGTTATACTTTCCTCTTCGAGTTTGTACTCAAACTGGCTTCCATAGCCGTCCGTCAGTATGGTTAATTTGTAGACGAGGTGTTACCATCACAAAGGTAATAGCCTGCTGACGGTCGGTATATCGTGTTCATCCTCTTGTTTGGGATGTTTTACGATCAGTAGTGAAGTCAATATAATTTGTGTTGTCATGCAACACATGCCAAACGGCGATGAGCATCTTTCTTGCCACAGCCACCAGAACCTTCATCTTGTTCTTTTTCCTCACTTGCGTCTGATGATATGAGAACCGGCTAAAGAAACAGTCTTTCGTTCTGCTGATTGCCCATGCACACTCTATGATTGTCTTGCAGAGATATACATTTCCATGAGTGATGCTCCTTGACTTGATTTTCTTGTTAGATTCATCGTTTCTCGGTTTTAGACCGCTCCATGAAGCGAGGTGGTTGTCCGTTTCGAACTTGTTCATGTCCGTTCCGATTTCAGCGATCAATGATGTGGCCGCACGTTCCTTTATGCCGGGTATGGTCTGTAACCGTTTCAACTCTTCGGGGAATTCCCTTTCACAAATCTCAAGCATTCTGGCTTGGCATTTTAGGGCGTTTCTGCTAGGTAATGATTTGAAAGCGTTTCTATTTCATCAATCTGCGTTTTTTGCATTTCCTCGTCTATGCCACTAAAAGCCAACGGCTGCCACAACCACTTGAAACTCAAAATAAAAGCATCATTCTGCTATTTTTTGCTTTTTTAGGCATTATTTTTTGATAAAACCCCTTATTTTGAACTCAAATATATAGGTTTTCAGGAGCGAATTCGAGTGATAGACCTTTAATCAAATCTTATAATTTTAGCATAGATAATCACAATTATAGTTGTTTAGCAAAAGTTTCCTTCACAAAATTTGTGAATATCGAATTTATATATTATCTTTGCAACATCAAAACATAAAGGTTATGATAGTAAATTTCAACGAAATTATCTACGTGATCTATATAGATCTGGCAAATTAACGTTCAAGGCCTATGGAAATATAATTCTCTCAATTATGAACGGTTAGAAGGAAACAAAGAAGGATTGTCCTCGGTAAGAGTGAATGATCAGTATCGAATAGAATTTGAAGAAGAATTTGAGGATGGTCAGACTATTGCAACCATATGTAATATAACAGAATTGTCAAACCATTATAAATGATACAGTTATGAGCAACGATAAAAAAACAATAAAGGAAATGCAAGCAAACGAGATGACTCCGGCTTTTCCTACGCATCCTGGAGATGTTCTGAAGGATGAAATAGAATATCGTGGAATTTCTCAGCGACAGTTGGCGGAGGAAATGGGGATTGCCTATTCTGCTCTGAATGAAATTCTGAATGCTCGTCGTCCGGTAACGGAAAAAACGGCCCTGCTCTTTGAGGCTGCACTTGGAGTGAATGCTGAGCCTTTGTTGAAAATGCAGATGAGATATAATCTGCAATCAACAAAAAATGATTCTACCTTTATGGCCAGATTGGCAAAAGTTAGAAGGGTGGCTGCAGCCTTGTAAAATAGCAAGTTTTTAAAGGCTGCAGAAGTATAAACTTTAACGAAGCGCTTTATTGAGGTCTAATGATGCGCTTCGTTAGGTGTTAATGATGCGCTTCGTTAGGTGCTAATGATGCGCTTCTTTAAGGTGCAATGATGCGCATCTTTAAGTCATGTTGTTTCTCTATAAGCTATATCCTTGAAAATCAATAACTTTCGGCAAAGATTCAATAGGTTGAAAATGGGTTGGGCACTATTTCTGCCATTTTCTCCAACCATTCTTTATCAATACTATCGAAGGTGTTGAGGTGTTCGCTGTCAATGTCCAGTACGGCGATGACCTCACCATTTCTGATGAGAGGCACTACTATCTCTGAGCGAGAAGCACTACTGCAAGCTATATGACCAGAAAACTTTTCTACATCTTCTACAACGATGGTTTCTGCCTTGTCCCAAGCTGTGCCACAAACTCCCTTGCCCCGTTTGATTCGGGTACAAGCCAAAGGTCCTTGGAAAGGTCCTAATACAAGGTTTTCATCAATGACGCGATAGAAACCTACCCACCAGAAATGAAAGGTATCCATGATGCATGCTGAAATATTTGCCATGTTGGCGATGATGTCGCTTTCGCCTTCTACGAGCGATTGAAGCTGAGGGAGGAGAGTGGCGTAAAGTTCTGCCTTCGTTTCTCCTTTTATTATAAGATGTTCTGCCATGATGAAAATGTCTTATCTTGTTGAAGTTTATGCAAAGTTACTGATTTTCCTAAAAATAGGGGCTAAGAATGGGTTAAATCTTCTAAAAAAGTAAAGCCTATCCGCTAAGAAAGTAGATGGTAAGCTGGCAAGTTCTCAATAAAAGTGCAAAAAACTAAGGGGCAGGCTTCATAATGATCAACTCATAGCCTGACTTCACTAAATTTTTCGTCCTAAAATTTGTGAATATCGAATTAAAATGTTATCTTTGCCATGTGTTTTTTTAAAATATGATTATGGAATAAGCCTTCGGCCTATGGATGGAAAAATTAAGAAGACATTCAAAAACTCTCATTATTCTTGGTGGAGAAGCAAAGCGTTTGATATTAAAAAGGTAAAAACAATAGAATTATGAATATGAAACAATCCAAGCTAAAAGTAGATAGCATACTGGAGTACTACGACAATCCTCAATTGCTAACCGCAAGGGATTGTTTTGACACGTTGTATTTGTGTTTGCTGTATGAAGATACTCCCGAATGCAAATATACGGCAATTCGTATTTCCAGTAAGAGATTGCAGGATTTCTGCATGGGAAAGAAAGACTTGCGCTCCTTGTTCTTGTCTCCTGAAGGAGATAAGGAGTACTTTAATGTGAGAGGGGCTGATAATAACCTTGTGCTGGATTTGAAAATCAATACAACAATACCTGAAGATCGTTTGCCAGATGAAGGTTATTATCTGGAAACTTCAGGTAAGGAAAGCATTGTTGTTAATATCCCAGTTAAAGATAAAGGTCTGTTTACTGAAATAGTCAGAAAGTTTGGTTGGGCTTGTATGTAGTTGTATAGAAGTGTATTGCATTTTGTCAAACCATTATAAATAAAACATTTATGTGCAACGATAAAAAAGCAACACAATGGGAATTAAAGGAAGCAGATACAAAGCCTTCCTTTGGAGGAGCTGCATGAACGAACAATGTAGATGCTGCCATGAGTGTTTGTGATTTTCTCTTTATATTTTCCTCGCTGAGTTTTCGGTATTTCGGAACAGATTCTTATTTTGTGTGAATATTGAAAATATGAACGAGGAAAAGAATGTGCTGAAAATCAAAGAGTTATGACTTTTGAGATTGAAGAGTAATGTTAATAAGTTCTCATGTCGTACGACATGGCACCCTATAGTCGTACGACTTGGGAGTGTATAGTTGTACAACATGAGATCTGTAATCGTACGACATGAGTTCATATAATCGTACGACATGAGTTCATATAATCGTACGACATGAGTTCGAAATAGAGAATTACTATTAATTTTTGATACGAAAAGTTGAAAAATGAGCATCATTTATATGCTGGAATCCTTTTCTTGAGTGCTACATTGACTCAAAACAAGTAAGTTAAAATTGGAAGGAAATATTTACAAATGAGAATGCAATATATCCTTTATTCTTGCTTTTTTAACATCACAATGATCACATCATAGCAACAGTGACGTCATGGAGAAGACCGTAGAATGTCAACTAAATGCTTTTTACGGGACTTCATTAGTTTTATATAACCATTAGCAAGTGTAAAAGACTTTTTAATATACCCTTGTTTTTCTCATCGTTGTATACTTTAAGTACTTTTTCATTTATAATATATTCTTTGAATTTCTTTCTATAGAAAGGATGGGATAGTAAAATCCAAAGTTCTTGATCAATAAATGCATATTGGGTGTTTCTTTCAAGCCATGCCCTAGTAGGAGATTCTGTCTTTAATTCAGCGTTGATCCAAGCTAAATGCCAGAATTTATCCGATTTTAAGAAATAATAAGGATATTGTAAACAGGTAAGATTTAATTGATGAGCTTTAATGAAATACTCTCCAAATAGTCCCTTATATATAGGTTCTATTTCTTCATAAGTAAATTGATTAATATTTTTTCCATCTTCTATTAATTTAATGATGGTGAGAACTAATATTGGTTTTGCGATGATACGCTCATGGTTGTTCCTGTTAGTACATTGATTCATCTTTTCAATGAGTTCACAATAGTAATTTAAAGCTTTATCATAATCAAAAAATCTAAGATAACTAGTCATAACAATTGTTTTTATAGATGTTCAACTTCTTTTTTGCAAAAATACACAAAAAAAATAAGATAAGCGCACGTATTTCAGAAATATTTGTTATTTTTGCAAATGCATTCTTCCGCAGAAAGCTCAAAGGGCTGAGCGGGTGGGTGTGACTTTTATGGAATAGAGCGTTTGCTAACGTTCGTCTGCGACTACTCGTAAACTTCGCAACTTTACCTATAGTTGGACGTGGATGTGACAATGGTGAATGCTCACGGTGGGTGTATTATATCCTGCTGCGAATTGTCGTATGCATACCATAACTGTATGTTTTGGTATCGTGTATGACTATATGTTCGTACATGGAATCATCATATACCATAACGTGGGCTTTCTGCATTGTCCGTCTCTTTCAACTAGGGCAATGCGAAGGCCTTCGAGTGGTGGGATGGGCAAGGAGAATCCCACGTTTCCGTTTTATAGAGGCCTAACAGAATACTAACACAACTCACGATACCGGGATTCTATCGCTTTGAAGAAGATAGATGTACAATAAATATACACTCTCTGGACATGAATCTTTTCCTTGCAAAACCTTATGGCTCACCAAGGGATATAACTTTATGATAGATGGAGGAAACTTCAATGCTTCTGATGCTGTAATAGCTTTGGGAGTAGGAAAAAACATGGTTTCTTCTATCCGATATTGGCTTAAGGTGTTTGGTATTTCCTATCAGGATGAGCCAAGCAGAATAGCAGATTATTTATTCGATGAATCAGAAGGCGTAGATAAGTACATTGAAAGTTTGGGCACTTTGTGGTTGCTTCACTACCTTCTGGTAAGTTTGAAAGAGGCAACGCTTTATCATATTACTTTTGTGCAATTCCAAAAAGAACGCAAGGTCTTTGAGAGGGAACAATTGGTGAACTTTGTGAAAAGACTGATGATAGAGGATGGAAAGGACAAAATCTTTAATGTGAATACCACCAAGAAAGATGTGGGTGTACTGTTGCAGAACTATGTACAGCCTTATAAGGCCAAGTCGTTTGAGGATTATTCTTCTCTTTTGATTGATTTGGATCTGGTAAGAACTGAAGATAATGGTAAGACGTTCGCCTTCAATATCGAAGGTAAGCGCAGGGTTCCGATGGAGATTTTCTTATATGCCATTCTTCAGGAAAAAGGTAAGGATAAGTCTGTATCATACGATACATTGCAGGAAATAGGCTTGATGTTCTGCATGACAGATGCTGAGGTCATTGATATGGCCCAGGCTATAGGTGAGCATTATTCAGAGTATGTACAGTATAGTGATAATGCAGGTATCCGTCAGCTATTGTTTAAGGAAGGTTCTTCTTTGAAGGACATTGATGTTTTAGATAAGTATTATAAGAATGCGACAGTTTAGTTTATCAGCAAACATAGAGGAAGGCTTTGCTAGTGAGACCAAATATATTGTAACTCCTAATGCTCGACAGGTGGCAGAGGGGATTGCGAATGGATTCCGGTCAGGAGTTCATTCTTATACCATCATTGGCTCTTATGGAACAGGTAAGTCTAGTTTCTTATTGGCTTTGGAAAGAGACTTGATGGGAGGTAAGCAATATGAATTGTTGAATCCTTCTGAACTTTCAGAGAAGAAGAAGTTTGAAGTTCTTAAAATTGTTGGTGACTATAAGGAACTGTCTGTCTTGTTGAGTCAAAAAATTTCTGTTGATGGCACAGCTGATAGCATTCTGGATGAACTCAGAACTAAATATAACTGAAGTTTCGCAAGTGAATAAATATCAACTTGCTTGTTTATAAATATACATATTACG
>OOBB01000563.1_pt1 | contig 18503 bp, 11 predicted proteins | sample 1671661 | NCBI WGS metagenome assembly OOBB01 (sample SAMN06348179, study PRJEB24527) | human gut metagenome | biome: human gut; feature: ankylosing spondylitis patient; material: feces | host: Homo sapiens | place: China | collected 2015-10
GTCAAACTTAAGCCCCTTAAGAACCTTCGGCCCGAAGGGCCGTCAACCCTCAAGCCCCAAAGGGGCTTGCCTTTTATGTGTCCTGTGGGCGCATCAAAAAAGCTTCCCGATTTCTCAGGAAGCTTTTTGATCAGAATTGAAATACCACTTTGCCCAGCACATGGTCCACCGGCACAGGGCCGATAAACCGGCTGTCGGAGCTGTGGTTGCGGTTGTCCCCCATCACAAACACCATGCCCTCGGGAACCGTATAGGAGCCATCCATGGAAAATTCCATGGGTTCATTGATATAAGGCTCATCCAGCTCGCTGCCATTGCGATACACATGGCCGTTCTTAAACTCCAGCTTATCGCCGCCTTTGCCGATGACCCGTTTAACCCATACATTATGACCCTGGGAAGATTTGTCGAAAATGGCAATATAATTCTTCATCGGTTCATCCAGATCATCCATCCAGGAACGCTCCCTGTGGGTCCGGCTGTCGATAATGACGATATCCCCGTAATTCGGCATTTCTCTAAGGACATGACTGATTTTCGAAACAATAAGATATTCCCCGTTGGTGAGGGTAGGATACATGGATTCACCGGACACCTTGGTGGGTACAAACAAAAAAATGTGAATCAGCATGGCCAGAAACAGGGCCACCACAATAGAATAGACCCAATCTAAAACTTCGTGCATAAACTCTCCTTCATCTATCTGAAAATGTAAAATCCCTCTGCGTATGTTTCATTGTACAACATCACTCCTCTTTCCGCCAGTTTTTCCTGTAAAATCCCCAGGACCTGCTGATGCAAAAACCGTGAGTCCCCGGAATACCCCTTTCTTCCTATTCCCTGCTCAAGATGATGCATGGCAGTCACCTTGCCATCAGAAAATTTTCATGTAAAAAAGACTGCGAAGAAATGATTTCCATTTTTTCACAGTCCCTTTCAGTGATTGCCTTTAGATACCCTCATGCAGGAAGGACCTTTGCCTCTATCCTTCCTCCTGCCATTTACATCCCTCAGACTTGAATGGTATTTCCTGCCTCCACCGGAATGGATAGACGATAAACTTCTGAGGTTTTTTTAAAATCATCCAGGTGTAAGACGCCCATAAGCCGGCATATCATATCACCGGCAGGGGTATAATTGTGATCGTGGCAGAAAGCAATGACCTGTTCCGCATAGGTGCGAAGTTTGCTGAAGTCTTCAAAGTAAACAAAAACGCTTGTACTGCTGGGAAGCTGTTCTACGCCGACTGCTTCTCTATTTTTTCCCTGTACAATAATTCCCAGTTTTTCCGTCCGGTATCGCTGATGTTTGATATCATCCAGACTCAGTGTGACAAATGGATAATTCAGATATCCCTCTGTAAATCCACTCTTAATCAACTGTCCTTCAATGGAGGATGCATCATAAATGACACTGCCTATATCTTCAAGCACATAATTTCTAACTGCCTTTTTTTCATATACATATTCGGCTGTAATAAAGCCCATCTGAATGAATCCATTGGGCGGGCGATGGCAGAAATGGTCAGCCCAGCCTAGTACCCGATCCAGCTCTTCATGGCGCAGCTGGAGTTCAACCAGTGCATGGGCCGTTTCATCCTGCTTCATTTGAATGTAACCCATGAGCCGGTCAAAGTCATTGCATCCCATGAGCTGGCTGATTTCATCGAGGCTCATATTGAGGGCTCTATTATGCTGGATAATGTGAAATACCAGGCATTGACGAATATCATAATACCGGTATCCTGTATTCGGATTGACATAGACCGGAGATAAAAGTCCTATTTTATCGTAGTACCGCAGCGTAGCCAGGGTCGTATGATTCAGTTTGGCCATCTGCCCGATTAACAGTCTGTTATTTTTCAAGATTCCCTCCAAGCAGCAATGCTGTCGTAAACACCTAAAACTGTTCTTGTCAGCTCATTGCAATCCTTCTAAAAGAAATGAATACCCCGCCTTCCTGCTGGAAACCTATTTTCAAAGGATGCAGAGCGTACATATATTTTCATAAAACCATGGAAATATGACTCATTTTGAAACAGACTGCTCCAAATGAATCAAAATGTTTTCTGACATTTTTTCCCCGCGTACATTTTCTCTAATTGTCCACTGGAAACGTACACAGGAGCTATGGGACCCATTTCCGGATTTTGATAAAGCATTTATAAACCTCCCATACTTTACTTATCTATTATATCTATCATAAACCATATTTAGCATAAAGGTCAATAAACGCTTTGGCTTAAAAGATTAATTCTTCCTGATTTTAAGAGGATATTTCCTTTATTAGTAGAATGATTTTTTCGACATATTCAGAAAATAATGATGTTTCTACCATATGCACTAAATTCTTCAACCATAATAAAAAAGCAGTGCAGATTCATGATCTGCACTGCTTTTTTAATCACACTTCGTCCCGAAGTCCTACCAGATAATCAACGGACACATGGTAGTACTGTGCCAGTATCAGCAGCTTATCTGCCGATATTTTTCTCTTGCCCAACTCATACATACCATAGGCAGCCTGGCTGCAGTGAAGCACACCGGCCACATCGGTCTGTGACAGATTATTGGATTTTCGAAGGAATTTCAGCCGCTCTGGCCAAACAGCATCAGCATTTTTCATAGGCATCACATCCTTTTCCATCGATTGCTCTATTTTCCGTTTTTATCCAGCTTAGCCAGGATTTCCGCCATTTTCTGCTCCAGGGCATCGATACGTTTATCCTTGTCCGCATTGTCCTTCTTCAGGGCATCGATTTCCTTAGACTGACTGTTGATGACTTTTGCCATTTCTGTCTTGGACATGGCCTCGCGTCCTGCGCCGCCGCGTCCTACCTTGAAGGAAACGCCTGCATTGAAGCCGGGATCTCCGTTGCCCAGGGAAACGCCTACGTTCACCATGGTGTTTTCATTGGGATGATAGAAGGCACCTACAGCGGCGGCATTGGCATTGCGGTAATGGCCATAGCCTACAGCAAAGTCGGCCTTGTCGTCGGGATCATAGTCCAACGGATGGAGAGCGGCCAAAGCGTTACTTCCAGCTGCAGCCTTATTGATATTATTGTTGAGCCTGCCGTAAGCATTGTTCATATCCCGGTAAATCTGCTGGGTATTGGCAGCGGTGACGCCGTTCACATAGCCAACATTAGCAGCGCTGGTGGGGTCGTTAGCATCGCTGACAACACCGGTAATGACGCGGCCCTTACCATCCTTGCCATTGACATCAATCTTCGTCGCAGCGTCGGAACCGCCAATCTTGATGGTCTTGCCGTCGCTGTTGATGAGGTCGTGGGTTGCCCTGACCTGGGTATCGAGGGACGTCAGGTTCTGGGCCGTGGTGTTGGTCTGCTTGATGTACGAGCCATCGGACGTCGGACGAAGTTCGTTATAAATCGTACGTTCATTCACCGCATTGGTAGCATTCGGGGAATCTTTTTCTATCTTGGTATCGTCCAGACCGCTGATGGTCTTATTGGCAATGGTAACACCGCCGATGGTAGCACTCTTGTTAACGGTCAAATTATCCGTCGTTGCTGTTTTAGCAGTCACAGTATTTACGTTGAGATCTTGATTCAAAGCAATCTGGTAATTGGCAGCTTCACCATCTTTAGCGATATTCTTGACATCAAGATTTGTATCCTTGGTAGAAACGATGGTATGCTTACCCGCTTGTTCTGTGGCATTCTGGACAGCACTGTCGAGGTCTCCGATGGCCTTCGTGATGCTGGTACCATTCGTGACGGTATGTGTCTTACCATCATTCTGCTCAAAGTAATTCAGGTCGCCAACTTTCCGATCAACGCTGTTTACATTTTCGTTGACATTATTAATGGCATCCACCACCGTGGTTGTATTGCCATCAGCATTCTGTACGCCTTCATTCAGTTGGGAGACATCCCCCATTTCGCTGGCCTTGGCTACATCGGTAATGGTAACAGTACCCTTGTTATTATTGTTATTATCAACAAGGTTCATAGAAATCTGATGCTGATCATTTACAGTATAGGAACCTGCTGCCACATGGGTATCGTTATCCCCGGCCTGCTTAATAGCATCTTTTACAGCTGCAGCCACCTGGCTTTCCGTAGCGGCCTTGGTAGATGTAGAGTAATCGGCTGTGGAATCCCAGGACGTATTGTTCAGACCGGAAACTTCTCCCTTGGTGCTATCGATGATAATGGGATGAGCATCTGTGCCGGCTGTACCAATGGTAATCACATTATTCAGTCCGATGCCATTCTTGTCCACCTTCAGATTGCTGTCAGAGGTCTTGATCTTGAGAGCCTTTGTTTCATCAACAGTCAAGCCATCGCCTGTGTTGACAGCCAGTTTTCCGCTGTCGAATTTGAGGCCATCCCCTTGATTGATGGAAATAACATTCTTCCCGGATGTACCATCCTTCTGAATAGTAATGCCATTGCCATTGGTGTAGCCGTTATCTACGCCCTGCTGTACCAGTGTCTGCACATCGCTGATGGAGGCTGCATTGTTAGCGCTCCCAGTAATGAGCTTTCCATCTTCTGTCAGGTTCGAAGCCACACCTTTGATGCTGCCGCCGTTGACGCTGATGTTCTTATCGTTCTCATCCAGCGTAATCTTAGCACCGTTAGTATCCGTGTTGCCGGAAATAGAGGTGATGCTGGTGAGGTCTTTTGCCAGCTGGACCTTCAGCTGACCCTTATCCGTGCTGTTGACACCGATATTACCTTCCGTCAAGTTCTTGCTGTTTGCACCACCAATGATATCGATGGTGTTATTCAGTTTCTTGGCAATGACTTTATCAGGACTGGTCTGGCCATCGTCGCCGGCAAACTTCATGCCGTCTTCCATGGTAGCCACCTGATGTTTCCCGTTCTTGTCTTCATAGACAATCCGGTTGATGCCATTTTTGCCATCCACACCGTTGGCACCTTTAGTACCATCTTTGCCATCTTCGCCCTTTTGGATGGTGATATCCACAGCCCCATCCTTGCCGTTCGTGCCGGCAGGGCCTACGAGGCCGATGGTACCCGGCGTACCATCTTTACCATCTTTGCCATCCTTGCCCGGCGTACCAATGATCATCTTTGTCATACCACCATTAAGGGCTTTATAGACCGTATCGCCGGTGACCAGGTTGCCATCATGTTCAGCGACGGTTCCATTATCACCGACATCAATCTGACCATCTGTATTGACGCTCAGGTGCTTGCCAGTATTGACATTGATGCCATTAGTGTCTACCGTAATGCCATTGCCTGCTTTTGCAGAAATAGTCTTAGCTGTTGAATCCATAGCAATACCGTTGCCGGCAGTGTAGGTTACGCCAGCAATCTTGCTGTTCAGCTGTCCTACTGTAGCGGCATCGTTGTCATTGACCCCAGCTTTCAGGTTCGTGATGGTGGTGCCACCTTCACCGGCCAGAGTGATCTTTGTATTGTCGACAACGGTCTTGTCATTTACCTTTTTGGTATCATACTTCACAGAACGGCTGTCCACATCGGAAAGTTTATCCGTATTGGTCTGTACCTGATCATCCAGTGCAATCAGGTTTGCGCCGGTGGTCTGGGCAATCTTCACATATTTCCCATCTCTGGACGGCCGTACTTCATTGTACACCGTGCTGCCGGTGACCAGCTGCTTGGAATCCTTCGTCACTGTACCGGTACCCAAAGCCTCGCCCCAGGCGTTTTCGTTGGTGGTCTTTTCTGCATCAGCTGCCGCAGTCTTGCCATCTGCTCCTTTCAGGTTAGCACCAATATTGGATGCATCGACATTGGCTTTCATGCCTTCCAGCTTCTTCAGCTGAGCCACGTTGACGGCATCGGTATCGTTTGTACCGGCGGCTACGCCGTTGATCTGGCGGGTTACCTTACCATCGGCGGTACCAATGGATACGGCTGCCTTGGTAGCCTGCCAAGTAGCAGTAGTATCTGTCGAAGTCTGGCCGGTAGGATCATAGCCTTTTACAGAATTACCTGCTACAGTTGCAATAGAATCACTGCCAATAGCTACACCATCAGCAACATGTGCTTCGGCCTTCTGTCCAAGGGCAACAGCATTAGTAATTTCGTATCCATAAACCTGAGCAGATCTACCGATGGCAATATTGCTTCCGGAATTTGCATGGGATTCAGAGCCAATAGTAATGCTGTTTTCTCCTGCCGAGGTATTCACACCAATTGTTACGGCATTGCCGCCAGTTGCCTTAGCAGCACGACCAATAGCAACCGCATTGTCAGCACCAGTATCGCTGGTTGCATTGGCATTGTGGCCAATGATGACCGCGTCATTAGCTTTAGTTTGAGTATTTTCAGTATCACTAGAACCAATGATTACCGTGTTCTGCTCTCTAGACAGTGTATGATTATCGCCGATGATAATATTAGACTTGTTGGATCTTTTATTTGGATGGGCCTTGTCGTCATCATAGCTGTCGCCGGAAAGTTTATTGTTGGCACCGATGACATAATCATGCTTGCCGTTAATGACCTCATTGCTGAAGCCGTCGACGTAGTTGTACTGCGAAGACTTTTTAGGGTCATAATCCTTGATGGCAGTTTTTTCATTGGTATCAGTAGTCCAATTCCATTTTCCGGTCTTCGCATCCTTTGTATATACTTGGTTGCCTTTGACCGTATTACCGACACCGACAACCTGGCTCATATAGGCACTTTCGACGTTATTGCCGCCGCCCATAACCATGACCTGTCCGCCACTCTTAGGAACGGCATCCTGCAAGGCTTCCTTAAGAGCATTTGCATCTTTACTTGCAACAGCACTTGTAATTTTCGAAAGCGCATCCTCCGGATCAAGGTCACGATAAGAATTCGTCACGTTGTTGCCTGCACCGACGATGATAGCTGCATTGGAATCTGTTGTCATGTTAGCCTGGCCGACGATGCTGTTGGCTACGCCGCTGAATGCCTTGCTTGTACCTGTATTGTTATTGACGTTGACAGTACCTACAGAAACAGCTGCAGCTCCCTGCAACCAGGAACCTATAACGCCAGAGTAGGAACCGACAACGGTCGAAGCAATGCCGGTAGTGCCGGTTTCATAGCCCGCAGCCAGGCCGGCAAGGGTAGAAGCAGAAGCACCATCGTTGTTTTCGTTGGTGCTGAAGCCGCCGATCTGGAGTCCTTCCTGGACAGAGTAATATTTGGTCTTGGCATCACCGATGGCAGTCTTCATCTGTCCTACGGTAGCGGCATCCGTATCAGCGGCACCGTCTTTCAGTCCGGTGATCTTATTGCTGTTGACGTTCACATCGCCGCCGCTGATGGTGGTGCCGTTAGTGCCCAATGTAATCGTGGCACCTGATGTTGTTGTACCATCTGTCGTCTGGCTGGTGATGGAGGTAATGCCTTTCAGGTCCTTATTCAGCTTGATTTCCAGTTTGGATGCCTGAGTCGTGCCATCCGCACTTTCTGCTGCCGGAGTTGAAACGACACCGATATTTCCTTCTGTCAAATCTTTTTCCGTTGCAGCGCCGCCCGTGATATTGAGCGTCGTGTTGAGTTTTGTCGGAGTTTGGGTGTAGTCTTTCGGCACATCTTTTTGCACATCGCCGGTAAAGGTAATGCCATCATCCAGATTGGCAATGTATTCAGTCCCATCTATGGCATTTGAATATACCAGACGGCCTTTCAGGTCATTCGGTGCATCAGTAGCACTATGTAGATAGGTAGAACCTATTGTCCCCCTAGCATCAATATTGTTAAAGGCAATATATCCTTGTGCATTATTGTTATAGTCTTCTCCTACACCGAGGACGACGCCGCGCTTTGTCCCTGAAGTACCGTCTTCTTTTCCATAGTTGACACTAACCGTAGATCCATCAATGCTCACACGATTTCCCAAGTTACTGGCTTCAGTAGAATCGGAATACACATTCAGGCTGCCGCCATTACCATTAGTTGCTTCACCAAGGACGATATCCTTGTTCAGACTGATTTTGACGTTAGAGCCATCGTTAGAAATATTTACGTTTTTATGATCCGTTGTCCCGTTCTTTCCATCAACAGCAGGCGAAAAGTCGACAGTCTTGCCAGAGGTAATAGTTGTTGTGGAAGAGCTGTTACCGTTGGTGCTTAGGTTCCAGCCCGTAGTCCCGATGGACTCAATGGCTTTGTTCATCTGTCCCACCGTAGCCACATCAGTGTCACCTGTACCGGCAGCAACATTGGTAATTCGGCGCTGTAAAGTCGAATTACCTACGGAAACATAGGGTGTAGCAGAACTTGTATCCGTAGCGTCTGAATTGGCACCGATGGCGATGTTCCCGTCTTTGGCTTTAGCGTTATAGCCTAAAGCAACGGAAGACCATGTGATTGGCGGATTTAATTTGATCCCATAATTATCGTCTTGTACCGTACCGGAAGTTCCTTTATTTCCATCGTAATCTACTACCTGGCTGGTTTCTCTGGTATTTTCAGCGACGGCATTGGAACCGATGGCAATGGAACCCCAGCCGGTGGCATTAGACTGGAAACCAACAGCTGTTACATAATTGTTTTTCATTCCGACAGGATCATTCTTTCGCCCGTCATTATATCCGTCGAGTTCCCCGATAAACACACTGCCTTTTGACTGTCCGGCATTGCGGTTCCCAATGGTAACCGTCTGCTCTCCTGCCTGTGCATACAAGCCCGCAGTGACAGCACCCGGTTCCTTTGCACCGCCACCCTCATAGTTGGGTAATTCTTTCCAAGAGCGGTTATTGTTGAGACTGCTTATTTTATATGGATACTTCGTCCACTGATTTGTTTTTTCATCAAAGTACCAGTAGTAACCATTGGCTCCTACATAGTCATTATTTTTCAGACTTTCAGTTCCGTCTGCTGCCTGCGCAACTGGCATCCCTACAAACGAGAAGCTCCCCAGTGCAATCAGTACACCGGCCGTCAGGGCGGCACTGCTCTTGGCTACGCTGCTCTTTGTATGGCGGCCGTGGCTCTTGGCAATTTCAGAAACAACGACACAGCATTGCTTCACTTTACTGTACATGACCTTATAGATTTTGTTCATGTGACCCTGCCTCCTGTATTCTAAAAAGACTTCGAATCTAATGTGTTGATTAGATTCATTTTCCTTAGAATAGGGCCTGATGTGGCAGTAAGGTCAAATTGCTTATCAAAATATGAACAAGAATCCTAAACTAATAAACACGGTAAATTTACGTCAAATTATTGTTGATACAATATATCATCTATACTATTACCTCATATTGCACCAACAATTCATACTATCAGCTCATAAGCCTTTTCAGATTTTAAAGCCCTCCCTTGATAAACTTCATCTATTTAATGAATAAACATTTGTGTTTAACAAAAGGCTTAATAACAAAACGTATTATTTCATGATTCGATTGATTGAATGAATGTAAAATTTCTCCTTTTCATTTCTTCTATAGCCATAAAAAGGATGGTATACTCCCTTCCGAGCAGACAGATTTTTTGTCTCACCTGCCTGCTCCGGAAGGAGCATACCATCTGCTATTTTTTCGTTATTTTTTGGATGTCAGATTACTTCTTTGCAGCCAGAGCCTCCACCTGTTTCTTAAGTGCTGCGATTTCTGCTTTCATTTCAGCATTGTCCGCTTTCATTTCAGCTTTATCCTTTGCATTCTGCACATCCCTGGCCTTCAACTCGGCAATTTCCCTGCTCTGCTTGTCAATGACAGATGCCATTTCCGCTTTGGAATACTTGATATACTTATTGCTCTTTCCAAATTTCAAAGAGAATCCGCCGTTCACCATGTTGCGGTTATCTCCCATGGTCCAGCCCAGGTTAAACATGGTCCTTTCGTTAGGACGATAGAAGAGTCCCACAGCAGCAGCGGTGGCATTGCGGTAATTGCCTACGCCGGCAGCGAAGTCCCATTTATCCTCCGGATCATAATCCAACGGATGAAGGGCAGCCAGAGCGGCGGCACCGGCGCCGACTTTGTTGATGCGATCGCCCAGTTCCCCTACTCTGCCGTTCAGGTAGTTGATATTCTGGGTATTGCTGTCGACCTTGGATTCCACATCCTTCAACTGGCCATAATTAACAGCATCCGTCGTTTCCGTACCCGCTGCGACATTGGTAATCTTCTTGCCTGCCGCATCAATGCCGTCCATCGTCATGGACGGACCACCGGCAATGGAGACACCATTGCTGGAAATCGTGGTATCGCCTGCGGTCACCTTATCCACGGTGATGGCCTTATTCAGGGAAACCTTATAGTTGGCCGGTTTGGTGGCATCGGTTTCGGTGTTGGCCACGGTGATGTTGGTGTCGTCGCCAACAACGGTGCCTACGCCGCCATCTTTGCCGTCCTTACCATCCTTGCCGGGAGCACCGGTTTCACCTTTATCGCCCTTGTCGCCTTTCAGACCTTGTACACCCTGAGCGCCGGTGTCCCCCTTTTCGCCCTTGGGTCCTTGTACGCCCTGGGCACCGGTTGCACCGGTGTCACCTTTATCGCCCTTATCACCTTTGGCGCCGGGGTCACCCTTGAAATCAGGGTCGCCCTTCAGGGCATCTTTATCCAGGGATACCAGGACGCGTTTGTCTCCTTCTGCGCCCACTTCTTCTGCTTTCAGGCCGTCGCCGAAGTCGAACTGCAGACTGCTGATGGTCGGATTGGCTACAGGGCTGCCGGCCGTGTAGCTGCCGCTGCTCACCTTGCCACCGCTGTAGATGTGGACGGGCAGGCTGGCCACATTCTTCAGCTGGGCCACGTTCACGGCGTCGGTATCCGCAAACCCGGCCGCCACGCCCGTGATCTGGCGGGTATAGGTCCCATCGCCTACAGAAACCGCTGCCCAGGAGGATTTCCAGGCCTTGTCATCCGATTTGCTGGCACCCTTCTTCAGAGGATCATAGCCTTCCACGTCTTTATCCGTAGAAGCCACAGACCCGCTACCAAGGGCCACGCCACCATCCACTTTCACGTCGGTATTGTGGCCGATGAGGACGGCGTCGGAAGCAGAGGTGGTCAGTTTATGATCCGCATTGCCGATAATCACGTTGTTGGTCTTTTCAGCAGCGACCACATGCTTATCGCCAATAATCGTATTACTGTTGGCTTTGTCGTTCACCGTATTGTTGGAACCGATGATTTTCGTATTGCTTACGTTGGTTGCCGTATTCTTGTAGCCGTCCAGCATGTTGAATTTACTGATGGAGCTGCTGGTCCCGGTCAGGCTGTTGCCCACACCCATGAGCTGGGAATTCTGGGTATAGTCCGCTTTGTTGCCGCCACCAATTGCCAGCGTGGCACCGCCGGCAAAGGTTCCCTCAGCCATTACATCTCGGATTTCCTGAGCTGCGGTAGCCACATCCATCGTAGACGAACCACTAACGGAAAGAAAAGCAATGGAATTGTTAATTTCGTTGCCGGCGCCCAGGATCAAAGCTCCATTGGAGTTTCTCGTCTTGTTGGCCAGCCCGATGATGTCGTTGGCTACACCGGACATGAAATTGCTGGAAGAATAGGATTCAATGCTGTTCAAAGCACCAATGGAAACAGCCCCCGCATTCTGCATTGCGTTCCAACTGCTACCACCATTTAAGTAATTCGTAGTCATAATAGAATGATTGCCAATTAACGTAGACAGTGTACCAGAACTATACGAGTTGTTGCCAATTAATAATCGACCAGTTCCCGAAGATGTCTGCGCATCGTATTTAGAAAAATCTGATACATCACCCATTGCACCTTTATAGATTTTATTGCCTAAATCAATAGAATCTTCCAAAGCATATGCATTTTCACCAATGGCAATACCGCTGGTATAAGTAGGACTACCGAATAACATTGCATCGGCCTTTCCGCCAGCTTGATTATAAACGTAAGCATGATTGCCTAAAGCAATCCCTTTAGATACGTTGGTAATCTTATTGCCACTTTCATGTTCATGGTTGACAGTGGCATCCGTACTCAGGAGAGACCCTCTGTCATCAAACACCACAGCCACCTTTTTTTCGCTGGCTTTCAGCTGTGCTACGTTGACCGCATCCGTATCATCCGTACCAGCAGCGAGGTTCGTAATCTGGCGAGTCGATTTAACTGTCTGTTTTTCCTGTTTCGTTTTACCTGTAGTTTTATCTATGACAGGCTTTCCGTCCTTGTCGAGAACATCATATTCCACTTCACGGTCCGCACCGCCTACAGAAACGGCAGCATCGGTGGATACCCAAGCAGAATAATCTGTGTCGGAGTTGTTATGCTTCTTGCCCAGTGCGTCATAACCTGTTTTTCCAGCTTCGGTAGAGGCGACAGAATCCGAGCCAAGGGCTACACCACCATCGACAGTAGCGTCTGTATTATAGCCGACCATGACGGCATTTTCGATATCTTTGGTATGATCCTTGACCGGAACTTGTTCGGTAACAGTGTATTCAAACGTACCATCAGGATGTTCAGCCGTCATAGCCCATGCGGATTTCGACTGCTTTGTAACCTGTTTTTCCGTAGAATCCATAGAGCCTAAAATAACGTTGTGCTTCCCGTTTTCCAAGTTATGATAATCGCCGATGACAACGTTGTCTTCGCCATTTTTCAATGTGTTTCCTGTACCGACAATAGCACTCCGTTTGATATTCGTTCCGGTATTTGCAAAACCACTTACAGTATTATATGCACTCATGTCCGTTTCAGAACCAGTTATCGTATTGCCAGTGCCGAGAATTTGCGACCGGATAGCGTAGTCAGCATTATTGCTGTTACCCAAGACCGATACAGCACCACCACTGGTTTCCATATACTTCTGCCAAGAATTACGCATCTCATCAAAAGAGATGTTTAAATTATTTCCTTCAGCTTCAGTATCTGCTCCTTGTCCGTAATAGTCCGCACCAAAAAGTCCAGATGAAACCCAATAATCCGTTGCACCAGGCGTATCTTCATCTTTTCCAAGAATATCCGGCCCTTTGGCATGAGTTACCGTATTGCCGACGCCCATAATCATCGTGCCCCTAGCATTCGATGTGATATTCAAACTGCCATTGACACTATTTCCTAACCCATCAGTATCACGACCACTATCATTTGAACTACCTGCATCCTCTATTTTATTGAAGGCACCATAAATAGACGCCATGGTCCCTGCTCCTGAATCCGGATTGCCTGTAACACTACCGATGATGGAACGAGGCCCCATTATTGTCTGAAATACGCCGCTTCCCTGTGAACGGTTACCGATGACGATACCACCATTTTGTGTCGTTGTGGTATGATAGCCAATAATGATGTTATTCGATCCAGCCGTATATAAATCACGATTATCCTCTGTCTTCTTTTGCTGTTCAGACGGAGCTAATGAACCAATTACGATAGTATCCTGGATACCATTAAGATTCTGATTATCACCAATAACTATACCAGCTGATGGACCACCAGCATGATCGCCATCCCATTCCCCATCAGCACGATTATTATTGCCGATGACCTTCAAGGAATCCCATTCATTACGATACGTATCATTTGACTGGATAACATTGCCCCGGCCTATAGTCAAATCCGATACATTTTCTTCTCTGCCTTCTGGGTGCTGGTAATCTGTGACAGTTCCTCTATCTCTGGCGATAATATTATTATTATCACCAATGACTTGCTGATTACGGCTACCAGAAATGAAATTGCCAGATCCATGGATGCGCACATCGTTACTTCTAACCGTATTCCATCTGCCTTCCATTTTATTGGTAACCGTATTGCCATCACCGACAATCTCTGCATTGCTGCTGTCAATGACTTTATTCCCCTTACCGGTAATATTTGCATTGATATCCTTTATTTTCTTATCCGTATTCGTGACGGTATTCCCGTTGCTATCTGTTACAGTCGTATCATCCGCGGCCCAGCTGACTTCCGGCACGCCGCCCCATGTCACGGCTCCTGCTACAAGGGCTGCGGCAAGGATGCGGGCCAAAGCTGGTGTACCGGTGTGGCTGGCTCCTTTCCGGCTGTTTTTATGGCTGCTTTTTGCGAATTCTGACACGACAATGGAACACTGCCGTGCTTTGCTGTAAATGACTTTGTAGATTCGATTCATTTCAATTCTCCTTCCAAAAACGCTCTATTACAACGAACCGTAAATCTATGTAATCCGAGAATACTAAGAGATGCATAGAACCTAAAGCAAAAATTATATTTATGCTTTTAAGAATAGTGCGTGATGTAAGAGGAAGGTCAATTTACATATGGAAATAAGAATAAGAGAGAGCGAATTCATAATTATAGCTGATTGCCGTCATTCCAGTGTATTGTTTATGCCGCTTTTTCATGTCTCCCCAGTCATTCTATAGAAATAGATTATGACTTTTCGTCACTTCTGCTGCTTTTTTCCATATATGTGCCGTTGATTTTATGTTTAAACATTCCTGTATCAATATGGTTAAATAGCAAAACGTATTATTTCATGAATCATAATTTCAAAGTGTCATAAGGTTTTTTACATAGTTTTTATTTCATAATATGAGCAAAAAAATGGAAGTAGATAGAGGAAGTCCGCTTCCTTATGTGGGAATGCTATGGGGATAAAATGTTTTAAAGGCACGAAGGCGATGGAAAATAGCAGACCTTTCTTTGAAAAGCCAAGGCCCCCATAATGTGAATCTTTATGTACCTGCTATTTATTCGGACCTATCCTCAGGGCTTCGCCCAGCTGCTGACGGTCGGGCGACAAAAGGAAAGCGCCCTTATGGGCAGGCCAGTCGCCTTACTTCGCCCGACTTGATAATCCTATGCAGGATTGCCACCAGGGGAAGGAGCCTGTCGATTTGGCATGTACCTCAGTACTGCATCCCTTATAAAAACAAAAAGCAGCCTCCTACGAAGCTGCTTTTTCAACACAAAGAAACCCAGTGTCTTCCCATCCCCTATGCCCAATGAGTTCGGTGTCTGCATGGTCTACGGCCGCTGCTGTGTTATGACACGACGGCGCGAGCCAGGCATGAGTCTCCCGTCATTTCTGCCGTGATAGATGAGGAAGTTACGAATTTCTCTGCGTTTTCTTTTTACCTGATCAGGGAGGGGGTAAAAGAGGTTAACCCATGGACGCCTGCCTTCCATACTTGCATCCCCTATGGCCATCTTGGGAATCTATGGATGACTTCTTTCCATTCTGCAGGTCTTTCACATCCCTCTACTATATAAATCGAAAAAATCACGTTTTTGTGAACGCGAAAATGAAAAGTTTAATGATATTCTCATATTCCCTTCTGCTAATTGATATATATCGCCAGAGCGCACTCTTTCCTTAGTGATTCATAAAATTTCAAAGGCAGGTTGTAAAAAGAGGGGACTTATGCAATATAAATGTATGGAGAGACAAAGCAGGAATCTTTCCATGGAAGGATTCCATTTTCCTTTCTGCTATGTATATCGCGAATATTCCGGCCGGAATGCAGCTTTGGCAGAAGGAAATAAAGAACCCCTGTATACAGATTTCCTGCTTCCTCTCTCCGGCTCCCCAGGCGCCTGGGAAGCAAAACGGATTCTGCAGAATACGTTAAAGCAAGATAACATCAAAAACACGGATACCATCCCTTGCAGCATGAGCCCGCATTCCCGGACGACAAGAGCAGGGTTGACGCAGGATTTTCCTACGGTTTAGCGCTGCCGCCTGATTCTGAGAGGCCCGCAATACTGTCTGGCAGGGATTTGTATCCGTGTTTTTGTGCTGTCTTTTTCATCACAAAGAAACCCGGTGCCTCCCCCAGGCCAATGATTGCGGTATCTGCATGATTTCTTCCAAAAGGTCCAAAGGCTTGGCGTCCCGATTTCGCCCATGAAAAAGGGGCTGTGAAAAAATCTAAATGATTTCTTCACAGCCCCTTTTTTGATTCCGAAGGATTATAAGTCTTCGTAAAGCGGATATTTCTTGCAGAGGGCCGCTACCCTGTCGGCGCAGGATGCTTTGATGGCTGCGTCTTCAGGGTTCTTTACGACCGCAGCGATGATATCTGCCACTTCCTTGAAGTCATCTTCCTTGAGGCCTCTGGTGGTAAGGGCCGGGGAACCGAGGCGGATGCCGCTGGTTACGAAGGGAGAGAGGGTTTCGAAGGGGATGGTGTTCCTGTTGGCGGTGATGCCGATTTCATCCAGTACGTTCTGGGCTACTTTGCCGGTAATGCCGATGGCTTTCATATCAGCCAGGAGAACGTGGGTATCGGTGCCGCCGGATACGACGCGGATGCCCTGTTTCTGCAGTTCGTCGGAGAGGACTTTTTCGTTCTTCTTGATCTGCTTTGCGTACTGCTTGAAGTCGTCGGTGAGGTCTTCGCCGAAGGCTACAGCCTTAGCTGCAATGACGTGCATGAGGGGGCCGCCCTGCATGCCGGGGAATACGGCCTTGTCGATGGCTTTGGCATATTTTTCACGGCACATGATGATGCCGCCTCTGGGGCCGCGAAGGGTCTTGTGGGTAGTGGTGGTTACAATGTCGGCATAGGGCACGGGGCTTGGATATTCGCCGCCGGCTACGAGGCCTGCGAAGTGAGCCATATCCACCATGAAGAGGGCTCCCACTTCGTGGGCAATGGCTGCCATTCTTTCAAAGTCGATGATTCTGGAGTAAGCACTGGTGCCGCCGATAATGAGCTTCGGGCGGACTTCTTTGGCTGTCTTTTCCATAGCTTCGTAGTCCAGGAGTTCATCTTCTTTACGGACACCGTAGGGAACGACATTGAAGTAGTTGCCGGAAATATTGACAGGGCTGCCGTGGGACAGGTGACCGCCGTCGGTGAGGTTCATGCCCATCATGGTATCTCCTGGTTTCAGGAGACCGTAGTATACGGCAAAGTTTGCCTGGGAGCCGGAATGGGGCTGTACATTGACGTGTTCGGCGCCGAAGAGTTCTTTGGCCCGGTCAATGGCCAGCTGTTCCACCTTGTCTACAAATTCGCAACCGCCGTAGTATCTCTTGCCCGGATAGCCTTCGGCGTACTTGTTTGTAAGGACGCTGCCCTGGGCTTCCATCACTGCGTAGCTGACAATATTTTCAGAAGCAATCATTTCCAGCTTATTTCTCTGTCTGTTCAGTTCTTCCTGAATGGCTTCATATACCTGTTTGTCATCTTTTAAATGGTTCATACAATAAACTCCCTTCCTGCAAAACCTGCCGCCTCTATGCGGCACTCTCCCAAATCTATAGATAGCTGAATATGTTCAGGTATCAACAGTTTCATTGTACCATACCCATGGCTCTGGTACATAGATGAAATAAAAAAGGTCTGAAAGGGAGAAGACGCTTTTCGCCTCTCCTTTTCAAACCTCAGCTTTGAGTCATATACAGCTTTTATGCAATTATATCAGAAAGCGCCGCGGTTGTCATCTTTTTTATAACGGGCCCTTTCGCCGCCAATGAGGGGTGGTCTTGTGCGGGCACCGGTAACAATGGCTTCGCCCACCCTGTTATGGGTCAGATGAACCGGCACAGCCACCCGTTTAAGGTGCATGCCGATCAAAGTCAGACCGATATCCAGTCCCCCATCGGCTTTGATTTCTTCCACTGCCACAGGGTCCCTGAAATGGTAGTAAGCATTGGTGGCAAAGGAGCCGCCGCCATGAAGCCAGGGAACGACGGTCACTTCTTCATAGCCATATTTCTCTGCAGTCTCCCTTTCCACAATAAGGGCACGGTTCAAATGCTCGCAGCACTGGAAAGCCAGACGAAGGCCATTCTTTTCTGCGATCTCCATCAGCGTTTCCACCACGGCGGTGCCCACTTCGTAGGAGCTGTCCTTACCGATACGGCCGCCCCGGATTTCGCTGGAAGAGCCGCCGATGACGATGAGGCTTCCCTTTCTGAAATGGGACTGGCTCAGCAGTTCTTCAAAGGCTTCCGCCGCTTCTTTCTTCAAATCTTCATACATGGGACTCTTCCTCTTCTATTTTGGCAATCTTGCCGATTCTTCTGGCATGACGGCCTCCTTCAAAGGGGGTCTTCAGGAATTCATCAAGAATAAACTCTGCCAGCCCCGGTCCGATGACCCGGGCGCCCATGGTAATGATGTTCGCATCATTATGGGCTCTGGTGAAATGGGCAGAGAAGGTATCACCGCAGAGGGCTGCGCGAATGCCCTTCATCTTGTTGGCTGCAATACACATGCCGATACCGGTGCCGCAGATGAGGCAGGCATAGGTGACTTCCCCTTTCTGCACCAGCCGGCAGGCTTTCTCCGCAAAGTCCGGGTAATCGCAGGACTCTGTGGAATCGGTGCCGCAGTCGATATACTCGATTTTTTCTTCATCCAGATGTTTCTTCAAAGACGCTTTCAGCTCAAATCCGCCATGATCACTGGCAATGGCAATCTTCATAGGACTCATCCTTTCCATGAACAATAGAACTTCCATACGGACTCATTGTACATCAGAATTGGCAGGGATGTAAAGAAAAAAGGATCCAGGGGAGGCAGAGGGCGGTGGCGGCTTCGCCGCAGATAAAAAAAGAGGCGGCTGACGCCGCGGAAGGAAAGGTTCTTAAGATTGATGGGCCTTCGGCCCAAGGGGTCTTAAGTTTGACGGGG
>OOBB01000564.1_pt1 | contig 18407 bp, 15 predicted proteins | sample 1671661 | NCBI WGS metagenome assembly OOBB01 (sample SAMN06348179, study PRJEB24527) | human gut metagenome | biome: human gut; feature: ankylosing spondylitis patient; material: feces | host: Homo sapiens | place: China | collected 2015-10
AACGAGCAGAAGTCCGCTCGTTTCCATATTGTTACCTATATAATATAGGCAAACGACCAACTTCTTGATTTTCAATCAAAGTCCAATTTAGAGCGAGTTAGTTTTTTTAACACCGCAAATAATATGAGTGCTTATGATAAGAAACCTGTCTTTCTAATTGCTTTAGCTCTTCTCGTAGCATGCTTGTCGTGCGGACACGACGACCCCGACGTGCCCCCTACGCCCATCGAGCCAGACAAGCCCACCGAGCCAGACAAGCCCGCGGCACAGATACCTATAAATATTAGCGCCACGATAACCCGCGCCACGGAGGAGGCGTTCGAGAGTGGCGACCGTATAGGGCTGTTCGTTGTCAACCGCAATGCAGACGGCAGCGCGGCGACGCTGAAACCCTTGGGCAATCACCTTGACAACATGCCGTACACCTATACCACGACATGGAACGCAGAAAAGACAGTATACTGGAAGGACGCTCAGACGCATGCCGACTTCTATATGTATTATCCCTACACGCAGACAGTTGCGAGCGTGAGCGCAATGCCGTTCGGAGTCAGTGCCGACCAGAGCAGCCTCGGCGCATACAAGTCGTCCGACCTTATCGTAGGCTCCACGCTCGACGCCGCTCCATCGGCATCGCCGGTGAACATCGCGGCACGTCACCTGATGAGTCAGGTGGAGATAGTGCTCAAGGCAGGTGCCGGATATAGCGAAAGCTCGCTCGCAGAGGCGAATGTATCGGTGAAGATGAACAATCTCGCCACCTCCGCCACCGTCGACCTCGCCACCTCCACGATAAGCACCAACGGCAGCGTGCGCAGCCTTACACCATATAAGGACGGCGCCGTCTACCGCGCCTTCGTCGTGCCGCAGACCGCCACGGGCAACAACCTCATAACCAAATGTTGCCTGGCGACAGTTTCGTTACGGGTTGCTTCATTGCCGAGCAACCGCTGTATCTGCCGTTCCTTGAGCGTGACGGCGAGCGCACACCGCCGTTCGCAGCGGGTCGCAACGGCGGACTTTCGATAGTTAGGGTTGTTAAAGAATCGTGCTGATGAACGACAAGGAGAAACGACTCACATCATCGCGCTTGCTCTCTGCCGTGAGATACGGCAAGCGCTATATGCTGAAGTGTCTGAAGCCCGACTTCGCCTTCACGCCCGTATATCGCCAGGCGCTCATGAAGGAGTTTGAGATAGGCTTGCAACTCGACCATCCCAACATCTGCCGCACCATAAGCATGGAGCCGGTAGAAGAACTTGGCGAGTGCATCGTCATGGAATATGTAGACGGCGAGAATCTTGAGACAGCCGTCACAAGCGGAACGTTTACTGAAGAAAAGGCGCGCAAGATTGCCGCCCAACTGCTTGATGCGATGGAGTATATGCACGTCAAGCAGACCGTTGTCTTGCGAGAGTAGGGCGCATGTGTGCTGCTGCCGACCGCGACCATCGACCCTCCGACATCGCCCAGATAAGGCGCCTGCTGGCAGGCAAGAGCAAGTCGTTCGCCGTTGTGAACGCCGTGCTCGTTGCGCTGATTGCGCTGCTGCTTGTTGTTATCGGTGTGATGACCAACGCACGCCAAGACACACGCACAGAAACTGTTGCCGCCGATTCGGTTGCAGCAGATGGCGTGAATAGAGTGGTGGACAGCAATCTTTGGTGATCATTGGTGATTATTGCGTTTGAAAGCGCAATAATCCTTCTTTCTTCAATAATATTCTGCCCGTAATTGCGTTATTAGTTATATGCAATGGACCGACCAAATACGTAGAGTGAAGATATTTCTTGTGCTCGCCGCGGTGATTATCGCCGTGGCATCACTTGTCGTGTCGCATCTCCTTATACGCGACCTCGCCAAGGAGGAGCACAACAAGATGGCGGTTTGGGCAGAGGCGATGCGCACACTGAACAATGCTGACGAGAACACCGACATCAATCTGGTGCTGAAGGTGATAAACGGCAACAATACGATACCCGTGATCGTGCTCGACTCTGACGGTGACGTACAAGCATACCGCAATATTGACTTGAAGACATGTAAGACAGAAGCCGACTCTGTGCAGCGTGTGGAGGAGCTTGGTAAGGAAATGTTACTTGAGCGTCAAGTGATACGCATTACACTTAATGAGGATGCTGATAGTGTGACTCGCTCCGACGATTATATAAATGTCTGCTACGCCGACTCGGTAATGCTGCGCCGACTCGCCTCTTATCCTTATATACAATTGGGTGTGGTGATGATATTCGTTGTCATAGCCATCTTCGCCCTGCTCACGTCGAAACGCGCCGAGCAGAACAAGGTGTGGGTAGGACTCTCGAAGGAGACGGCACACCAGCTCGGTACGCCGATATCGAGCCTCATGGCGTGGACCGAGATACTGAAGGAGACCCACCCCGACGACCCGCTCATACCCGAGATGGACAAGGACGTGAAGCGCCTGCAGCTCATCGCCGACCGCTTCTCGAAGATAGGCTCGCTGCCCGAACCTGTGGAGACAAATCTGAAGGAGATAATGCAGCACGTGGTCGACTATATGGACCGCCGCACGTCGCGCAAGGTGCAGATGATATGCCGTTTCCCCGAGGAAGACGTCATAGTGCGCATCAACGCCTCGCTCTTCGAGTGGGTGATAGAAAACCTCTGCAAGAACGCCGTCGACGCCATGGAAGGCGCCGGCACCATTACGCTCACCATACTGAAGGAAGGCGCACGCGCCGTAGTCGAGGTGGCAGACACCGGCAAAGGCATACGCAAGAAGGACATCGGCAACGTGTTCAAGCCCGGATTCACCACGAAAAAACGCGGTTGGGGATTGGGCCTGTCGCTTGCCAAACGCATTGTAGAAGAGTATCATCACGGCAAAATCTACGTGAAAAAGTCGGAATTGGGCGTTGGAACCACCTTTAGAATAGAACTTTTCTGATAATCAGTTGTGTAATTCGCAGAATATTCGTAACTTTGCACACCAAATGTGTAATTTAGAATCGCTTAAGATAGATTTAAAGGAGTTGGATGAGGGTCTTACGACGCTCAAATTCAACTTGGGCGACGCTTATTTCGAGTCGTTAGACGAGGACGAAATCAAGCGTGGCTCTGTCAGTGTGTCGTTAAACGTGCGCCGCACGGAGAACTATTTTGAGCTCGACTTCCACACCGCAGGCTCGGTCGTTATTCCGTGCGACCTCTGCCTCGACGATATGGACCAGGACGTGGAAAGCGACGACCGCCTTATCGTCAAGTTTGGAGAAGAATATTCCGAAGACGATGACCTTATCACCGTCGATGAGCGCGAAGGCGTACTCGACGTGGCATGGTTCATCTACGAATTTATAGCACTCAACATTCCCGCTAAGCACGTGCATACACCTGGAAAATGTAACGCGGCGATGATAAAGGTTCTCGAAGAACACTCAGCTACCCGAAGTAGTGGCGAGAATGAAGAGGCAGCGGTAGATCCGCGCTGGAATGGATTAGAAAAATTAAAAACAATAATTAAAGATTAAAGAAAAATGGCACATCCTAAAAGAAGACAGTCAAAGACACGTACACTTAAGAGAAGAACTCATGATAAGGCAGTAGCTCCTACATTGGCAGTATGCCCGAACTGTGGCGCTTACTATGTATACCACACAGTTTGCCCTACTTGCGGTTACTATCGTGGTAAGGTGGCTATCGTAAAGGAAGTTGCTGAATAATTACAATGGGTAAGATACACGCAGTAATCACAGGCGTTGGTGGCTATGTGCCCGACTATGTCCTCAACAACGAGGAACTGTCGCGCATGGTAGACACCAGCGACGAGTGGATTATGACCCGTGTCGGTATCAAGGAACGCCACATCCTCACAGAGGAAGGTCTCGGCACAAGCTACATGGCGCGCAAGGCAGCCAAGCAGCTTCTGAAGAAGACTGGTGTAGACCCCGATACAATCGATGCGCTCATTGTCACAACAACAACCCCCGACTACAAGTTCCCTTCAACAGCTTCTATCGTCCTTGGCAAACTCGGACTGAAGAACGCTTTCGCCTTCGACCTTGAGGCAGCATGCTGCGGATTCCTCTATTCGCTTGACGTTGCTGCTACCATGATTGAGAGCGGACGCTATAAGAAGATTATCGTTATCGGTGCCGACAAGATGTCGTCGCTCGTCGACTATACCGACCGCGCAACCTGCGTGTTGTTCGGCGATGGTGCAGGCGCAGTGCTCGTAGAGGCAACCGAGGAGGAGAACGTAGGCGTGCAGAACTCATTCCTGCGCACCGACGGCATCGGACTTCCGTTCCTTCACATGAAGGCGGGCGGTTCGGTTTGTCCGCCGTCTCACTTCACAGTGGACCACCGTCTGCACTACCTCTATCAGGAGGGACGCACCGTGTTCCGCTACGCAGTTACCGATATGGGTAACGACGTCGAGGAAGTGCTCAAGCGCAACGAAATGACTACAGAAGATGTCAACTGGGTTATCCCTCACGAGGCTAACCTCCGCATCATCGAGGCTGTTGCTAAGCGCATCAATCTTCCGCTCGAGAAGGTAGTTGTGAACATACAGCGTTACGGCAATACAAGTGCTGCCACAATTCCTTTGGCTTTGTGGGATCACGAGCGTCACTTGAAGAAGGGCGACAACGTTATCTTCACCGCTTTCGGTGCAGGTTTCGTTCACGGCGCTTCTTACTATAAGTGGGGTTACGACGGCGCAACAGTTGCCGGTGCACAGTAAATAAATACTTTATTTATAACAAAAGAGCATATATGGCTTGTGAGTATTCACGGCATATATGCTCTTTTTGTGTTTTGGGCTTAAAATAAAGAGATCTAATGTTCGTCAATATCAGTACTTTTTATTACTTTTGTGTTCTGTAAAAGAAAGAAACAAACGGATCTTTAGAGGTCGAAACTTTCGCGATGAGTTAATTCTCATTGATGGTACATTTTGGATTTGAGCTTTTGCTCTTGTTCTCCCAACTCGAATACCGCCAATTTTCGCATACCGAGAACAAGCAGATGGAAGGTTCACGCTCTATGGCGTGAGCCGTTCTGTGCTTGTGCGTATGCGAGGTCACTTGGCGGTAACCTGAGTTTGGACAAGCCACGAACGGTTCCGCCTTTTTTGTATTCTTCAGTAAGAACTAATCACAATCACTAATATTTTCTGACTATACGATGAACATAACATTGTACAATCGCGACGAACTATTTGTCGTTCACCTTGAGTCTGTTGCCTATTTTAAGGCAGAGGATCATTTCTCGCGTGTTTTCTACATTAATGGTACCGATGTATTGCTGCCATTTGGACTCGCTGATATTTGTGAATACGTATGTAAGTGTGACGATCCAAGTGTGGCTTTCATGCGTGTAGGTAGAAGTTTGTTTCTTAATCTGCATAACGTCAGTCATGTCAATCTGCTAAAGGAGAAGCTGACATTTGTCGACAATTACGGCAAGTCGGTAAGTCTTACTGTGTCCAAGCGTTTGCTTCGTAATGTTGTTGCGCATCTTAAAGGGGAGGATGCGGAGTGTGAGTAGGTTTTACAGTGTGTTTCTGCATTTCACGATGCAACTGATACGTTTGACGAATTATGCGTTTGGGCTCAAAATACTTTTGTTTTATTTTTTTTAATTTTGTGAAGAGTTAGAGTTATGTACTCATAATATAACATAAAAACGAATTTAAATATTAACAAATTAAAAAACTGAAACAATGGAAAAGATTAAGTACATGTTTATGGCAGTGCTTGTGGCACTTGTGAGTATGACCGTTACGTCTTGTAGTGATGATGACGATGATGAGAATGTCAGCAATCAGAAAAATCCTGCTTCTATGATTGTAGGAACTTATACTGGTACACTTCGGGAGGTTGGTGATAATACTGATGGTGCTCCATGCTATGTGGCTTTTGAAAGACTTTCAAATACAACCGTGATGCTTACAAGATTTTTTTGTGAAAAATATGGTTTTGATCAGGAAAAGATCAATTTTAAGGTTTCTGAGTCAAATGGTGTTTATAAGCTTAATTCAGAATCGGGTTTATTAGTTGATGGTATGTACATTAATGGAGTACTAACCATGACATTCCAAACTGATAACGGTTATAACATGATTTTTAATGGTAAAAAAGAAAAGTAGCATTTATTTACAAGAGAGTTAGTTTGCTTCTAATAAAAGAATAGCAAAGATGCTTGTTGTATATCATAACAAGCTCTTTGCTATTTTGTATTTATAGCCGTTCGCTAAAAATAAATGTATTTAGTGATGTTGCTAAAAAACTCTTGTTGAAGAGAACTGAGGTTCGCCCTTTCCTCCTAAAAGGCTCCGTAGATGAATGGCTGCACGTCCTCCTGCGCCACTTCGATGGCGAGCTGCACACAGACTATGAAGAGGAGAAACTTGGCGAGCCAAGGCAGTGTTATGAAGCGCAGCTGCAGGCGTGTGTATGTGCGTTCGGGTATGAGATAGGTGAGCATGGCACCGAGGAGGCAGACTGTCCACAGAGGACGTGCGTAGACGAATGGTGGGAGATACGCCCAACTGAAGTCGGCGACAATCTTCTCGTACATCGTGCCGAGCTGCGTAAGACTCTGCGAGCGGAAGAACGACCATGCGAAGCAGACGTACACGTAGGTGATGAGCCAGCTCAGCGTGTTGCCCCACAGCGTGGAGGGGATTGTGATGTGTAGCTGGCGACTGAAGAACTTATGCACGCACAGACCGAAGCCGTGCAGTGCTCCCCAGATGACGAACATCCACGATGCGCCATGCCACAGTCCGGCTACGAGCATCGTTATGAAGTTGTTGGCATACATGCGCAGTGTGCCCTTGCGGTTGCCGCCGAGTGGTATGTACAGATAGTCGCGGAACCACGTAGAGAGCGATATGTGCCAGCGTCGCCAGAAGTCGGTAAGGCTGAGCGCACGGTAGGGGAAGCGGAAGTTGTCGGGCAGCCAGAAGCCGAGTATGGCTGCTGCACCGATACTCATGTCGCTATAGCCCGAGAAGTCGAAGTATATCTGCACGGGGTAGCCCAGCAGTGCCGCCATGTTCTCGAAGCCCGAGAAGGTCTGCGGAGCATCGAACACCCATGTGGTGAACTGTCCGATGTAGTCGCTCACCATGTTCTTCTTCACCAGTCCGAGCATGATGAGCCACAATCCGCTCCACACCATGCGGCTCGATGCCTGCCGGTTGCGGCGCAGACGCGGTATCAGGTTCTCGGCGCGTGTGATAGGTCCGGCGAGGAGCAGGGGGAAGAACGTGAGGTAGAAGAAGTATTCGAGCAGCGTGGTGTTCATCGTGAAGCGGCGGCGATAGACATCCACAGCGTGACTGATGCCCTGAAACGTATAGAACGAAATGCCCACGGGCAACACTATCGAACCTAACGAGAAGTTGGTGCGCAGCATGAGTCCGATGACATCGTTGAGTATGAACGTGGCGTACTTGAAGTAGGCGAGCACCGCAAGGTCTGCTACCACAACGGTAGCGAGCAGCAGCTTGCGTGTTCGTCCTTCGCGTAGCGCCATCTCCTGCGTCAAGGCGTAGTTGAAGCACGCCGTAGCCGGCAACAGCCACATCACGCTGCCGTTCAGGCGATAGGCAAAGTAGAGGTTAAACGCCACGACGTAGAGCATCATCGCTGTGCGTGAGGCGCGTTTCACCAGCGTGTATATGGCGAGAAACGCCACGAGCATCACCTCTATGTTTATGTCTGTATAGTTCATTCTTTATTGTTTGAAGTACATTCTTTGTTCTTATCAGCCGCCGTATGGTGAGGTTCGGTATGTGGTTCGTCCTTTTGTTCCACTTTCTGTTCGCTCTTTAGTTCTGTTTTCTGCTCACCCTCTTGCTCACTGATATGCTCCGGTAGCGGTTCCTCCGTGGTGTTCACGTCTATGCTGTCCGTTGTCGCAGCCTTTCCTGGATTCATCGGAATTATTATCTGAGTGTATCTTCTTGAGTGAGTTGTCGGTTTGTTCATTACGAACGGGTGCGCCGCCTTTCCGCTGTTCATCCATTCCACGATACTATCCATCCATTTTGCAGCAGCCGCATACGTCGGGTGGCGTCCGTCCTCCTGCCTATCGAGTTTCATTCCCTTTGTCATAAAGAAACGTCGTTTGCCCATGAAGCTCTGCAGCATATTGTTGATGCCCTTGTCCTCCATCCAGTTTGGCGGACCGATCCATGTTGTCGGCACGTTGCCAATCTTGGCGAGTATCCTCTCGGCACGCTTTCTGCATCCCTTCATGTCGGCAGTGTACAGTTCGTTGCTTCCCAGGCAGACGAACACATGCGTCGGCCGTATCCTCTGCATATAGAAGCGCAGCGTGTCGGAAGCAGCCCACTGATGCGTGCCCGATCCGTTCCATGTGACGCACGTCAGCGAGTGTCCGTTGACGTTGGTGTAGTCGCACAGGCGCAGAGCGAGCAGTTGGCTCATCGAGTCGCCAAAGATAAGCACGCGCTGTCGTGCGGTGTCTACCGGTTCGGTGATGGTGTCGCTTGCCGCATCCTCGACGTGCATGGTGTCTGCGTCAGCCGTCGTGATGTCCTGCCCGATCTGTTTCAGATGCAACGCGTCAGCCACATAGTCGGGTGCCTTCGAGTAGCCCACGAACAGGAGCAGTGCGAGCACGAATATCGAAATAAGTTGAAAAGTTGGTTTCACTTCTATTTACTTAATACTGTTTTTTCTTGGTTTATATGTAATAATGTGCAAAGGTACTCAAAACTTGTATATATAAAAAGAAAAGTGAGACATTCGTTTTGCGAAAGTCTCACTGCCGTTTTGCGAAAGTCTCACTGCCTTGAACGCTTGCTGTAAACCATTATGATACCTGCGAGAGCACCAAGTGTCGCTCCGATGGAGTTGGCTGCGAAGTCGAGCCAGTCGCCGCTACGTCGTCCGCCCGTGCAGTATTCCTGCAGTATCTCGATGAGTCCGCTCATCAGTATCGGTGCGAGCCACGCAAGGCACAGTAGCTTTGCCCAACTGAGCGCAGGCTTGTCCGTAGGCGATGCGATGCGCATCACGGGCTGACGTTTCACGCTATGGTTGCGCAGATACTCAAGCCAGATGGTGGCGCACGTGCCGGCGTACATGGCTATGTGTACCCATTTGTCTATGAGCGTAACGTTGTCGAGCGGCGTACTCGGTATCGTTGCGAAGCACAATACCAATATCATAAGGATATAGAAGCACGATACCGGGTACGCCTTCAGCAGATGTCTGATGTATGTCATTGTATAAGAAATTCCTTTAATTGTTGTGTAAGAACTTCTTATTAACGCATGAACTTCTCTTTTATTGTGAGAGTAAAGGTCTTTAACGCACGAGAACCTTCTTGCCGTTCACGATGTAGATGCCCGGAGCGAGTCCGTCGACAGCTTCTGTTGTAGACACTGCGCTGTTGAAGTGGCGCACTGTTCTGCCGTCGATAGCCATTACAGATGTGGCGTTCGCGTTGTGGCTGACAGCGATGTCCGCGATGGCTGTAGGCTGATTGGCTGTCACGTTCTTCACGAGATAGTGTCCCTGCGAGTCCTTCGACTTCTGTATCTCGAAGTATGCATCGGTTGTGATGCCCGATACGTCTGCCGTCTGCACCGAACTCTCCTTTGCGAACACGAAGTTCACGTAGTCGGTCGGTGTGTTTATCTTGAACTGCTTGCTATACCATTTCTTGCCGTTCTTCTCCGTCAGCGTCGTCACGTTGTCGCCGGGCCATTTGTTGTTAGCCGGTGCGTGTGTGTCGTCGCCGCCCCACGTCCAGAAGTAGCAGTTCTTCCAGCCCACGTTCTCGGTGTTCACATACACAGAGAACGTGTATGCTTCAAACTTGCGCACGTCGTATGTTCGTGTCACGATAGTGCCCACCTTGCCGTTCGCGAGCAATGCCGCCTTCAGCGTGCACTTGCCGTTGGGGAGCGTAACCTTAGTGCCGTTAGCCACCTTTGTGCCCGATGCTGTTGGGTTGGAGCCGTCCAGCGTGTAGACAATCTGGGCATTCTTTGTGGTGGACATGGCGCGTAGTGTTACGGTCGGCGCGTTATGGTATTCGCCCGACGGCAGCGACGGGAACACCGTCTCGGCAGATGTAGGCAGGAAGTAGCGCCAGTGGTATCCCTCGGCAGCCAAAGCCCATCCGTCGTCGGTGGGTGTGTATGCGTTGGCAGTGGTGCCCACCGCAGCGCGCAGCCTCATGTTCGCACCCGTTGTTGTCACGACGTAGCGCGATGCAGAGTTCTCCGTGCACGACCAGTTGCTCTCGTTGTGTATGCCAGCAATGTTGCGCACCAGTATCATGTTCTTTATGTCCTGCTTGCAGTCGGTCCAGTGCTTGTAGAACACGCACGGTGTGCCCGGCATGGCGAGCAGATAGGCGTTAGCCGCCAGCGTGTCTTTGCGTATCGGATCCTGCGCAGCATCGCTACGCTTCTCCGTGTCGTGGTTCTCGATGAACGTCACGGCGTAGCGCTTGTACACCACGTCGGTAGCCAGTCCGCCGTTTGCCAGCTTCGACCAGTTGCCGTTGTTCGCAGCGTCGCGCACCGAGTAGCGTATGGGGAAGTCGAACGCTGCCGACATCACCTTGCCGTCCACCTTTGTTGCGTTCAGCCAGTTGGTGACATTCGTCTTGTTGCCGTCGAAGTATTCGCCGACGGAGTAGGTCGGGTTTGCCGCCTTGTTGTATATGCCCGTGAATTTGCCGGCATAGCCCTTTGTCATGTCGTAGCGCACACCTGCGTATCCTAAGTCGTTGAGCAGCAGGTCGAGATATGCCTTCACGCAGTTCTGCACGTTGGCAGAGTTGTGGTCGAGGTCGCGCATACCGTCCCAGTCCTCGCCCGTGTCGTAGTTGGCGCTGAGGCTCACGCCTTGCTTCTTCGCCTCCTCCGCAGCCTTGCCCTTGTCGTCGCCTGCGCACACGTCGGTAGAGGTCATCTTGTACGTCTTGCCCTTGTACGTCTCCTCGGGGAAGTCGAACCAGTTCTTGACGGTTCCGCGGTGGTTGATCACGACATCGGCTATTGTGCCGATGCCCTTTTGCTTGAACGTGCCGATCATGGAGCGCAACTCCTGCTCCGTGCCGAACGACGAGTTGTAGTTCGTAAACCAGTAGAGGTCGTTGTAGCCCATCGACTTGCCGCCGCAGTATGCGCTCTGCGGCACCCATACGAGCTTGAAGTAAGGTGCCAGGTCGTCAGCCTGACTCTCTAATTTTGTCCACTGCGATGCGTCGAAGCTGTCCCAGTAGAAGCCCTGGAGCATCACGCCTTGGTATTGTGATGGCCAGCCCTGTGCGGAGGCGTTGAGGGGCAGAAAGCCCATGCCACATGCGATGGCTGCCATTGATTTTAGAAATCTGTTCATGTTAGGTTTGGTTTTGATTGTTATTGTTTGGTATTTTGTTTCAATCAGGGCAAGGTATGACGACTCTTGTCTTGGGTTAAAACGATACGCACCGACCGACGCAGACGTGCGCATCGGTCGGCGCAGACGTGCGCATCGGTCGGCGCAGATGTCCGCATCGGTCGGCGCGGATGTCTGCATCGGTCGATGCGGATGGCTACAGGCTAAGTACGAGTACGCCCTTCGGCTGCAGTTTCACGTCCTTCGTGAGGTCTATCTTTCTGCCCGTGAGCACGTTTGTAGCCTCCGTGCGGTTGCCGATAATCTCTGCGTAGCGTGCTACGGACATTGTAGCCGTCTTTGATGTGCCGTTGAGTACTGTCATCACCGCCTTGTTGCCGAGCGTGCGTGCCACTACGTACACGCCCTTGAACGGTATGAACTGCGTCTGCTTGCCCTTCGTTATCACTTCGTTGTTCTGTCGCCAGTGGAGCAGACGACTTGTGAAGCTGAACATAGCCTGCTCCTCCTTCGTGCGCTCTGCCTTGTTGAAGGCGTTGCGTGTGTCGCCGGCGAAACCTCCGGGGAAGTCGCGGCGCACATGTCCGTCGGTAGTGCTCTTCGTGCCGTTCATCAGTATCTCGGTGCCGTAGTAGAGCTGCGGAATACGGTTGACGGTGAGCAGCAGAGCCAGTGCCTGCTTCAGTGCTAATGTGTCCTGACCCTCGCCGAGGAAGCGGTCGGTGTCGTGGTTCTCGATGAACGCCATCACGTGTGACGGGTCTACGTACAGATAGTCGTAGCAGAGCGAGTTGTATATGCGGTTGAAGCCCTTCCACCAGTCGTCGGTCTCCTCGTTCTTCGCCTGGTTAAGACGGTCGAAGAATGCGAAGTCCATAACCGTCTTCAGGTTCGAGTTCACTTCAGCCAGCGGTGAGTCCTTCTGCCATGCTGCGGTGTATGCAGGCTCGGTCACCCACGTCTCGCCCACGGTGTTGAAGTTGGGATACTCCGTGTTCAGCACCTCCATCCAGTGTGCCATGCCCTTACGGTCGGCATACGGATAAGTGTCCATGCGTATGCCGTCGATGCCAACGGTCTCAATCCACCACTCGGAGTTCTGTATGAGGTAAGTCATCACGTGCTCGTTGCGCTGGTTGAGGTCGGGCATTGAGGGCACGAACCAGCCGTCCACCGTCTCGCGCAGGTCCATCTTCGACGCATACGGGTCGAGCACCGGTGTCAGCTTGTAGCTTGTCTGCAGATACTTGTCGTTAGTCATCTGGTCGCCGTCCACGGTCTTCGTCTTCACCGCCTTCGCCTGATTTTCAGGAGCAAGCCATTCGGGTGTGTTGAACCAGTCCTTTGTCGGCATATCCTTCACCCAAGGATGCTCGAAACCGCAGTGATTGAAAATCATGTCCATCACCACCTTCAGTCCCTTGCGGTGTGCGTCAGCCACGAGCTGTCGGTAGTCGTCGTTTGTGCCGAAGCGCGGGTCTACGCGGTAGTAGTCGGTCGTAGCGTATCCGTGATACGTACTGCTCTTGCCGTGGTCGGGCGAGTTGTTCTCAAGCACGGGTGTGAACCACAAAGCCGTTACGCCCAGCTCGTTGAAGTAATCTAGGTGCTGGCGTATGCCTTCGAGGTCGCCGCCATGACGCAGCGACGGCTCCTTGCGGTTCACGCTGTAAGCGTTCAGTCCCTTCACGTTGAGATACTTTCCGCTCGACGCAAAGCGGTCGGGCATGAGCATATAGAGCACGTCGGCGTTGGTAAAGCCCATGTGCTCCTCGCCCTTCATGTCGCGTGCCTTCAGCTCGTACTTCACGCTCGTCTTGCTCTTGCCGGCGCGGAACAGTAGGTTCATCGTGCCAGGCTTGGCATCCCCTACGTTCATGTACACTAACAGATAGTTGGGCGAGTCGAGACGCACGAGCGAGTCGATGTGCACGCCCGGATAGTCGGTAGACACCTCGGCAGCGCGCACGTCCTTGCCGTAGACCATCAGCTGCACTTGCGGGTTCTTCATACCTACGAACCAGTTTGTAGGCTCGATGCGGTCAATCTTCTGTGCTGCGTTCATAGCAAAAGTCGAAGAAAAGAAGAGGGCGAGTAGAAGTATCACCCTCTTACGTAGTATGTGTTTGATATTCATAAATTATAATATTATTAGTCGTGTACTATCAATGCCGACTGCGGAGCAACCGTGAGAGTAGAGCCGCTGATGAGTCCGAGACCGTCGGCGTTCACCTTGCCGTTTGCCACCACCGTGGTGTAGCTGCCCTCAGCCACCTTCACGTTCTGCGGAGTCTTCTGCGAGTTGAGCACCACGTAGATGTTTCTCCATGCGTCGCCGCCGGCATTGTTCTTCAGTCGGAACGCCACCACACCCTTCGGTGCGTCGACAAACTCGAGATGCTTGCGCACCTCCTCCGCCTTGCCCATGCGGAACGCAGGATGCGCCTTGCGCAGCGCGATGAGACCGGCGTAGTAGTCGAACACCTGCGGATAGCGTTTCAGGTTGTTCCAGTCGAGGCGGTTGATGGAGTCGGGCGAGCGGTATGAGTTGTGCACGCTCTTCTTGTCGCGCAGCATCTCCTCGCCCGAGAGTATGAACGGCACGCCCTGCGATGTGAGCACGGCGGTCTGTGCGAGCAGGTCGAGGCGTATCAGCTCGTCGTCGGTGATGTACGGCACCGTAGCGCGCAGGCGGTCGGTCAGACACATGTCGTCGTGGCAACTCACGTAAGCCACCATCTGCGACGGCTCGTTTGTCCACGCCTCACGCGAGTAGTTCACCTTCGTCATATCTATCTGCGGATGCGCAATGGCACCAACGATGCCGAACTTTATGCTCTCCTCCTCGCCTGGCTCGCCGATGAGGAAGCCGCCCTTATGGTCGTCGGAGAAGGGACCGCGCAGCGCGTCGCGCATGTCGTCGCAGAACGCACCGATGCCGTTGAGCTGTTTGGTGTTGGCTTTCATGGCGAGCTTCTCCTGCGGATAGGCGCAAGAACCTGCGCTCCAGCCCTCACCATAAATATATATAGACGGGTCAATCTGGTCTACCATAGCACGTATCTCGTTCATCGTCTCGATGTCGTGAACGCCCATGAGGTCGAAGCGGAAGCCGTCGATGTGGTATTCCTTTATCCAGTACTCCACGCTCTCCTTCATAAACTCGCGCATGAGCGATTTCTCGCTCGCCGTCTCGTTGCCGCAGCCCGAGCCGTCGGAGTACTTGCCCTCAGCGGTCTTGCGATAGAAATAGTCGGGATAAGTCTTCTGGAAGTTGGAGCCGTTGATGTCGAACGTGTGGTTGTACACCACGTCGAGGATGACGCGGATGCCAGCCCGGTGCAGTGCCTGCACCATCTGCTTGAACTCGCGTATGCGTGTCGTAGGCGTAGCCGCATCGGTGGAGTAGGAACCCTCGGGCACGTTGTAGTTGAGCGGGTCGTAGCCCCAGTTGTACTGCGGCACGTCGGGCTTCGACTCATCCACAGAAGCGTAGTCGAACGACGGCAGAATGTGCACGGCGTTCACACCGAGACGCTGCAGGTGCTCTATCGCCTTCGGCTCGGTGAGCGCGAGATACTTGCCCTTGTTCTTCAGTCCCGACGAGAGGTCGACGGAGAAGTCGCGGTGGTGCATCTCGTAGATGACGAGGTCGCACGGGTTGCTGAGAGACGGACGCACATCGTCAGCCCAGCCCTCAGGGTCGGTGTCGCGCAGGTCGACGATGGCGCCGCGCTTGCCGTTCACGCCCACCGCCTTGGCGAAGATGCCGGGTGTGTTGTCGGGCTGCGCGCTGTTGTACACGCTGAAGAGGTAATACTTGCCTTTGAGGTCGCTCTTCACGGTGAGTTTCCACTTGCCTGCGCCAACACGCTTCATCTGCTTTGTGAGCTGCTCTGTGGGGCTGTCGCTGTCTGTGTCCGATAGCAGTACGTTCACTTTCTTTACATCGGGCGACGTAGTGATATGAAATGTCGTCGCCTTGGGCGAATACTCCACTCCGCCCAACGTCTGCGCTACGGCACTGTGCGCCGTGCAGGTGGTAAGGAAGGAAAGGAGAAGGGTCTTTAGAGTCATATTTGTTTATTTGGCTTATAATTCGTTATGGTCGATTTGTAGGAGATCAGAAGCCGTTAAAAAAGTTGGAGTATCTGTAGGAGGGTATAGCATCCTTGCTATACCCACGCCGTCTGCTAACAATAAGGCTGCGTGGGTATGGCAGGGATGCCATACCCTCCTATAATTACTTTCTTCCTGCTTCGTCAATCAGTTCCTTCACCTGCTCGTTATAGTCGCGGTCGGCGAGGAGCTGCTCGATGTTCATGTGCATACGATAGCGCCAGTAGTGCTTCGGGTTAGCCGGAATATTGATGCGCTCGGCATCGGCATCTGCAAGGCGTATGCGCTCGTCGATGGCGAACCAGTCCTGCAGCGAGAGTATGCAGAGCATCGATGGCGAGGTGAGCTGCTGCGAAACGATGTCGCGAGCAAGCCATCCTGGCAGCGGATGCGGTGCAGCACCGCCACGGTAGAGCATAGAGTTGTAGAACTCCTGCGTGCGTGCCCAGTCTTCGTCCCACCACTGGCGCAGCGTAGGCATGTCGTGTGTGGAGAGAGTGCACACAGAGCGGTACGGATTGCGCGAGAGATAGCCGAACTTAACGCTCGAATCCTTCGGCATCGACTGCAGTTCGAGACTTAGTATGCGCAGCTGCTGCATCACCCACTGCACGCAGTCGGGCACCATGCCCAAGTCCTCTGCGCATACCAGCATACGGGTAGCCTGCACTAACATCGGCAGCTTCTTCATCGCCTCGCCATACCAGAACTCGTTGTTGCGGCGATAATAGTAGTCGTTGTACAGGCGGTTGAACGCAGCCTTGTCGCCGTCCCACAGTGCCTCGTACATGAAGTTGAGCTGCGCCGTGATGCGCGGATGGAAGAGGTTGGGGTTCTTGCTGTCGCGCACGAAGAGCACGTCGTCAACCAGCGCGTAGAGTCCGTCGCGCAGCCATATGTCCTTCTCCGTCGTCTTGCCCTCGAACGCAGCCTCAATCTTGCGCTCCGTGTCGTATTCGGGCTTGAGCGAGTAGATGTCGTCGTGCTCGTGGTTGAGATAAGTCTTGATAACCTCCTCGGTGTGTTCGCGGAATACGCGCTCCACTACCCAGTGGGCTATGAAAGGCGTTGTGAACAGATGCTCCTGGAAGTTGAGCCCGTAGCTCTGTATCTCTTCGCGAGTCATGGCGAGTGCCGGCTGGAACTGTCCGAGCAGTCCGCCTACACAGTCGGTAGGTATAGCCCATATGCGGAAGAAGCCGAGTACGTGGTCGATGCGGTAAGCGTCGAAGTACTTCGCCATGTTCTGGAAGCGGCGCACCCACCACTGGCATCCGTCGGCAATCATGCGGTCCCAGTTGTACGTAGGGAAGCCCCAGTTCTGTCCGTTCACGGAAAAAGCGTCTGGCGGAGCACCTGCCTGCGAGTCGAGGTGGAAGTATTCGGGTTCGTGCCATACGTCGCAGCCGTTGCGGTTCACGCCGATAGGTATGTCGCCCTTGAGGATGACGCCGCGGGCACGGGCATACTCGTGAGCAGAGCGCATCTGCTGGTCGAGCACGAACTGCACGTAGTAGTAGTACGCCACCTTATTATATAGTTCGCTCTTCGGATTGCTGAGTGCCTTACGGTCTGCCTCGTTCCACTGCTTGTGGTCAGTCCACTCAGAGAAGACGCACGTGCCGTAGAGGTCGCGCAGGTAGCAGTAGTAGGCGTAAGGCACGAGCCAGTGCTCGCAGTCGGCGAAGAACGCCTTGAACTCCTTAGACGCAAGCACCTTTTTGCCTTCCTGCTCGAACAGCAGACGGAGATACTTCAGCTTGGCGTTGTTCACGCGCTCGTAGTCGATCTGCGGCAGAGCGTTCAGCTCCTCGCGCAGCACCTCGAAGCGGTCTGCCTCCAGCTTGTCGCTCAATGCGGGCAGCTGGCGCAGGTCGGCATACTGCGGATGCAGAGCGAAGATTGATATACATGAATAGGGATATGAATCGGTCCACGTGTGTGTGGATGTAGAGTCGTTGATAGGCAGCACCTGCAGGAGGCGCTGGTGGGTCTTAGCCACCCAGTCGATCATCAGTTTGAGGTCGCCGAAGTCGCCCACGCCGAAGCTTCCTTCGGAGCGGAGTGAGAAGACGGGGACGAGTGTGCCCGCTACCTTCTCGTCGCATAGCGCGTAGAACGACTGGTCGAGTGCCACTACGCGCACTTCGTTCTGCTCCAAAGGCTTGAGAGTGAGTGTGCGGTTCTCGCACGTCTCCCACATCTCATCGCCTTTGTCGCTGAACGCCACGAACTTGAACTCCAGTTCGTGAACTAACTTACTACAAATCTTATTATTGTTACCTAAACCTACTTCTTTATCGTTTGCATCGAGTGCGTCGCCGTCGATGTCCACAATCCATTCGTTGTGGTTGTGCTCGGTCATGTGCAGAGCCTTTTTCAAGTCCCAGTTGCCCAAGACTGCGCCTTTGCCCGTGAGGGCGAGACGTGCGCCCGAATGTAGCTGCGGAGCACGCACTACGAGGCGCAGTGCCTTGTCGTATGCCAATGGCTTCACGCTGCCCTCGGCGCGGCGGTTCACGCAGTCTGTGAAAGCCGAGCTATATAAATATGTGTCGCCTGGTATTTCGTGCCAAAGGTCTTCAACGATGATGTGCTGCGAAGCCTTTGTGTTGAGGTCGAGACGATGAGTGACAGTCTTCCACTCGCTGCACTTTATGCCACAGCAGTTGCGCACGCTGTAGAAATAGTCCACACGCTTGTCGCTCTTCTTCGCCTCTATCTGGCATGTCCAAGTCAAACCGTCAGCGGTAGACATTGCTATGGTGCGGTCGCCAGCCTCTCCGCCAACGATGTTCAGCAGCAATTCTTCGCCGAATACTGTCTTGTACTGGATATTAAAAGTAATTTGCATAGTATCAATAGTTCGTTAAAATTTGAGATAATGGCTAAGCAGCTTTACGTTGCCAG
>OOBB01000627.1_pt1 | contig 16852 bp, 13 predicted proteins | sample 1671661 | NCBI WGS metagenome assembly OOBB01 (sample SAMN06348179, study PRJEB24527) | human gut metagenome | biome: human gut; feature: ankylosing spondylitis patient; material: feces | host: Homo sapiens | place: China | collected 2015-10
TTTTGTCGCTTTGCAAGCAAAATCCCACTAAACCCTATAGGTTGCGGATTTGAGGGTATATTATTACTTCTTCAATTTGCCGTAACGGTTCATGAAGCGGTCTACGCGACCCGCTGTATCAACGAGCTTGCTCTTACCTGTGTAGAATGGGTGAGATGTGCTAGAGATTTCAATCTTAACAACTGGATAAGTCTCGCCTTCGAACTCAACAGTGTCGTTAGTCTTGCATGTAGACTGAGAGAGGAACATATCGCCGTTAGACATATCCTTGAATACTACAGGACGATAATTCTCTGGATGAATACCTTTTTTCATTTTTCTTTTTTATTTTTATTGGGTTATTAAAATTAGACGTCATGGGGATGCTTGTTGCATCATTTCGTGTCCCTTATCGGGGCATGCCCATTATAGCCTGTTATCAATTTCAGGCTGCAAAGTTACGCTTTTTTCCTGAAACCACCAAATTTTTCTTCTTCTTTTTAAGAAATATTTGAGAATTAGCGCTTTACTCCGCATAAACTATCTTGATGGTCTTCACGCGAAGCTGTACACCACCGCCTGTTGTCTCTGTAAAGAGGTTGGTGTAGGTGACTGTGGTGCCTGAGAACTCGATGGTGGCTGTGGCATTGCCCACGTAGTTGGTGCCGTTGTAGCTGTCGCAGGTCATCACAATCTGCTTAATCTTCTTGATGCCCTTGAAGATGAGCTTGTTGTTGGCATATACGCGAACGCCCTTGGTTTTGGTGTAGAACTTAGGACCATTCTCCTGACCGTTGGCATAGAAGTTTACGGTGGAACCATCTGAGAACTTCACGGTTTCTACGGCTTCCTCGTTCACCAAACCTGCTGCGTTGAGATCCAGCTCTACGCTGGCACCCGTGGTTGTGGCTGCCGCATTGCTCAATGTAACGGTGGTGCCATCGATGGTCAAGCCCTCGCCTGTGGCTGGAGTATCAGGCTTTGATGGAGTGTCTGGAGTTCCTCCTGTAGCCTCTTTTACTGTGAGATTCTTTACTTCCCATGTTCCAGATGAAGCTGCGCAGGTATAGTGGAGAGCGATAACAACATTCTTCTTGCCCTTGAAGGCTGAGAGATCGTGCTTGTAGGTTTCCCAGGTATTCCAATCCACACCTTCCTTCATTGTGCCAGTAATGTCAGTCCACTTGGTTGTTGCTGGGTCACCGGTGTAATTGTCTGTGATGAGAACCTGATTCTTTACTCCCTCAACGGCTGCACCATTTTTTGTAACATAGCGGAGAATGTAAGAGAACTCCAATGTCGCGCTTTTAGATGCAGAGAGGTCGATAGCCTTAGAAACAATGTAGCTTTCTGAAGGAGTTGTTGTCTTAGAGGCATTATCGTAACCTGTAGCCTTTGCATAGCCGTAAGAGTCGATAACCCATGCTGTACCCTTAATGGTCTTGGCTGTGAATGAACCGAAGCTCTTGCTGAATGTTTCGTTGATGTAGCCGTCTCCCGGAGTTTCTGGAGTTGAACCGCCCATTGGCTTACCGTTGAGTGTTACAACATAGTTGCCCGTGTCATACTCTTTGGTGCCATTGAAGTTTTTCGCCTTTCCGCAAATCACCACCTCATCGCCTGGCTTGAGAGCATCCTCGCCTGAGAACTTGGTGCGGTTAGGACCAGCATAACCATTGTAAACATAGAACTGGTTATTAGTAGTACCATCGTCAGAGATATAATACTTCAAGCTACCATAAGTAGCATCAAAACTGCCTGCCTTAACTGATACCACCTTACCCTTGGTGTAAACTTCCTGGTCGGCACTTCCGCCATCCTCGATATACTTAACGATACCAGCCACATTGAATGGGTCGGCAGCAGTACCTGTACCCTTAGGCTCGCCAGCACTTGGAGCTTCAGGCTTGGTAGGCTGTGTGTAAGGTTCTGGCACATCCTCGCAGCTGCTGAATGTGAAGGCAGCCATTGCCGCCATCAAAACTGAAAATATATACTTTTTCATATTATTGTCTTTTTAAATATTGTTACTATTTATATCTATAGAAGTGAACCCGGTTATTTCACTGCAAAATTCTTAACCTCCCAGGTTGGAGCACCCGTTGGAGAACTGCTGTAGAGGAAACCGATGTAGATGGTTTTGCCACAATACTTCGTCAAATCTGCAGTAGATGAAACAAAGGTCCAGCTGTTTTCTGTAGGATAACCCTGTACGTCCAAGTCGGTCCATGTCTTTCCATCTGTAGAAATCTGAACCTTGCATTCCTGCTTCATGTCAGAAGCAAAATTGATAGCCTGATCGAACATGAGTTTAGCGCTCTTGGCTGATTTCAGGTCGATGGCAGGCGATTTGAGACGTGACTGGAGTTCTTGTTTTGAACCGTTCACATAGCCAGAAGCCTTCATTCCGTAAGCTGCAGATGCCCATTTCCAGACAAATTCTACACCATCAGCCAACTTGATGTTGTCGATGGTGAAATTGCCCTGGCTGGCATCAAACGGCTCGCTGATATAGGCTAGAACTACCGATTTCAGGTCATCCGTGTTGCGAAGTACAATCTGCCAGGTGTTATTGTAACGGGTGAAGATACCGGTGATATCGAATACACCCTGTGGAATCACCTCGTTGGCAAACTTAGAATAACCCGAGTTGCGCACTACCAGATTGCTGCTGCTGATCTTCTTGCCCGTTTCGGCATCAATCAGTTCCAGACTCGTATTGGTATCATCTGGCGCCCATACGTTTGTACCGTTAGCTGAAGCAAACTTCACCTTCTTCAGGGTCATCAGCTTGCCCACGTTAGCATCCATATAGGCTGCGTCAGTAAGCTTTGTCAGGTCAAACTCCTCTGGCACTACCGTGCTTGCATCAGCCTCGCCAGGGTTCAGAATCTTGAAGTGCTCGTTCCAGATGGCACGCTCTATCTTTCCTATACCCAGACTTCCATCTGAGAGCTTGGTATTCACACCGCCAATCTGAGGCAACTTCTTGTAACTTCCGATATAGAGACCCTTCAGGTTTACGAGAATCTCCTGACCAACAGGAAGATAACCCGACAGACCACTTCCGTTGATGGCAATGATGATAGCGCCGGATGCATCCTGTACGCTCACCTGGTTGTAGATATTGCCACTGACATCATTGCCCGTCACTACCGCCTTGATCATCATGTCCTTTTCAATCTGCTTGTAGCCATTGTCGCTGTTGATAACCGTAGCAAACTGGGTCTTCAAATCTGCTATGCTGATCACATTCTTCTCCCTCAGGCTGTTGTTGCCCCATGGAGCTGCAGGCACCTTCTCGGTCAGGTCTGGGTCAGCATAACCGTCGCCCATACACGACCCCAGAGTCAGTGCCAGGAATGCCAATGCTATGAATTTTATCTTTTTCATTGTTCTTTCTTTTTATTGTTATAGAGAAACGGGATTGCTCCCTGTTCTTTATGTTAAAGAGAAACTGCTCTTTAGAATCTGTAAGATACCTGGAACATGCCGTTGGTACCCCAGGTGTAATACTTCTTAGGATTCTTAGAGAACTGGTAGAGGCGTGGATTCTTCACGTTGCCGTTAGCATCCAGTGTATAGCTTGAACGTGAGTTCTGCTCATATCCGCCAGTTACGATGGTCTGGTTGTTCAGCAGGTTGGTAATCATGAGGTTGAAGTTGAGAGAACCCTTCTTCAGTCTCACGCTCTTGCCTATGCTCAGGTCAACCATCCATCCTCCGTGACCCTTTTCCTGGGCTACAGCATCCTCTGTCCAGCTCATACCGTCGAGTGTAGTAGGAGCAAAGATTTCTGGGTATGCCTTGTAGGCAGCCTGGCGGTTGGTCAGCACCTTCTCATATCTGTAGCTTGGAGAATAAGAGAGGTAGATGCGGTCGTAGTAGTTGGCATTGAGGTTGACGAACCATCCGTTTACGTGGGCATCGAGACCGATGCTTCCCACTGTGAGCGGTGTGCCACTCTCGCGCATATTCATCACGTAAGCCTTGTCCTGGTAAACCTCAGCACTCTTTGAGAGCATGTATACGGCGTTTACATTGTTGATGTTCTTCGCCTCGCTCATAGCGCCCAGAGTCTTCAGGTCGAGCCATGAAGTGAGCTTGAACTTAGCGCCCACCTCTACACCATAGTATTCCTTCTTCAGTCCGGTCATGCTCACGTAGGTGAATGAGTTCTCATCATCGTTGTAGAAGTTCTGCCATTCCGTAACGTTCTCCAGTCGGCTGTAGTAACCGCTCACGTTGGCACTCAGCCATGCGTTGCGATACAGGTAGCTGAATTCAGAGCTGAAGATGCGCTCGTTCTTGAGGTTAGTCACGAAGTCGTTGCTGATTTCAGGCGAGATGAAGGCTGTGCTTGCCATCGGTGCACGCAGCTCGTATCCGGCTCCGATGCTGAAGGCATGGCCTCTGCCCATATCCACGTTCAGGCTTCCCTTTACGCCACCGTCCAGGAAGTTGGCTGTGCCGCTCTTGCCCTGGCTGTTGTTCGGTGCCATACCGTTGCGCATGTAGCCGCGGCGGTTCATTCCGGTATATCCGATACGTCCGCTCAGCATCGCCTTCATATTGTAGAATTCGGCTGTATAGGTGCTCCATGCGTTTGCCTTGTTCACGTCGATGCGATAGTCGTAACCGAACTTGTCACCCTCGTAAACCAGCTTGCCTGTGTTGTTAGGACCGGCTGTGTTCAGGTCGTACTGCACACGTGGGTCGGTCTTAGGATAATCGCCCAGGGCATAGGTGTTGATGTTGTGGAAGATGGCACCGCCCAGCATGTCTTCCAGTGTCTGATAGTGCTGGTTGGTACTCTTTCCGAGCATGATGCCTGTAGCCAGGTTCGATTTTTTTGTCAGCTTGGTGTTCAGAACGGACGAGAGGGTCAGGGTCAGGTTGTCGTTGTGCTTAGCCTGAACATAGTAGAGCAGATCCTGTCCGTTCTTGGCTGCCTGCTGGTTGGCATAATACAGGCGGTCCCAGTTAATCTGTCGGTTCTGCTTGCTTGCCTGCCAGTAGTTTACGGCGTTGTTCCAGTTTTCCCAGGTATACATGTTGTTGCCGTTCTTGTAGTCGCCCCATACATAGTAGTTGGCAGATGGCATGTTCTTCCAGTAGTCTGGCTGTGGATTCTCTGCGTTGTTGTAGTTGAGCTTGGTGCTCTTGTACATAGAGTATTTTCCGAACACCGATGTGGTGAGCTTCATCTGGTCGTTGATTTCCCAGTCCCATGTAGCGATAGCCGAAGGGGCAAAGTCGTTCACTACGCGTGAGTTTCTCTTGTGTCCGTTCTGGTATCCCCAGTATGGGTTATACTGGTAGTCGTTTGCCAGCCAGTAAGCCTCGTCGGTAGATGCTCCCTGGGTGCTTCTTTCTGTCGGGTTACCCCATGTAGAGAAGCTCAGCGAGTGACCGTTCATCCACTTCTTTTGTACACCGAAGAAATAGGAGAGGGCGTTGTAGATGGTTCCCTCTACGTATCCCTGGTTAGCCCAGCGGTAGGTGAGACCGGCTGTTATTGCCCATCCCTTCTCGTTGAATCCGCTGGAGTAGGAGTAGAGTCCGCGCAGGGTATAGTTGCGGTTGGCAACACCTACGCTGGCATACTGTCCTTCCTGCATGCTTCCGGCACGGAAATCATAGTTGTTGGAGCCTGCCATGCCCGTCATCGAATAGCCGTTGGCTTCGAAAGGCAGGGCGAAGTCTACGTTTCTGGAGAATCGGTTCAATCCACCGATGTTGGAGAAACGGAACTGTCCGGTCTCCATATCGTTCATGGAAGCACCGTTGATATAGACATCGTTGTACTTCTGGTTGAAGGCACGGTAGCGGAAACGAGCTGGCGAGAACAGGTAACCTGCCTGGCTCGCGTATACATTGCTGGTAGAATTGAGGATGGTGACATTGGATGACATGTCATCGTCCTCGCCCAACTGTGCCTCGGAGAAGGTGAAAGCATTCTCGTCAAGTCCCTGTGCTACGTTCTGGTCAGTCTTTTCGTTCTGAGCCATAGCCAATGAACACGAGAAGAGCGCTAACATTGCTAAGTTTACTTTCTTCTGCATAGTTTATATGTTTTAAATATTAATAGATCGGCAACAGTGATTTCTTTGAGCAGTGATGATATATTTATAGTCCCGTTGGATTTTGTTTAGGTAAACTGTAAGGGGGACTTATCATGGTTTCTGGTCTTGTGTCTTCTGTCCCGATCAAAAATAATTATTAGTGCTGCAAAGTAACAAAATTATTTTTAAAAAGAGAAGTTATTTATGTTAAAAATGCATGAAAACTGAAAAATTATTCGTTTTTATGGAGATATTTCCGTTTTTTTAGGTATCTTTGCTGCGTATTTCCTTATTCGCTAAGGTGAACATATATAATAAGGTGAACATTAATAATTAATATTAGTATGAGAAAACAATTGCTCTTGCTGGCTGCCCTCCTCATGATAGGGCTGGGCGCTACAGCACAGAAAAAGAAGTCGCAGACTTCAGGCAACAGGCAGTTTCAAGTGTATGCTGTAGGTTTCTACAATCAGGAGAACCTCTTCGATACCTGTCATGATGCCGGTAAGAATGATTATGAGTATCTCCCTGCTAAGGGATGGAATGGTTTGAAATATACCAATAAACTCAAGAATATGTCGCGTGCACTTGCCGACATGGGTACCGATGTGCTGCCTAACGTGGGCTGTGCCTTCATCGGTCTGTCTGAGGTTGAGAATGCCAACGTGCTGAAAGATCTCACCGCACAGCCGCCTCTTAAGGCAAGAAACATGCAGTTCTGCCATATCGAGGGTCCCGATAAGCGAGGCATCGACTGTGCGCTGCTCTATAATCCGGCACTCTTCACGGTGAAGAATACCCGATTGGTGCCTTACGTACAGGAACTCGCCAAGGATTCAGCCTACAAGACCCGTGGTTTCCTCACTGTTCGCGGTGAACTGGCAGGCGAGGATGTGGCGGTTATCGTATGCCACTGGCCAAGCCGTTTCTCCGGTTCGTTCTATCGCGAGAGCGGAGCGCGCCAGACTAAGGTGGTAAAAGACAGTTTGCTCCGTCTGAACCCGGCGATGAAAGTGTTCGTGATGGGTGATATGAACGATGATCCTACCAACGCCAGCATGCACAAGGTGCTGAAGGCGAAGGCTGAAATCAGCGAGGTGGGTGCCGATGATATGTACAATCCATGGTACAACATTCTGGCTAAGGAAGGCAAGGGAACCCTGTTCTACAGCGGTTCATGGAATCTCTTCGACCAGATTGTCATCACGCCTAATCTCCTGAACAGGGATAGTAAGAACAAGGACTACAGTTCTCTGAAGTTCTGGAAGAACCACATCTTCCGCCGCGATTACCTCATCCAGCAGGAAGGTCAGTACAAGGGTGCTCCTTTGCGTACCAAGGCAGGCGGCAGATGGCTCAACGGCTACAGCGATCACCTGCCGGTAGTGATGTACCTGGTGAAGGAAAAGCTTTGATTTAGTTGATAGTTAAGAGTTTATAGTTAACAGTTGAATGGTTGAGAATCATCCTTTTGAGCCGTGGCTGCCGGGCAATGCCAAGTTGCTGATGCTCGGCACGTTTCCGCCTGCAGAGAAGCGGTGGTGCATGCCCTGGTATTATCCTAACTTCCAGAATGATATGTGGAGGATATTCGGGATTATCTTCTTCCGGGATAAGTTCCATTTCGTGGATGTAGAGAAGAAGACCTACCGCCTCGATGCTATTAAGGAATTTCTCGGGGAGAAGGGCGTCGCTATCTATGATACTGCACAGCAGGTGATACGTACCAAGAATACGGCGTCCGACAAGGACCTGCAGATTGTGCAGCCCGCCGATCTCGACGGCATGCTCCGCCAGCTGCCCCATTGCAGGGCGGTACTCACAGCCGGCCAGCTTGCCACGAAGGTATTTTCAGAACACTTCGGTATCAAGGAAAAGCCTGAGATGGGAGGCTATGCAGAATTTCAGTTCGAGGGTCGCAGGCTCCGTCTGTACCGCATGCCCTCCAGTTCCCGTGCCTATCCCATGGCGGTGGAGAAGAAGGCTGAATTCTACCGCAAGATGTTTGATGAAATCTTATAGAAAGAAGAAAGAATATGAAAGATAAAGTGACCGTTATTGGCATTGCGGGAGGCACAGGCTCCGGCAAGACCACTGTGGTGAAGAAACTCGTAGAAGTGCTGCCGCCTCATTATGTGGCTGTGGTGCCCCTCGATTCATATTATAACGATACCTCGCAGATGACCGAGGAAGAACGTCATCAGATCAACTTCGACCACCCGTCGGCATTCGATTGGAAGCTTTTGCACCAGCAGCTCGCTGATCTGCGCGCTGGCAAGGCGATAGAGCAACCCACCTATAGTTATATCAAATGCAACCGTGAACCGGAAACGGTTCACGTTGACCCCAAACCGGTTGTGATCATCGAAGGCATCATGACGCTGGTGGACAAGAAGTTGAGAGACCTGATGGACCTGAAGGTGTTCGTGGATACCGATGCTGATGAGCGCCTGATACGCAACATTCAGCGTGATACCATCGACAGGGGTCGCACCGTATCGATGGTGGTAGACCGATACCTCAAGGTCCTGAAGCCGATGCATGAGCAGTTTATCGAACCCACCAAGCGCTATGCTGACATCATCATTCCGCAGGGTGGCGAAAACCTCAAGGGCATCGGTATCCTCTGCAAGTATGTAGAGGGATTGATAGAGAAATAAAAATATTTTTGCTCAAGCATTGCATTTCTTTAATGCAAAACAAAGTTTAATTAGGAAACAGGGCGGGCTTCTTCGTGAGAAGAGGTCCGCCCGCTTTGTTTTTATCCCGGTCGGGCTATTCAAGTAGTTCAGTTTGCTAACTCAAGTAGTTCTGTCAGCGAATTCAGCCGTCTCAGTTAGCTGATTCAGCCGTCTCAGTTAGCTGATTCAGCCGTCTCAATAAGCCTACGGATACGTCTGCGCTAGCCGACGCAGTAATATCCGTATCCCGACGCAGTAATATCCGTATCCCGACGCAGTAATATCCGTACCCCGACGCAGTAATATCTGTACCCCGACTCAGTAATATCTGTACCCCGACGCAGTAATATCCGTACCCCGATGCAGTAATATCCGTGAGCCAGCGCAGCACAACGTGTGGTCCGTTTTCGCCAGGTCCCATAACCATATTCTGCAAAGATCTTCTTGCTTTTTGCAAGAAGATAAAAAGAAAAAGTGAGGGATAAAAACTTTAAAGATTATTCCTCTTCCTCCTTCTCAAAAGCCTCTACGAAAGGCTGGTGGAAACCCTGGAAGATGCGGAGATACTCGGCTCGCACCTCATCACTCTCCTCAAAAAGATTCAACTCGCCACGCTTGTGAGCCTTCAGCATACTGCTGTAACGGCGAATCTTACGCTTGTAGTTCCTTGCCATCAACGCATCTGCCTGAACAGGATTCTGACTGATATACGAAAAGGCACAAAGCTGCTTCATGAACATGTCGAACACCGGATTGTCATGACTCCAGTCATCCTCATTCAGCCAGAACCACTGGAAATGATACTTCTGCTCCAATGCCATCAGATGCTGCCCCAGCTCGTCAATCTCCATGCCCTTCTGCATCTGCTCCTCAGCAAACGCTACCAGAGAGGCTGCATCCACATTCAACTCAACCTCGTGAGACAGCGTGGTGCCCTCAATCTGAATGCGCCAACGGTGATTTCTGTTCTTGATGAGCGCAGAATTCGTGTTCATCAGCAACTCAGAAAGCTTGCCCTCGGTAGGAATCTGATCTACTACCGAAAGACGGTCGCGCTGGTTGCGAACCACCAGCTGATGGTCCTCATGGCGCAATACACACATGTAAACCAGCCTGTTGCTGTCGAGTTGAAGGGTGAAACGGTCGTTGTTGTCATCGCCCACAAATTCGTAGGTGTAGTCATCTACCTTATCCTGCGGAATGCTCAGCTCGCCATGCACCTTGTTGCCCTCGGCATCGTAGAGCGAGAAACCGATGTAAGGAATCTGAAGGCGGAGGACAACCGGATTGCCGCCGTCCTCAGGAATCAGGGTAACAGCCAGTCCGTCATCGCCGAAATCATCCTTGCGGCATACGAATCCGTCATCCGTCTTCTCAGCCTTCTCCACCTTCACCTCGCCGTGGCGCCACCAGAAATCGAAGGTGATGGTCTGGTCGTCCTCAGCGGCTACACGGATGAAATCCTCGATGTCCTGACCCAGGTAAATCACCTTGGCAGGCTCAATCTCCTCATCGTCATCGCCCAGCGCTCGCACCCACATCTCGCCCGGAACAGGATCATCTTCCCATTCGGCATCAGCAGGGGCTGCAGTAGATTTGAAAACGAGGAAAACCATTCTTTCTTCTTCCCTCGTGCCATCTTCGCGGCACGTGAAGCACTTCGCCTCCTTAGGGATGAAGAATGGGGTTAACAGGTACGGGTTTTTGCATAATGCGGTATACTCTACCTCGGTCCATACCGGGAGAGCGTGTGTATTAGTCTTGTCTGTCATATTCTCTTGTTGCATATAATTCTTGAGTTGGTCCTATTTCTTTTCATCATCCGGCGTGTGTGGCAGGACGAGGGGGAGGTTGATCCCAAAAAACGGTTGCAAAGGTAATGCAAAATCGAGACACTACAAAATATATCACCTATTTTTTTAATTATTTTACGATTCAATATTTGGCTCTTCCAAAAAATAGTTGTAGTTTTGCATTTGAAATAATGAATAGAAAGATGAAAGTCAAGACAATACTCACACTGGCGCTAGCCGCCACAACCCTCGCAGCATGCCACAGGGGAAAGAAACCACCACGTATGGACAATTCGAAACTCGCCATCAGCCTCTCGAAACCGGCAAAGGGCGACAGGGCTATCTACGGACTTGCCTGCCTGGGCTGCTCGGATACCGCGCTGGTGCTGCTGCCCAACGGAGGTGGCGACCCCGTAAGATACAACATTCTGGATGCCACTCGCAACCATCAGGTGTTTGGAGATATAGAGGTGGGCGACTGGGTTTGCGTGATGCCATGCGAGGAGAAGGATGAGAAGAACCGTGCCGACATGGTGATAGACCTGGACCAGCTGAAGGCCACCTGGACCTATCCGGTGATGCCGAAGCTGCGCGATGTGTCGCATCTGAGCAAGCGCCAGCAGGCGAGAATCCTTGCCAATATGCCCGACAGCATCGTAGAAACCTATATGGTGCCGCGCCAGTATGGCTTCACCCTGAAGCGCATGAGCGAAGCGATGGCCGTGGGCAGGGTGATGATAAACAAAGATGTGGACGACGACAGCCCGGTAGAATATCCTGATGTGCCTCAGTATACGGAATGGCATGCCTATAACGGCAAACTGATTCTGGTGCAGGGCCACCGCGAGCTGGATGGCGTGGTGATCAATGAGAAGACGAAGCGCGATACCTTCACCTTTGTATATATGAAGGGCGACAGTCTGGCTCTCTCAGACCGTGAGGGCCGCATCCAGGGTTTCCACCGCTCGCTCAATGCGATGAAGGCCAACGCCAAGGCCCATGCTGCAGCCGAGAAGCTGAACAGCAAGATGAAGAAGGAAATATTGAAGTAAATTACATAATAAATATAAAAAAAGAGGCGAATAGGACGATTTCTCGATTTTTTTGTCTAATTTTGCACCTTGGAATTTAATTCATACATCGAATATAAAGAAAAAGAACAAGAATAATGAAGAAGAAAATTCAGTTCAGTCTCGTTTATCGAGACATGTGGCAGAGCTCTGGTAAGTTCCAGCCACGCAAGGATCAGTTGGCTAAAATTGCCCCAGTTATCATCGAAATGGGATGCTTTAGCCGTGTAGAGACTAACGGCGGTGCCTTCGAACAGGTTAACCTCCTGGCAGGTGAAAATCCTAACGATGCCGTACGCGCATTCTGCAAACCTTTCAACGAGGTGGGTATCAAGACTCACATGCTCGACCGCGGATTGAACGCTCTTCGTATGTATCCTGTGCCTGACGACGTGCGCGCCCTTATGTATAAGGTAAAGGCTAAGCAGGGTACCAACATCACACGTATCTTCGACGGACTGAACGATGTGCGCAACATCATTCCTTCTATCAAGTGGGCAAAGGAGGGTGGCATGACTCCACAGTGTGCGCTCTGTATCACCAACTCTCCTGTTCATACTCTCGAATATTATATGAACATCGCTGACCAACTCATCGCTGCCGGTGCAGAGGAAATCTGCTTGAAGGATATGGCAGGTATCGGCCAGCCAGCATTCCTCGGCAAACTCACCAAGATGATTAAGGACAAGTATCCTGAGATCATCATCCAGTATCACGGCCACTCAGGTCCTGGTCTCTCTATGGCTTCTATCCTCGAGGTCTGCAACAATGGTGCCGACATCATCGATACAGCCATCGAGCCATTGTCATGGGGTAAGGTTCACCCAGACGTAATCTCAGTTATCAGCATGCTGAAGAACGAGGGCTTCGAGGTGCCTGAAATCAATATGAGCGCTTATATGAAGGCTCGTGCCATGACTCAGGAGTTCATCGACGAGTGGCTCGGCTACTTCATCAACCCAGGTAACAAGATCATGTCTTCATTGTTGCTCGGTTGCGGTCTCCCTGGCGGTATGATGGGTTCTATGATGGCAGACCTCGGCGGTATGCGCCAGACCATCAACAACATCCGCAAGAAGAAGGGTGAGGAAGAGTTGTCTATGGACGACCTGCTCATCAAGCTCTTCGACGAGGTAGAGTATGTATGGCCACGCGTAGGTTATCCTCCATTGGTAACCCCATTCAGCCAGTATGTAAAGAACATCTCACTGATGAACCTCCTCACCATGGAGCAGGGCAAGGGTCGCTTCGTAATGATGGACGACTCTATGTGGGGTATGATTCTCGGTAAGAGCGGTAAGATTCCTGGAACTATCGACCCAGAACTCGTAGAGCTCGCCAAGAAGCAGGGCCGCGAGTTTACCGACGTAGATGCGCACACATTGCTCACCAACGCCCTCGACGACTTCAAGAAGGAGATGGACGAGAATGGTTGGGATTACGGTCAGGACGACGAGGAACTCTTCGAGCTCGCTATGCACCCAGAGCAGTATCGCAACTACAAGAGCGGACAGGCAAAGAAGAACTTCCTGGCCGACCTTCAGAAGGCAAAGGATGCCAAGCTCGGTACAACCCTTACTCCTGCACAGCTTGCAGAGTTCAAGCATGCCAAGGCAGATGCCATCGTGGCACCAGTAGCCGGTCAGCTCTTCTGGGAATTCCAGGGCGAGGGCGAGTGCCAGCCAGCTGTAGAGCCATACATCGGCAAGGAATATAAAGAAGGTGATGCCTTCTGCTATATCCAGGCTCCTTGGGGCGAGTTTGAAACCATCCCAGCTGCATTGGGCGGCAAGCTCGTAGAAATCAATGCCAAGCAGGGCAGCAAGGTGCGCAAGGGCGATGTTATCGCTTACATCGAGCGCAACGCTGAGTAAATATAATAGAAATGAATTATCAAGCTATTATTGATAAGTATTATCCTGAGGATAATGAGCTTCGGCATATCCTCATCACACATAGCCAATCTGTAGCGCGAAAAGCGCTACAGATTGTTTCGTATCATCCCGAATTGCAACTCGATGCCCAGTTTATCGAAGAAGCAGCTATGCTCCACGACCTCGGCATCTTCATGACCGATGCCCCAGGCATACAGTGTTTCGGCTCGCAGCCCTACATCTGCCACGGACGACTGGGAGCAGAAATCCTGCGCAAGGAAGGATATGAGCGACATGCCCGCGTATGTGAGCGCCATACCGGTGCAGGCATCACAGAGGCACAGATCATAGCACAGAACCTGCCCCTGCCACATCAGGATTTCCTGCCGGAAACCATGGAGGAGAAGGTGATTTGCTACGCTGATAAATTCTTCAGCAAAACTCACCTCGACCAGGAAAAAACGATTGAGAAAGCAGAAAAAAGTCTCATGAAGTTCGGCGAGGAAGGAGTAAAACGCTTCCAGCAATGGGAACGCATGTTTGAATAGAATTCTAATTTATTGAATGAGAAAACAATCGACGATAGCTATGCTGCTGCTCGCTACCATCTCCTGTATGATGGTGGCTAATCCGGGTATGCCCGATTCGAAAAAGAAAAAGAAGAAGGAGAAGACGGAAACCGTGGACAGCGTGGGAGACAGTGTGTTCGTAGACTCGCTGGGCAACGAAATAAAACCCAAGCTGAAACAGGCTGACGACACTACGCAGATGGACTCGCTGCAGAAAGCTATATGGAAACATAATAAAGTGGTGGATGACAGTATCCGCCTCGACAGTATCGCCAGAAAGAAACAGGGTGGAGTAGACGCACCGGTTAACTATCAGGCGGACGACTCTCTCGTATACGATGCCAAGAACAAGGTGGCATATCTCTACGGAAACTCCAATGTGAAGTATACCAACATGGACCTCAGTTCCGACCGCATCTCCATGGATATGGACAAGAGCAACGTGAAGGCGATGGGTACACCCGACAGTACGGCGGAGGGAGGCATCAAGGGCAAACCTGTCTTCAAGATGGGTAGCGATACCTATGATACCGACACCATCAAATTCAACTTCAAGAGCAAGAAGGCCCTTATTAATAATGTATATACAGAACAGCAAGACGGATTCCTGACCGGTATGAAGTCGAAACGCGACTCATCGGGAGTCATCTATCTGCAGCACGGAAGGTATACCACCTGCGATGATCCGCATCCCGACTTCTACATTTCGCTCTCCCGAGCCAAGGTAAGACCGGGCAAGGATGTGGTATTCGGACCAGCCTATCTCGTGGTGTGCGATGTGCCTATGCCGCTTGCCATCCCTTACGGCTTCTTCCCGTTCACCAAGAGCTACAGCAGCGGTTTCATCATGCCAACCTACGGCGATGAAACGGCACGAGGCTTCTACCTGAGAGATGGTGGATATTATTTCGCCATGAACGATAAATGGGACCTGAAGCTGCTGGGCGAGATTTATACCAAGGGATCGTGGGGACTCTCGGCAGCCAGCAACTACCGAAAGAGATACAAATACTCGGGTTCCTTCTTCTTCAGTTACCAGGATACGAAGAACGGCGACAAGGGAATGCCAGACTTTACCGAGCAGGAGAGCTTCAAACTGCAATGGAGCCACCGTCAGGACAGCAAGGCAAACCCATACAGTTCGCTTTCGGCAAGTGTGAACTTCGCCACATCGAGCTACGAACGCAACAACCTCAATTCGCTCTACAATCCGCAGACGATGACGCAGAGTACGCGAACCTCATCTGTCAACTGGAGCACCTCGTTCTCAAGCATCGGTATGACGCTCAGTTCCACCGCCAACCTCTCGCAGAACATGCGCAATTCATCCATCGCCATGACGCTGCCCGACCTCAACATCAGCATCTCCCGCTTCTATCCGTTCAGAAGAAAGAAGATGGTGGGCGATGAGAAATGGTACGAGAAGATAGCCATGAGCTATACGGGACACATCTCTAACAGCATCAATACCAAAGAGGATAAGCTGATGCACAGTTCACTCATCAAGGACTGGAGAAACGGATGGCAGCACCAGATACCGGTGAGCGCTACATTCACGCTCTTCAAATATCTCAACGTGAACCCATCGTTCAATTTCACCGACCGTATGTATACCAACAAGGTGGAGAGATCATGGGATGAAGCCAGCCAGACGGAGAAATGTGATACCATCTACGGTTTCAACAACGTGTATAACTGGAACATGAGCGTAGGTCTCTCTACCAAACTCTATGGTTTCTACATACCAAGCCGCAAGCTCTTCGGAGATAAGATACAGGCTGTGCGCCACGTGTTTACGCCTACGGTGAGCTTCAGTTATGCCCCAGACTTCGGAGCTTCACGCTACGGCTACTGGGACACCTACCAGAAGACCGATGCCGACGGAAACGTATCGCTGGTGAGCTATTCTAAGTATGCCAACGCCCTCTACGGTGCGCCGGGCAAGGGTAAGAGCGGTAATATCTCGTTTACCCTGGGCAACAACATCGAGATGAAGGTGAAGAGCGACAAGGACTCTACCGGATACAAGAAAATCAGTATCATCGATGCGTTCGACATCAACATGAGTTACAATACCGCAGCCAAGGTTCGCCCTTGGAGCGATATGAACATCAAACTCAGACTGAAGTGGTGGAAGAACTATACCTTCAACATGAACGCCGTGTTTGCCACCTATGCCTACGAGCTGGACGACCAGAACAATGTTTATGTGGGTACCCATACGGAGTGGGGCAAGGGCAGGTTCGGACGATTCCAGGGTATGTCGCAGAACTTCTCGTTCACACTGAACCCGGAGAAGCTGAAGAAACTCTTTGGCGGGGGCGATGATGAGGACGACAAGAAGAACAGCCAGCGCAATGATGATGACGATGAAGGTCTGGATACCGACATCGAGAGCAACGTAGACGACAGCATAGAGAAGGGTAAGACGGCAGCCAAGAAGGGCGGCAAGGCTGAAACGGATTCTGATGGTTATATGGCGTTTAAGATGCCATGGTCGCTGACCTTCGGTTATGGTGTAACAATGCGCGAGGATACGCGAAGAGAAAAGTTCAATGAGAAGACGATGCGCTATGCATATAAGTTTACCCAGACTCTAAACATGAGTGGTAACGTAAGAATCAGTGATGGCTGGAACATCAGTTTCTCATCCGGTTATGATTTTGACAACCACAAGATCAGTATGACCACCGCCAGTCTGGCTCGTGATCTTCACTGTTTTAACATGAGTTGTTCTGTGGTTCTCGCTCCATATACGAGCTACAACTTCACCTTCCGTTGTAACGCAGCCACCTTGACAGATGCGCTGAAATACGACAAG
>OOBB01000636.1_pt1 | contig 16534 bp, 9 predicted proteins | sample 1671661 | NCBI WGS metagenome assembly OOBB01 (sample SAMN06348179, study PRJEB24527) | human gut metagenome | biome: human gut; feature: ankylosing spondylitis patient; material: feces | host: Homo sapiens | place: China | collected 2015-10
AGAACTCTTATACTTCTCAGATGGTTCGTACTATCAAGTACCTCGCTGAGTTGAAGTAATACCGCTGAAGCGATTTACGACAATATATATAGCCTGGCATTGTAAAATGCCAGGCTTTTTTATTATTTATTTTTTTGTCTAATGGCTTGAAGTTTTATGGCATAAAGGCATACTGATTCTCCTTTTCTTGCCTTGTTTTCCCATTTTTTTTATTTCTTTGTTTGTCTGTATCGGAAAAATTTGTATCTTTGCGCCATGAAACATTCTATGATTACCATATTGGGTCCTACTGCCAGTGGAAAGACTAGTCTTGCCGCTGCACTTGCCTCGCATATCAATGGCATGGATTCTTCCATGTGGAGTGGCGATACGCATGGGGCTGAGATTATCAGTGCCGATAGTCGCCAGGTCTATCGGGGCATGGATATTGGTACGGGAAAAGATCTTGAGGATTATACGGTAGGGGGTAAACTGATTCCTTATCATCTGATAGACATCTGTGATGCCGGTACCAAGTATAATCTCTTCCAATATCAGCAGGACTTCTATGATGCCTATCAGGACATTACTCATCGTGGCGTACTTCCGATACTCTGTGGAGGTACCGGACTCTATATCGAGTCTGTCTTGAAAGGTTATCATCTTTCACCAGTTCCTCAAAATCCTGCTCTTCGTAGTTCCCTCGAAGGTAAAACGCTGGAAGAACTGACAGATATGTTGGTGGATTTGAAGGCGAAGAATGGTTCTAATATGCACAATCGCACAGATGTAGATACTGCGCAGCGCGCCATCCGTGCGATTGAGATTGAAACTTACAATCTCGAACATCCAATGCCAGAGCGGGAATTGCCTGCGGTTGATTCTTTGGTGATAGGAGTAAGTATCGACCGTGATGCCCGCCGTGATAAAATCACGCGCCGTCTGAAACAGCGTCTGGAAAATGGGATGGTAGAGGAAATCAAGGGACTCCTCGATCGTGGTATTCCTGCAGAAAACCTGTTGTATTACGGGTTGGAATACAAGTTTATCACAGAATATGTGATAGGTAAAACTTCTTATGAGGAGATGCTGAGAGGATTGGAAATCGCCATTCATCAGTTTGCCAAAAGGCAGATGACCTGGTTCCGTGGTATGGAGCGCAGGGGTTTTACCATTCATTGGATAGATGCACTTCAACCGATGGAGCAGAAGGTAGAGCAGGTTCTTGAACTGATGAAATCTAATCAGTAGCTATTTATATGATTGATAGATATTTGGATAAGTAATAGATGGATTTCTGATTGTATATACATTATTTAATATAGAGAATATTATTATAGGAGAATAATCGACGTGGCTGTAAATGAAAATAAATGGGGCTTGCTCTATTGCCCTCGAGGAGGATGGAGGAGCAGTGCGCGCTGGACTAAGATAGAGAAAGTTTTGCGCCAACTTCATGTGGACTATGATTTCGTGCAAAGCGAGAATCAGAAAAGTGTAGAGCGTCTGGTTAAGATGTTTATCAACAATGGCTATAAGACAATCGTTATTGTGGGTGGAGATTCTGCATTGAATGATGCAGTAAACTGTCTGATGCAGGTAGATGCTTCCGTAAGAAACCAGATTGCGCTGGGTATTATTCCTAATGGACTGATGAATGACTTTGCTCATTTCTGGGGATTTGATGATAGTGATTATGAACAGACTATCAAATGGCTCCAGCAGCGTCGTGTGCGCAAGATTGATTTAGGTTGTATCCGTTATCAGAACAAGAAGGGGGAAAACTGTCACCGCTATTTTCTCAATTGCGTGAATGTCGGTCTGATAGCTGCTATCATGAATCTGCGTCGCAAGACCCATCATGTATTTGGTTCCCGTACCCTGTCGTTCCTCTTCTCATTCGTGCTGATGATTTTCCAGCGATTAGACTATAAGATGCATATCCGCATCAATTCAGATGTCATTAAGCGTAGGGTGATGACCATGTGTGTAGGAAATGCATCGGGATATGGACAGACTCCTAATGCGGTGCCTTATAATGGCCTTCTGGATGTCTCTGTAGTTCATCATCCTGGTATGACCCAGCTCTTTGAAGGCTTTTATCTTTTCGTCAAAGGTAAATTCCTCAATCATAAAAGTGTGCATCCCTATCGCACGAGAGAGGTGGTGGTAGAGGATTCTTCTCATGCGATGATTGGTGTAGATGGTCGATTGATGAAGACGCCTGTTGGGCCTTACCGCATTACGGTGGAGCAGGAAGTAATCAACTTCCTGATACCGCAGTAGTCAGATTGATCTTATTTCAAGAATAATAAGGTTTTAAGAATAATAAGGTTTCAAGAATAATAAGGTTTTAAGAATAATAAGGTGTATCGGAATACAAGTTCCGGTGCACCTTTTTCGATTGTGCGATTGTTGTAAAGAGACTATACAAAACTGTGTGTATTCGTCAAAGTGACTTAAAACCGGGCAATATTTGCCCTTTAAAAGCTTATAAAACATTAAATATAGCGATTTTCTTAAATTCTTTGCCAAAAAACTTTGTCGTTTCGCTTTTTTTCCTTACCTTTGGATGCAATAAAGTCAACAAAAAATATTAAAAACCTTAATATAGATCTATGAGTTATCTAAAATTCGAAAAGGCCCTGATGACCAACCTACAGGAGTCATTGCCGAAGGAGTTGCTTAGAACCAACCGCTCGGGTGCTTATTCGTGCTCTACGATTGTTGATTGTAATACTCGAAAGTATCACGGTTTGCTGGTTGTCCCTATTCCAGAACTGGATGGCGACAATCATGTATTGCTGAGTTCTCTCGATCCTACAGTCATTCAGCATGGCGCTGAATTCAATCTCGGATTGCACAAGTATCAAGGCAACAACTTTAGCCCGATGGGCCATAAATACATTCGTGAGTTTGATTGCGATAAGGTGCCAACAACGCTTTACCGTGTAGGTGGTGTCATCTTAAAGAAAGAGGTCGTTTTTCAGCATTATGAAGATCGCATCTTGATCAGATACACCATGGTGGATTGTCATTCAGCTACCACCTTGCGTTTCCGTCCATTCTTGGCATTCAGAAGCGTGCGTCAGTTTACCCATGAGAATGGAACAGCATCCCGTGAGTATTCAGCAGTGGATAATGGTATCAAGACTTGTATGTATGCAGGTTATCCAGACCTTTATATGCAGCTCTCCAAGAATAATGAGTTTGTTTTTTCCCCAGACTGGTATCGTGGTGTGGAGTATCCTAAGGAGCAGGAGCGTGGCTATGCTTCCAATGAGGACCTTTATGTACCTGGTTATTTTGAGATGCCAATCAAGAAAGGTGAGAGCATTGTCTTTGCTGCATCTACATCTGAAATCAAGACCGGTACATTGAAGAAACTTTTTGATAAGGAAGTGGCAGAAAGAGCCCCTCGTGACAATTTCTTCCATTGTCTTGTCAATGCTGCCCATCAGTTCCACCGTCGTGAGAAAAATGATGACCGATACATTCTGGCTGGTTATCCTTGGTTCAAGTGCCGTGCGCGAGATACATTTATCTCTTTGCCGGGTCTTACCCTCTCTATAGAGGAAAATGACTACTTTGAACTGGTGATGAAGACTGCCATGAAGGGATATCAGGAATTCATGGAAGGAAAGGATATCACGGTGAATATTACCGAATTGGAACAGCCGGATGTTCCTCTCTGGGCAATCTGGGCTCTTCAGCAGTATGCTAAGGAAACCAGCAAGGAGGAGTGTCTGAAGAAATATGGTAAGTTCATCAAGAGTGTCATGCTTTTTATCGAAGGCAATCACCATCCTGATCTGGAATTGCATCCTAATGGACTCCTTTACGCTGATGGAAAGAATAAGGCTGTGACATGGATGAACTCTACTGCCAACGGAAAACCTGTAGTTCCAAGAAGTGGCTATATTGTGGAATTCAATGCGTTGTGGTACAATGCATTGTGCTTCTGTGCTGCTCTCTGCGAACTGGAAGGCAAGCAAGAGAGACAACAGCATCTTCTGGAATTGGCAGAGAAGACCAAGCAGTCTTTCCTCGATACTTTCCTCAATGAGTATGGTTATCTCTATGACTATGTAGATGGTAACATGATCGATTGGAGTGTTCGACCTAATATGATTTTCCCAGTCGCTTTCGACTATTCTCCTCTTTCTCAAGACCAGAAGAAGAAAGTGCTCGATATCTGTACACGTGAACTCCTGACCCCTAAGGGATTGCGCTCTCTTTCTCCTAAGAGTGGCGGTTATAATCCTGTCTATGTAGGTCCTCAGAGCCAGCGAGATTATGCATATCATCAGGGTACTGCATGGCCTTGGCTCGGCGGTTTCTATATGGAGGCAAGTTTGAAACTCTACAGAAGAACCCGATTGAGCTTCATCGAGCGCCAGATGGTGGGATATGAAGATGAAATGTCTTATCATTGTCTCGGTACCATCAGCGAACTCTTTGATGGTAACCCTCCATTTGCTGGACGTGGTGCCATTTCCTTTGCCATGAATGTGGCAGAGATTCTGCGTGCACTCGAATTACTCGATAAGTATCAATATTAATAAGGAGGACTGCTATATGAAAGTATTAATGTTTGGATGGGAGTATCCTCCTCATGTATTTGGTGGTTTGGCTACTGCTAACTTTGGTATTTCTCAGGGCTTGCATGCTCAGGGTGACATTGAAACCATACTCTGTCTTCCTCATCCTTTCGGTGATGAGGACCGCAGTGCTTGTAAGATTGTGGCCATGAATAGTGTGCCTATCGCCTGGCGTGATGTCAATCATGATTACGTACAGCAGCGAGTAGGCAATATTATGAATCCGGATGACTATTTCCGTTATCGCGATCATATCTATGCCGACTTCAACTATATGAATGTCAACGACCTCGGATGTATGGATTTTGCTGGTGGTTATCCATCCAATCTCCACGACGAGATCAACAACTATAGCATCATTGCCGGTGTGGTAGCTCGAAGTGAGGAATTTGATATTATCCATGCTCACGACTGGCTGACTTTCCCTGCTGGTATTCATGCCAAGAGGGTGAGTGGTAAACCTTTGTGCATTCACGTGCATGCTACCGATTTCGACCGTAGTCGTGGTAAGGTAAACCCTACCGTTTATTCCATCGAGAAGGATGGTATGGACAATGCCGACTGTATCATGTGTGTATCTGAGTTGACCCGACAGACGGTCATCAATCAGTATCACCAGGATCCACGCAAGTGCTTTGCTATGCACAATGCGGTATATCCATTGAAGCAGGAGTGGCAGGATATTCCTCGTCCTGATCATAAGGGCAAGGAGAAGGTGGTTACATTCTTGGGTCGTCTCACCATGCAAAAGGGACCGGAATATTTCGTTGAGGCTGCCAATATGGTGCTTCATCGTACCCGTAATGTGCGTTTCTGCATGGCTGGTTCAGGAGATATGATGGATCAGATGATTTATCTTGCAGCAGAGCGAGGTATTGCCGATCGTTTCCATTTCCCTGGTTTCATGCGTGGCAAGCAGGTGTATGAGTGCCTGAAGGATTCCGATGTCTATGTCATGCCTTCTGTGAGTGAGCCTTTCGGTATCTCTCCTTTGGAGGCTATGCAGTGTGGCACACCTACCATCATTTCCAAGCAGAGTGGTTGCGGTGAGATTCTTACCAACTGCATCAAGGTAGATTACTGGGATATTCATGCCCTTGCAGATGCCATTTACAGTATCTGTCATAATGAGAGTCTTTTCGACTATCTTTCTGTGGAGGGCAAGAAGGAAGTTGACCAGATTACCTGGGAAAAGGTGGGTGCCCGCATCAGGGACTTATACCTTAAAACCTTAGGATGGAAGTAGGTTAAGTGAAGAGTGAAGAACGAAGAGCGAAGAACTCTTTGTCTTTGCTTGTCATAAAGTTAAACGTTCAAATATCAAGTTTCAAATTATGAAGACAATTTGTTTATATTTCGAGATACATCAGATTACCCATCTGAAACGCTACCGCTTCTTCGACATCGGTACTGATCATTATTACTATGATGATTACGAGAATGAGCGTTCTATCAGCGAGATAGCTGAGAAGTCATATATGCCAGCGCTCAATGCCCTGTTGGAGATGATCCATCAGAGTAACAAGTATTTCAAGGTAGCCTTTTCACTCTCAGGAGTCGGCATGGAACAGTTGGAAATGCATGCTCCTCAGGTATTGGAAAAATTGCAGGAACTGAACGCTACCGGTTGTGTAGAGTTCCTCGCAGAGCCATATTCTCATGGTCTTGCCTCTCTCGTCAATGAGGATAGCTTTGCCAAGGAGGTTAAGCGTCAGGCTTCCAAGATCAAGGAATATTTCGGAAAGGAGCCAACTGTGCTTCGCAATTCATCACTCATTTACAGCGATGATATTGGTTTGCAGGCTTCTCAGATGGGCTTCGAAGGTATGTTGACCGAAGGTGCCAAGCATGTATTGGGCTGGAAGTCTCCACACTATGTTTATCATTGTCCGATAGCTCCAAATCTGAAGCTTTTGCTCCGTGATATCCGTTTGAGCGATGATATCTCTTTGCGTTTCAATAATAGCAGTTGGGATGGTTATCCACTTTTTGCTGATAACTATATCAATGAGATAGCAGCTTTGCCACAGGAAGAGCAGATTATCAATATCTTCATGGAACTGTCTGCACTTGGTATTGCCCAGCCATTGTCCAGCAATATCCTCGAGTTCTTCAAGGCATTGCCAGAATGTGCACGCCAGAAGGGCATCACCTTCTCTACACCTTCAGAGATTTGCAAGAAGATGAAGTCTGTAGGCGAGTTGAATGTACCTGATACATTGAGTTGGGTGGATGAGGAGCGTGATGTCAGCCCATGGCTCGGAAATCAGATGCAGCGTGAGGCTTTCAACAAACTCTATAGTGTAGCCGACCGTGTACGTATTGCTAATGATCCTCGTATCAATCAGGACTGGGATTACTTGCAGGCAAGCAATAACTTCCGTTTCATGACTACTAAGCCAAGTAATGTGGGTCTTGACCGTGGTATCTATTCAAGTCCATTTGATGCTTTCACAAATTACATGAACATTCTGGGCGACTTCCTCAACCGAGTAAACTCTCTCCATCCAGAGATGGACAATGAGCAGCTCGATAATTACATGACCAGTGTAACCAATATGGAGGAGGAGATAGAGATGAAGGATAAGGAAATCACCCGTCTCCAGGCTAAGTTGGACAAGATAGAAAAGGAAGTAGAGAAACTGCGTGAAGCACAGAAACCAGCCAAGGCTGCTACAAAGAAGGCTGCTACAAAGAAGGCACCTGCCAAGACAGCAGCAAAACCTGCTGCCAAGAAAACTACTGATAAGTAGGAATGAGATTCTTCAGGAAATCCCTGAAGAAAAAATATAAAACAAGAGTGTATCTTCTGACTTTTTTAGAAGATACACTTTTTTTGAATATAAACGTATAAAAAGCGCTTCATCTGATGGAAGATGGGCGTTTTTTTATACACTTGTTCGTAAACGTTTACGTTATTTTGTGTATGTAATTGCATTGACTTTTTGAGAATTTTTCATACCTTTGCGGCATAACAAACCTACATAATAACTAAGGAGCCGCTTCATAATAACGGAACCAAGTCATGATGAATAAGGTGAGTTTGTATGAAAACTGAATAAAAGCGAAATTAAGTTCAGCTTAAAAACTTGAAATAATAATAACCTAAAACAGAAGTTTATGTATCAACAACTGAAACGTGTCAGTATGGCACTGGCTTTAGGCTCTGTTTGTTTTGGTGCTTTTGCACAACAGAAAACAATCAAGGGTACAGTGAAGGATTCTAATGGCGAACCAATGATTGGCGTTAGTGTTGTTCCTGAAGGAATGGCAGGTTTAGGTTCTGTCACCGATTTGGATGGTAACTTTTCTATTAACGGAGTTAATCCATCTACAGTTCTCAAATTTACCTATATCGGTTACAAGGAAAAGAAGGTAAAGGTAGGTGCCCAGAATTCCGTCGATATCGTGATGGAAGAAGATAACAATTCTCTGGATGAATTGGTTGTCATCGGCTATGGCGTAGTGAAGAAACGTGATTTGACAGGTTCTGTCGCTTCCATCAAGTCTGACGATCTTAAGAATGTGGCTTCATCCAATGCGATGCAGGCGATGCAGGCTAAGATTCCTGGCATGGACTTGCAGCAGTCAAGTGGTGAGTCTGGTTCTGGCGTAAGCATCAATCTCCGTGGTGCCCGTTCTATGTTGGCTTCCAATAATCCGTTGATTCTTGTGGATGGAGTGGCTTATGGTTCTACGCTCGATATCAATCCATCCGATATTGAGTCTATGGAGGTATTGAAGGATGCTTCTTCTACTGCTATCTATGGTACCCGTGGTGCCAATGGTGTTATCATCATTACTACTAAGCGTGGTAAGGCCGGTAAGACTTCAGTAGGATTCAATTTCTACAACTCTTTCAACAGTGCTACCAATGCAGCAAATTCTATGTACGGTGCAAAGGAAGTACAGCGCCTGATAGACAAGAGTGCTTATTCGACTTGGTATAAAGGTGCTGACAAGACTTTGGAGGCTTACAATACCGTGCTCGGCAGCATCACTCCTGAAAGTGTACTGACCAATAAACTGGATGATGGTACATCTACATTCGATATTTATAATGATGGTTCCTATACTGATTGGGGCGATTTGCTCTTGAAAAACAGTACCTCTCAGAACTATGAAGTAAATGTAGCTGGTGGTAGTGAAAAGACCAATTTCAATATTTCCTTGGGTGCTATGTACGACCGTGGCTTGATGAAGAACGATCAGATGAGCCGCTACAATGGTAAGGTGAATATCGACCATCGCATCAATAAGGTTGTGAAGGTAGGATCCAGCTTACTCTTTACTTACAAAAACTGGAATCGTCGTAATTCCGGTGTTTACAACCAGGCTTTGAAGATGACCTCCATTACTCATCCATATTTGACAGATGGAAGCATCAATGCAACTCCAAACCCTTGGTATGCAGCTCACTGTTCTCCATTGCTGGATGATGTGGATGGTGCTTATCAGAATAATACAGAGTCAACCCGTTTCTTCGGCAATGCTTATGTGGAGGTTGCTCCTCTGAAGGGTCTGAACTTGCGCTCTATGTTTGCTGTAGATAGAAGCGACTCACGCAATGGCTTGTATCAGGACTATCAGAGTCAGCAGAGATACCAGTCTCCTTCTACCAGCTACATCCGTCAGATCAGAAATAACTCTACTGCGATTACATGGGATAATACCATCAATTACAATACTACGATTGCAGAGAAGCATGATTTGACAGCATTGCTTGGTCATGAGTTGACCCAGACAGTGACAGAAAGTTCTACCGTAGGCGGTGATGCAGGTGCTACTCATTATTATGAGAGCGGTTACAATGATCTGTCTAAGATCCTTTCTCCTGTGACAACTTCTACCTACGTCAAGACTTCCATGTTGTCATTCTTTGGTCGTTTGAACTATTCTTATGCCAGCAAGTATCTGTTGACCGCTTCACTTCGTGCTGATGGTTCTTCTACTTTGGCAAAGGGTCACAAGTGGGGTTACTTCCCATCTGTAGCAGGTGGTTGGAGAATGATCGAGGAGAGTTGGCTGAAAGACCAGAAAGTTTTGAGTAATTTGAAACTTCGTGCTTCTTGGGGTATTTCCGGTAATGCAGCTATTGATGCTTATTCTACATTGACATCACTGAGTGCCAATACCTATTATTACTATTTAGGCAACACAGATGTATCTGGTAAGATTCCAAGCCAGTTGGGTAATCCTAACCTGACATGGGAGAAGACCTCATCATTCAACCTTGGTCTCGACTTCGGTTTCCTTGATGGACGTATCAGCGGTAGCATTGATTACTATTGGAACCATACCTACGATTTGTTGTTCTATAAGACAGCACCTGCATCATCATTCCCTACCGTTATCGACAATATCGGTAAGACAAAGGGACAGGGTCTTGAGATCTCTTTGATGACAGATATCGTTCGTACCAAGGACTTCGACTGGACAGCCAACTGGTCTTACTCTCATTTCAAGGATGAGATTACTGAGTTGACAGGTGGCGTTGATAAGTATGTATCTGGTACCAAGGGCTTGTTCGTAGGCAATCGTGTAAACGCATTCTATGATTACAAGGTACTCGGTGAGTGGGGTATTGGTGAGTTCGACCAGTATGTAGAAGACTTTAAGGCTGCACATGAAGGCAAGAAGCCTGGTTGCACAGGTACCAAGGGCTATGGTACACCAGGTTCTCCAAAGATTTTGGATAAGGATGGTGATGGTACTATCAGTTCTGACGACCGTGTACTCTACAACCAGGATCCTAATCATGTATTCGGTATGACCAATACATTCACCTATAAGGACTTCTCACTCTCAGTACAGTTGATGGCTCGTTTGGGCGGTTATATTTCATACGCAATGAATGAGCAGTTGAACTTTGAGTCTGCCAACTGGGGTGATGCTATCGATTATTGGACACCAACCAATACCGATGCAAAATTCCCTAACCCAGGTTTGGATACTAATTCCAGCAAGATCTGGTCAACTTACAAGTCTGCGTTCACATACGAAAAGGCTGATTACTTCAAGATTAAGGATATCACCCTTTCTTATAATGTGCCAGCAAAGTGGTTGCATACTATCGGTATGAATAAGGCTCGAGTATATTGCTCAATGAAGAACTTCATGACATGGAGTAAGATTGACAACTACGACCCAGAGCGTGGTGGTAGCATCTCATTCCCTATGCAGAAGCAGGTTGTAATCGGTCTTAATGTAGAATTCTAAAAACATCGAATCAATTATGAAAACAAAGATATTATTCATGGCAGCGGCATCTTCTATGATGTTGGGACTTACCTCTTGTTCTGATTTTCTGGAGGAAGAGAATAAAGTGGGTGAAACTGCCGGTTTGGCATATAAAACTCCTGCTGGTCTGGAAGGCCTTGTAGCAAACTGCTACACCTTTGCCCGTGGCTGGTATGGTAAGGAAGCAGGTTTAGGTTTAAGTGAAATGGGTACCGACCTCTTCTATTATGGTTATGATAACAAGCAGAAGAGCCTTTGCTCCTACAATTTCAATGCAGCAGCATTGGAAAACAATGTGGCAGATAACCCTTGTCTTGATAACTATTGGGAACTTTTCTATAGTGCTACAGATGTCTGCAACAATGCTATCAAGTATGTGAATGATGCAAACTTCTTGAGTGAGGATCTGAAGAATCGTTATCTGGGTGAGGCTCTTTTCCTGAGAGCTTTCTATTATTTCCACATGGTTAACACCTGGGGAGCTATCCCATATAATTCAGAACCTGTAACAGCTCAGAATTTCAATCCTACCAGAATGCCAGAGAATGAAGTGTTCGGTAAGGTATTGGACGATTTGGATGAATCTATCGCTAAGTTTGAGGCTGCAGGTTACAAGACCAAGGCTGATGGACGTGCCAACTATTGGGCAGCTAAGGCTTTGAGATCAAGAGTATTGCTTTATGCAGCATCCTGGTTGGGTGGTCAGTTAGGTCAGACTGTCAAGGGTGGCAATTATGATGGTAAAGACAAGAATGCTCTCTATACAGCTGCTCAGGCAGATGCAGAGGCTGTTATTGATGAAAGCGATTATGCAAGTCTTGACAATAACTACAAGCATGTATGGACGATGGCTAATGAGAGCTATAATACCAATCAGGAGGCGCTCTTCGGTGTAACCTATTCTCAGGACATTAAGACCAATGCTAACTGCATTCCTTACCGTTATCGTTTGGAAGGTGGTAGCCCAATGCAGTACAATAGTTTGATTACCCGTACGGGTTATACTCGTGGTGGTAATGCCATGTTGTTGATGTTTGTTTCTATGTGGAACAATGGCGCTAACGACTTGGGTGGCAATGGTCAGAAAGACACACAGGTGTTCTGGCGTATAGCTGCTGGCAAGACAACCATCAAGAGTAAATCAACTGGTAAGAATGTAGAATGTGGCGCAGCTTATTCTCCATACGGACGTGGATTCACCCGCTACTTGCCTTCATTGCACTTGTGGAACCTGTTGGAGAAGCATAAGACTACCGATCAGCGTTCAGAAGCAACCTTGCTTGATCACTATGACATAGCTTCACGTGATTTGGCTAAGAATTCAAAGAATTATCCAGAGTTGCGGGATACCGCTATTTACTATTGTCCAATGGATGGAGATTCTCCAGAGGGTCAGGCTATGCAGGCTTGGGCAAAGAACAGATACCGTATCCAGTTTATGGCAGGTGGTGACATCCCTGTTTACACATCTATGGATGAGGCTACAGCCAAACCTACAGAAGCTGCAGTGAAGACTTCTAAGGTTTATGGTGATGATCGTTACAACCTGTATAAGATTGCTGGTTGGTGCTCATTCCCTGGCATCAAGAAGTTCTTGGATGATGTTTATGATCCAAACTACCCAACTCATGACATCTCCAGCCGTGATGCCATTGTGATGCGTATCCCAGAGATGTATCTCATCAAGGCAGAATGTCAGTTGGCTCTCGGTGATGGTGGTGCAGCCATGGCAACTATCAACCAGCTCCGTCAGGCGCGTGCTATCGAGGGTAAGGATAATACCTTGAGTGGTAATGCAACTATCGATACCATCCTTGAGGAGCGTGCAGTAGAGTTCTGCGGTGAGCAGATGCGCTGGTTTGATTTGAAGCGTACAGGTAAGCTTTACGAGTACGTACAGAAGTATAATGCACAGGCTGCTGACAACCTGAAGGCTGATGTCAGCAAGCATTATCTCTATCGTCCAATCCCACAGAATGAGATTGACGCTGTTCAGAACTTCACCACAGAGGTGAACAGTACGACAGGTTTCTGGCAGAACCCAGGATACTAATAGATATTTTTGGTTAGAAACACACTAGTTTTGGGCGAGCATCATCGAGGGATGGTGCTCGCTTTCTTTATTCTTAGATTCTTTGCCATTTATCTTAGGATAGTTTGGCAAGTATCTTAGGATACTTTTTTGTGTTTTACTCAAACAAAATCCCCCAGCCAAAATTGATTGGCTGGGGGACTTTGTTTGAGTGATATAGTGTTTTATATTACTTTGCAATATACTTTCTGTTGTTGTGGATATAAATACCCTTGTTGAGAGTCTGCAAATCGCTTGTAGAAGCATTCTTGATTACCAGGCGACCGCTGAGGTCATAGACGTTGTTGTCCGCCTTGTTTTTATTATCTAATATGATGCCTGCTATAGAGTTGGTTGCTTCAGTATAAAGAGTAAATGCCAAAATGCATTGTTTTACTTTCGGTGTGAAGGTCAACGTGTGCTCTACAGGAGAATCAAACTCTACAGTATATTTCTTTACGCTCTTGTCCTTAGGGAAGATATAAGTAGTAGCATCGTAGCTCTTGCCGTTAATCTCACCGATATAGGCATCTGCATCAGTGTAGTTGTCTTTTCCTTCGATGTCCATCTTGGCGATTTTGATACCCTCGGGAATGATAATGGTATATTGGTTTGCACTGTACTTGATGTAGTTTGTGCCAGATCCAACATCATATTTCTTTCCCTTTTCGTTGCTAATAGCGAAGCCATTGCTGAAAGAACCGGCAGTCTTATCAGTCAAAGTCGTTGAGTTCAAAGTGAAAGGACCCTTTGTGTCTGTTACGGTAGAACCTGTAGATGTAGCACCGCACTGATCATCCCATGTAGAATCAAATTTCTTGAGCCAGATAGAACCGCTGCTGACGGTAATCTTAGAGTTGTTTTTGAATACGAGATTATCCACGAAACGGATATCGATACCCTTCTTGGCTGATATCTGTACGTTGTCGAGTGTCACGTTCTTGATGTGGCTTTCTGGGCGACCAACAAAGAAGATAGCATTGCCATCGCAAACATCTGTAGTCTTTACATTCTGCAGATAAATACCATTATAGGTTGGGGTAGTGTCATCCAATACTCTTGCGTTAGCCTTATCTACCGCAGGGTCGCTATTGTAGTTTTTGTCGTAGAAGCAGTCAATAGAGAGTGGGTTCTTTACCTTGGTCATGGTGAAGTTAGTAAACTTCCAGTCTTCCTCATCACCGCCACGGAGAGTTACCTTGTTGGTTGTTTTATCTACATCTTGACCTGTCTTCATGCGGATGCCCGCAGTAGTACCGTTCATGGTGATGTTATCGAACCATACATGCTTGATGTTGTTGGTGAAGCTGCCGATAGAAGCACCATGTCCAGTTCCGAAGTAGCAGTTCCATACATGGATATATTGTGCATCGTTGTCGCAAACGATATTGTCATCGCCGTTGCTGATGTTGCAGTTGTAGATATTGACGTATGGACCCCAGATAGAGATTCCATCGGTGTTATGCGATGCCTTTCCCCTGCCAGCTTCAGATGATGGTTCACTGATGGTTACATCATGGATGGTAGCATGGCTAGCCTTACCGCTGTTGCTGATGGTGATGTTAACACCCGGAGTATTCTGAATCTTGAAGTTACGGAGCAGGAAGCGCTTGCCCTGCTCGAAGCGGATCATTGCACCAGGATTGAAGGTTTCGCCATTCTCTCTTGCGAGCCACCAGCGTGCACCCTGACCGTCGATGACTGAAGTTTCACCTTCACCCTCGATAACAATATCGGTAACGTTCTTACCCTTGTTCTTTCCGCCGATGAAGACAGTCTTATTGTTAGGAGCCTTGCCGTATTCCACGAGCTTCAATGTGGCACCTTTGCTGAGGTGAAGGATGGTCTTCGCCTTGATGCTGAGCACCTCGGTCTTACTTGTCATCTGGCCTGTACTGCCAAACATCCAAGTACCAGCAGGAATTACGACCATACCGCCAGTAGTAGGAACAGCATCCAGGGCTTTCTGAATAGCTTTGGTGTTATCTGCTGCCGATGTAGATGCACCATAGTCTTTGATGTTAACCGTATTTGCTGATGTGATGGCTGGCAATTGTGGTAACTCAACTGCAGTCCATCCCTCAGGAGTATTCTGGGCATTTCGCTCAGAAGTAATACCAGTAAAAGTCTGGGACTTGGCAATGCCTGGCAGAGCCAAGAGTGCTGAAAGCACGATAGTTTTGATGATTGATTTTCTCATTGTAATTTAGGCTAAATTTTATTTGTGGCAAAATTACAACTATTCTTTATAATATAAGGTATAATCATCTCAAAATAATACGAAAACGTTTGCGTAGTAGAAAAAAAGCGCAACGCTCAAGTCGAACATTGCACTTTCTATGTGTTTATGAATTTAACTTTTTGATTTCCTCTATAGATAATCCTGTAGATTGGGAAATGATGTCTATTGGTGTATTTAAAGCAAGAAGTTTGAGGGCGATTTCTTTGGTCTTTTCTTTTTTCCCTTCAGCTCTTCCTTCAGCTCTTCCTTCAGCTCTTCCTTCAGCTCTTCCTTCTACTCTTCCTTCGATTCTTCCTTCTGTTAGACCATCTTGATATCCTTCGTCACGGCTGGTGTCGAAGAGGCTCTTCATGTGCCTAACTGCTTCTAAATGGCGGAAATAGGCTTGTTTGTCTTTTTGAGAGAGTGAATCTACACGCAGACGTTCGCGTGCCTCTGGTAATCCTGCAGCAGTGGCTTTTGAACTGATAGAACCTGTTTTTAGAAATTCAATCCATTCATCAAGTGGAGTAGTTGCTACCTTGTCAAAATCATTGACACGTAGTATGTAGTACTCTGGGAACAAGTCACCAGGACTCTTCCTTAACTCCAATTTATCATCTTTGATGCCAAAGAATTTCTCATTCTGTCGGATGGAGAGTTTAAGTGTATCATGTGGTTCGTGTTCACCGACGAACTCGGTTTTGCCATGGTAAACATAATCTTTGCCTTGTCCCAGTTCAAAATAGACGATGTTGATGGAATACACCTTGCGGACAGCTTCGTATGGCTTGCCAAGACCAATATATTCCGTTATCGCTTTAGAAACTCCATAGAGCATGCGATGGAAATAGGTTTGCTCTCGACTGTTTTGTACTTCAATGATGCACAACTGCTCGTTTTCGCTTTCTGCCAGAATATCTACTCGGTTATATTTATCGTCCTCGTCTTCTTGGTTGCTTTCGCTTTCCAGAAAGCGGTGAATTTTAAATTTCTTTCCAAGTAATGAAGACAGGAAACCTTCAAGCACAACATAGTTTGCCTTGTTGCGCAGCAGACGTTTCATCGCCCAGTCGAATCTTATATAGTTTTCTCCGTTCATTGTCATTTCTTATTTGCTTAATACTTCGCTGCAAAGATACGCTTTTTATTCTAAACTTCCAAGAAAATCAAAAAAAAAGTGCAATGCTCAAACTTGAGCATTGCACTTTAATATGATTATCGGATGTAAGTACTATTACTGTACAATCCAGCGTGGGTCGCCGAAGGTACCATACTTACTCTGGTATTTGTCTTGGATGGTGAAATCACCTGTTGAAGGTGATACCCAAAGCTCTGCAGATGAAATATCTGCAGGATCACCAATCTGCAACTTTGACTTCCAAGTGAATTCATTGGTATAATATACATCAACGAATGGAG
>OOBB01000649.1_pt1 | contig 16344 bp, 16 predicted proteins | sample 1671661 | NCBI WGS metagenome assembly OOBB01 (sample SAMN06348179, study PRJEB24527) | human gut metagenome | biome: human gut; feature: ankylosing spondylitis patient; material: feces | host: Homo sapiens | place: China | collected 2015-10
AGTTCAAGCTGATTTATCAAGGCATACGGGATGTTTTCCGTGTGCGAAGTTTGAGTGATATAATATCTATATTCACTTAGAATAGACTAGACATAGAGAACAATCCGGGGGAATTTATGGATCATCATATACATGAAACGAAGCAGAATGCAGACGGGAGACTGATACCGTCTCTTATTTTTGCCTTGGGCGACTATGCCGCCCTGGCAGTAGCAGGGATACTGGCAGTGTATATCAGGAACTGCATTATGACCTACAGCACCTTTCAGGTGTCTAAGGGCTATCTTTTTCTGTGGCTGCCGCTGGTTTTTATGTTTTTCAATTTCTATGGTGGACTCTATGGGAGACGCATGCTCATATATCGTATGGTGGAGCGTCTCTTTTTTGCGTGCCTGGAAGGCACGGTGCTGGGCATTATCCTCATGTTCTTTGCACAGGTCTCGGGGCAGGTATCCCGCCTCTTTGTGGTTCTCTACACCATTCTGGCCTTTACGCTGATGGCAGTGCTGCGTGTGGTATTAAGCAAAGTGATGAAGCGGGTGAAAGCTTTCCAGATTCCTGTACTTATCGTAGGTGCCGGAAAGACGGCGGAGCTGGTGGTACAGCAGATCCTTCGCGACTCCGGCATGCGCTACCGGGTGGTGGGATTTCTGGAAGACCGGCATCCCGTAAATACTCCCATCCATGGATTTCCTGTGCTGGGTGGATTTGATGATATGGAAAAAGTCATTCAGGAAACAGGGGTCCGCACGGTACTCATCGCAGCGCCGGGGCTTCCCCAGGATGACCTGTCAGACCTCATCTACCGCGCCCAATCCCTGGTAAAACAGGTAGACGTGGTTCCGAATCTGGTGGCTGTCCCCATGTCCAATGTGACTGCAGAATCCTTCTTCGATGCGAAAATCATGGTCCTTCACATCCGGAATAACCTGGCCAGCCCCTGGAATCAGCTGCTGAAACGAATCTTCGATATTGTGGCTACCATCTGCGGCGGCATCCTCATATCGCCCATCCTTCTGGCCATTGCCATCTGGGTCTATCACGACTCCCCGGGCCCCGTCATTTTCAAGCATCGGCGGGTAGGGAAAAACGGAAAAGAATTCAACTGCTACAAATTCCGTTCCATGTGCGTCAACTCAAAAGAAGTACTGGAGTACCTTCTGGCCACCGATCCGGCGGCGAAAGCGGAATGGGATAAAGAATTCAAGCTGAAAGACGATCCCCGCATCACAAAGAGCGGCGCTTTCCTTAGAAAGACCAGCCTCGACGAACTTCCCCAGCTCTGGAACGTGCTGAAAGGGGAAATGAGCCTCGTAGGCCCTCGGCCTATCGTGCAGGCGGAAGTGGAACGATACGACAAGTTCATTAAAGAATACTATTCCGTCCTTCCCGGCATCACCGGCATGTGGCAGACCAGCGGGAGAAGCGATATAGACTATCCCGAAAGAGTGCAGATGGACAGCTGGTACGTCCACAACTGGAGCGTCTGGCTGGATATGGTACTGCTGTGGAGAACCGTGTCGGTGGTATTGAGCCATAAGGGAGCATATTGAAGAGATTTAAGAATCGAGGATTTAGCACGCATAAATGGATGGAAAGACGGTTTTTCTTGATCGGGATGGCGTTATTAATGTAAAAGCTCCGGAAGGAGACTATATAAAATCATGGAGTGAATTCCATTTTTTACCTGGTGCTATTGAGGCCATTAGGTTACTGAATGACCATAATTGGCACGTTGTCATTATTACGAATCAGCGAGGCATTGCTAGACATTTAATGACGATGCATGACCTGAATAGGATTCATTTTTCCCTGAAAGAAGAATTACAGAATCATGGTGCCCATGTAGATGGAATTTATGTCTGCCCTCATGAGAAAGGGACTTGTCATTGTCGTAAACCGGATATTGGCTTGTTCTTGCAGGCAGAACAGGATTTTCCTGTAGATAAATCTAAATCCTGGATGATTGGCGACAGTCAGAGCGATATAGAAGCCGGTAGAAATTATGGGATTCGTACGATTTCAGTTGTAAATCTGAATCCCTTGGCAGATAAACAGTTTCCTAATCTATTAAGTGCTGTAAATTTCCTGGTTAACAGCTGAGGTGGCGTTATGGTTATTACTAAGACTCCGTTTCGAATGTCTTTCTTTGGTGGCGGAACGGATATGAAAGAATTTTATGAAGAGTATGGAGGCAGCGTTCTTTCTACTACCTTCGATAAATATTGCTATGTTACGGTACGGCATTTGCCGAAGTTCTTTGATTACTCTTCTGAGTTTGTATATTCCCGCATCGAAAGGGTCACAGATATTGATGAAATACGGCATCCTTTAATTCGGAATTGTATGAAGTACCAGAAAATGCATCATATACGATTGGCTTATGATGCAGATCTTCCGGCAAGGACAGGACTTGGCACCAGCTCATCTTTTGCAGTGGGGATGCTGAATGCCTTTCATGCTCTAAAAGGCGAGATGGTAGACAAGAAAAAACTGGCCAATGAAGCAATTTATGCAGAAAGAATATTATGCCATGAAGCTGGTGGGATTCAGGATCAGATTGCCGCTTCTTTTGGCGGGCTGAATAGAATCGATATGGATGAGGATGGGTACCACGTGATTCCTCTCATTATTTCTCGTCAGAGGAAACAGGATTTGAATGATTCCCTTATGCTGTTCTTTACGGGCTTTTCACATATGTCGGCGGCTGTACAGGAAAAGGTTAAGGAAAATTTCCAAGACAAAATACGCCGCCTGCAGATTATGAAAGGTATGGTAGAGAAAGCCCAGAAAATTTTGACGGAGAAAGGGGACTTAGCTGAATTTGGACAGCTGCTTCATGAATCATGGCAAATTAAGAGAAGCCTTTCCGGGGGTATCTCTACGGGAGAAATAGATGCTATGTATGAAACTGCCCGTAAAGCAGGAGCAGAGGGAGGAAAACTCCTGGGTTCCGGCGGCGGTGGCTTTTTGCTGTTTTATGTGGACAAAGATAAAAAGCCTTACGTAAGAAAAGCCTTGGAAAAATTGCTTTATGTCCCATTTTCCTTTGAAACAGGCGGTACACGCATCATTTATTATAGAGAAGAAGATCCGGTCAATTTTTAAGGAGGATGTATGAAGACGACAACGGAAGCATATCTGGTAGAATTACTGGATAGATATCCTGCTTTAAAATCAGTTGAAAGTGAAATATATGGGGCTGCTTTATCTTTAATTCATCTGTACCAGCATAAAGGGAAACTTTTAGTTTGCGGTAACGGAGGAAGTGCGGCTGATTCTTTACATATAGTTGGAGAGTTGATGAAGTCCTTTCAGCAGTGTCGCCCTATTCCATTAGCACTCCGGAATAAGCTGGAAAAATATGAGGATGGCGATGATTTAGGAAGTCATCTTCAAATGCCACTGCGCGCTATAGCTCTGGTTTGTGAATCCGGATTAAATACGGCATTTGCCAATGATGTAAACCCTGAGTATATATTCGCTCAGCAGGTCCTTGGCTATGGAGATAAAGGGGATATTCTTATGGCAATCAGTACATCAGGAAACTCCCGCAATGTTGTTTATGCAGCTGAAATAGCTAAAGCATTAGGGCTTACCGTCATTGCGCTGACTGGACAAGACGGGGGAAAACTGAAAAAATTAGCAGATATCTGCATAACGGTGCCGGAAGCAGAGACTTTTAAAGTTCAGGAACTTCATCTGCCTGTTTATCATGCCCTTTGTCTCGCTGTAGAAAATGAGATGTTTAAGGTGGGAGATACATTATGGAAGCGGTAATATTAGCTGGCGGATTTGGAACCAGACTGCAAAAAGTAGTTCATGATGTGCCCAAACCCATGGCTCCGGTAGATGGTAAGCCGTTCCTTTCCTATTTACTTGATCAATTGGATAGGCAGGGGTGTACTCATACTATTCTGGCAGTAGGGTATAAGAAAAAAATAATTCAAGACTTTTTCGGTTCTCATTATAAAGGCATTTCTTTATCCTATTCTGTAGAAGACGAACCACTTCTTACTGGTGGCGCACTAAAAAAAGCATTACGGCAGGCAACGGAAGATGTAGCAGTAGTGTTAAATGGAGATACATTTTTCAGCGTAGATTTTTCCAAAATGATTGATTTTCATAACCAGGCTCATTCTGATGCTACACTAGCAGTGAAAGAACTTCATGATTTTTCACGGTATGGGACAGTCCAATTTGATGATGATTACAGGATCACCCGGTTTGTAGAGAAAAAATCATGTGAGAAGGGATTTATCAACGGTGGGATATATATATTGAATCGTAACCTTTTTGATGATATTTCTCAGGATAAATTTATGATGGAAAAAGACTTTCTGGAGAAGTATGTAGACTCGAAAGTGTTTAGTGCTTTTCTTTGTGATGGATATTTTATAGATATTGGAATCCCCGAAGATTATGCAAAGGCAAATAAGGAGTTCACCAAGCTGGTATGAGTAACAAGAAGCTGCTTTTTGTAACGACAAGACTATTCTGGCCAACGGATAGCGGTCGGAAATTGAGCTTGTACTATTATTGCAAAGGTATTCATGAAAAGTATAATTGTGATATTTATATCTACTCCTTTCTGGAAGCAGGCCAGAAAGAGGCTGATATCGCAACTAAACCTGAATTTATCAAAGATGTACGGTTGGCTAAGCCTATTGGAAAAATAGAGAAGATTCAAAATCTGGCAACGAAGACTTTGCTCACTCGTAAATGGCCAATACAGTGCTCTTTGTATTACAGCAGGCAGAATTCTGAACAGATTAAGAAATACTGTGATGAGCTTCAGCCTGATTATATTTTCACAGACATGATCCGAACATCCATGTATTATGATGCTTTCCGGCATAGCCGTGCGTTGAAAGTGCTGGATATGGATGATCTCTTATCAGCCCGATACGAAAGGCAGCTTCATGCCAGGTATAAATCTAATATTTCTGGTCAGTATTCCGGAAGATTGCCGGGCATCATTAATAAGCTCATTGGTAATCAAATGGTGCGAAATGCTGTCCTTACTATGGAAAGAGACTTGACAGCTAAGGCTGAAATTCGTTACTCCAAGCTTTATGACAAGGTTATATTTGTCTCTGAAGTAGAAACCGCCTATCTGAATAAGAAACTGCCAGGAAAGGCTATAACTATTCCTGTTGGAATTAATGCTGTTCCGGAAATAGAATTGATTGGAGAACCAAAAAAGAATCTACTTTCGTACGTGGGTAATCTGAAGGTAGCAGCGAATGTAGATACGCTTCACTGGATTATTTCTGATATACTTCCTAAAATTAATCATGATGTGAAATTTATGGTTATTGGGAAATGCCCGGATGATATCAGACAGAAATATAAGGATAATAATCATATCATATTTACTGGACGTGTCGACAATCTAGTAGAATATATTCGAAAAAGTCAGATTTTCCTTTCTCCGATTTTGTATGGGACCGGAATAAAGACGAAAATTCTGGAAGCCATGTCCATGGGGGTACCCGTTGTGACTAATGATGTAGGTGCTGAAGGCATTGCAGCAGAAGATGGCAAAGAGCTCTGGGTTAGGAATGATTCTGCAACCATAGCCGGACAGGTAGACTATTTGCTGGAACATTATGATGATGCACTGAACGTGGCTGAAGCTGGAAGAAAACTAGTAGAGAAAAAGTATGAATGGAATAGAATCTGGGAAGGTTTTCGAGAAGTTCTTACTTAAAGAGGATTGAAGATGAATATTTTATATATTACCGATAATAACATTATGGGACATGGCGGCGGATGCTTAGGGGCACGGAAATACTATAGTGCGATTAAGGCTTATGCTGCGAAGAAAAATGCGAGCTTTAGAGTCATTTCTCTGGGGCAGAATATGCCGGAAGCAATGAATGTAGATGTTGTTAAAAACAGAAAACTGGATAAAAGTGCTAGGCTGCATGGCCATAGCAATTTTATGTATTTTACCTGGGAAAAGCATAAAGATAAAATCATGGCATATCACGCGGATGTGCTCTTTTTAGGGCGCACACGGTTGGGATTTATTGCCAAAGAATTAAAAAAGGTACAACCTGAAATCAAAATTATTACGTTTGTAGACAATATTGAATACGATTATGTTGATTCCTACTTTGCGCTGAAAAAGGGAATTAAAGGAAAAATTCTTAAAACGATTGAAAAGTATGTCGTGAGAAATGATGAGGGAGATGCAGTAAAATATAGTGATAGACTTGTCTATTTGACACATAGAGATGTAAAGCGATGCAAAGAACTTTATCATTATAATGATCCATGTGAGTATATCCTTCCTATATGCCTGGAGCATACACGTAACCTGAAAATAAAAACTTCCAAGAAAACGGTAGCGTTTATAGGAAGCTTAGGTTATGGTGCCAATGTATCGGCAGTAGAAATGCTGATAAAACAGGTGTGGCTTCCAAATTTTGCTCAAAATGATGACTTCCAGCTCATTATTGCTGGTGGGAATCCCATAGATGAGATTTATCGCTGGACAAAACTGGCTTCGAATATTAGATTGGTGGCAGACTTTAATGAACCGGAGGATTTTCTTCCCCAAAACAGCTTAATGGTAGCGCCAATCCCAACTGGAGCGGGCATGAAGGTGAAGGTTGCTGAAACTCTCAGCATGGGGCTTCCTATTGCCGGAAGTGATGAAGCGCTTGTGGGATATGAAGAGGCTATCAAAGATGATAAGCTATATGGAATTCAACGGGCCAATGCAGTTGAAGAATATGTACATGCAATTCAGACCTTCGCAGAGATGGATGATGGGATGCTTCTGCAGATTAAATGTCAGAATGTACAGCTATTTCAGAAGTATTATACATTTAAAAGGGCAAAAAAATTAGTAAGTGAACTGATCAGCAAGAAGTAATGTTGCGTAAAACTGATGGTTCTAAATCGGCATAATGATCGTGTGTCTTTTAATCAGCTGGGGACAAATAAAGGAAATAGTAATATCTTTATAAAACCGTGCACGTATGAGTGATAGTTATACGGTTATAAATGACATTGTGAAAATACTGCTCATGGAGGGTCAATGATGCTTTTATCGGATAATGAAACAGATTTTGATCTTATCAATAATGATGCTATTGCTTCCACGATAACGGTTTTAATAAAAGAGGATAATGACCAGCCTTTATCGATTGGTGTGCATGGAGACTGGGGCGCTGGCAAATCCAGTATCCTTAAAATGATACAAAAGGATTTGGAATCAGAGAAATCTATAAAGTGTATACAGTTTAATGGTTGGCGATATCAGGGGTTTGAAGATGCGAAAATAGCGTTATTAAAGGAAATTGTTTTGGCATTGGAAAATGACAAAAGGTTTTCATCCAAGGTGAAAGATAAATTTGCAGATATCTGGAGAAACATAAATTTACTTTCTGCTGCTAAAATATTGGGCGGAATAACATTTTCCGCTTTGGGACTCGGGCCCTTAACTCCCTTTTCTAATAAGCTTATTGAAAAGGTATCTGCAAATGTGGATGATAGTGATAAGGATATAGTATCAAATAATGTGCTAGACTCATTATTTCCACGAGATTCATCAGGTTTCAAAGAATTCATAGACTTTCAAGAAAAATTTTCAAAATTGCTGGATGAGGTAAAAATTAAGAAGCTGGTGATTTTAATAGACGACCTTGACAGATGTCTCCCTAATGTAATCATTGAGACTCTGGAAGCTATGCGACTTTTTTTATTCTTGCCTAGAACGGCTTTTGTTATTGCCGCTGATGAAACCATGATAAAATATGCGGTACGCGAACATTTTCCGAATGTAACAAAATTAAATGGTGAAGATGATCTTTCTACTGGGTATGGGTATGCAGATAAATATTTAGAAAAATTGATTCAAGTTCCCTTTAGACTCCCAGTACTGGGCAGAGTAGAAGCAGGAATTTATATAATGCTTTTGCTTATAGGAGCGGAACTTATGGGTAAAAATTCTTATCAAAACCTTGTCAAAGAAGCTAAGACGAGGATGAAACAACCGTGGAATTTCTCGGCTTTTACTCAGAATCAACTTAGGAAAATCCTTGGAACGCAAGACTTTGAAAGTATTAAGGCACAGTTTCAGATAGCAATGGCAATTACGCCTGTTTTGGCCCTTCACACAAATGGCAACCCTAGAAAGATAAAACGTTTCATCAATATGATGATGTTACGTAGACAGATTGCAGATGCGCGTGGGTATGGCGAGCTTATTTCTTTTCCTGTGCTAGCAAAGATGATGTTGGCAGAGAATTATTATCCTTTGTTTTATAAGGCACTTGCAAATCACCTAGATCAAAACGGCAAATGTGAAGAATTAAAGGTCAAATCTAATTCCCCACATTTGGGGGACAATAAAGAAAATAATGGAAAGGAAGTACAAAAGAAGGGTAAAGAACCAATAAAAAATGAAAAAGTTGCCTGGATTGCAGACACAGTACGGAAAGTATGGATTCCGATGGAACCGTATCTTAATAATATAGATTTGAGACCTTACTTTTTCCTAAGTAAGGAGAGAGTCGATTATCTTTCCGGATATAGTAATGATATGGTCCGCGAAGCAGCCAATTTGCTATTTAAGAATACGATATTTATCATAAATCAAAAGGATTTGATTAGTTCGCTTTCGGATAGCGAGTCATTACAGGTATTTTCTGTTGTGTCTAATAAAATTCTGTCAAATGGGGAGAATTTTGTTAAAATACCAGATGGAATGGAGGGATTAAAGTTCTTAGTGGAGCAGAAGCCCCAATTAATTCCTGATTTTGTTACTTTTTTGACTAGTTTACCCACAAGTAACTTAGGAAGTTGGATTGCTACAGGATGGGATAAAGCAGTTCCTAAAAATCATCCGGAGAGGCAGAAATTGGATAGATTTATAAAACACGTCTCTGAGGCGAATCCTTTATTAAAAGCATTCTTACATGAATAGAGATATGGGATTCGATTCTAATAGAAAATACTTGACTGGAAAAGGGGTGTGAGGTCATTGGGGACATCAACAAGGAATAATGGGCAAAAAGGAAGTACGCCATTAGTTCCTTCTTGGCTATTGGATCAGGAAAAAACACAGGGAGAAAGCGGCACATCGCAGGATATTACCAACCAGTCTATCGAAGTATTGCAAAATGGAAATCCGCGGAGGTTTACAACTCCAAGAAAGAATTTTACAAGATATGTAAAAAGTGAAGGGCGTGATGGCGAATCCCTGCATCGTGCGCTTTCTGGTTATGTACGGCACTCTGTAGGTGGGACCCATAATGCGGTTACCCGATTAGGTGCTGCGCGAAGCACTACAGCTAACTTATTCTATATTTTAGGTCAAACAGTCGAGAAAAACTGGAATGTCCAGGTTGATAACAGACCGCTTGGATTATTAACAGGAATGACTGTTGAAAAGGCTATTGGATCCTTAATAGATATATTGTGTCCGGATGGTGGAACTGAGGATGAAAGCATAGCACGAAATGCTTTGGCTGCTACTGTTGATGACATTCCAGAATTACAGAAGATCCCTTTAGGAAAAATTAATGAAGCTATTCTTACCTTAATTGTTAAAAATTACATGGCTCATGTAATTATGCTCAGGATACTTAATGATATAGGTAATAAAATAATTCAATTACCCAAGGACAATAATACAATAGGTATTATTGCTACTCAATTAGAAGATCTGTTGAAGGGGGCTGTGTCGGATTCTTTCAATGAAGAATTAAAAGACAGGAATCTTACAGAATTTGGAAGTGTAGAGTTGAAACGAATTACAGATTGCATATATGAAAGGACGTTTGAAGTGTTAATGAGGTTAGGTGAAACTGATGAATAAGTACATTTTGGAAGGATCTTTTCAGCAAACTTCATTAAGTAGAAAAGATACTGCAGATAAAGCATATATATCTATTCCCCTGTTCGTAAATGGTAAACTAAGATATGGCTTGGCACATTTAAGTGAAAGGGCTAATGAATTAGGGATTTATCCTACTGAAATGGGATACGATATCATAACTTTAGCGGCACTTGTGTATTTAGCTGATACACGTATTTCAAGAGGACGTAATTCCCAGGATTCATGGACTCGTGAGATAGAACTTGTTGTCCCGGTGGCTAATCCATATTTATGGAATAAAATGGTTTCTGTGGTTCAGCGTATGTTAAGATTCCTCACAGGAGATTTATGGGCGGTTCGTTTTATAAAGCGTGATGTGCAATTAGATTCTCGGGGAGAAAGGAAAAATAAACAATATGATATCATCTCTCTTTTCTCTGGTGGGATGGATAGTCTAATTGGAAGTATTGACTATCTGGAAATGAAGAAAAATATACTTTTGGTTAGTCATGCTGGAGACTCATTAACGAAAAAGGCACAAAATGATTTGCTGGGGAATCTCAAAAAAGATTATCCTAATCAAAATGTTGATCAAGTTGCTTTATGGATGCAGTTTCCGCATAATTACCTATGTGCTGGTGATGAAACATCGACACGCAGTCGTTCTTTCTTATTCATTTCATTAGCGGTATTTCTGATAACCGGTACAACTAATTTACGTGAGCTATTTATTCCTGAAAATGGAGTGATCGCTTTGAATGTGCCACTGGATCCTTTGCGTCTAGGAGCTCATAGTACAAGGACAACGCATCCATTTTATTTGAAATTATGGAATGATTTGTTAAATGGCTTAGAAACTGGGGAATCAGTTAGAAACATTTTTTGGAATAAAACCAAGGGTGAAATGGCAGATGAGTGTTTGAATAAGGATGAATTATACAAACTGATTTCCTCCTCCATTTCCTGTTCTTCGCCACAAAAGGCTCGTTGGAAAGGCTATGCACCACAGCATTGTGGTTATTGTGTGCCTTGTATCATTCGGCGGGCAGCTATGTTTAAGGCCTTTGGGAAAGACCCAACCCAATATTTAGTTTCTAATCTTGCGGATGTTCTGTCAGATGAAGAGAAGGAGCAGAGTGTCCAGCTGAAATCTTTTATTTATGCTATTGGCAATTTACGAGCAACTCCTGGTATTGAAAAACATTCTATTTTAAGACCTGGGCCACTTCCGGTTTCTGCAAATCAGCGGCTAGAATTGGCTTCTGTATATAAACGCGGGCTCCTTGAGGTTGGAAAATTTTTGGATGCCAATATGAAAGGCAAATAGTATGCTAATCGATATGCATTGCCATTTGGATTTAATGTCTGATATGCGTAAAATAATCTGCGAAATAGAAAAACAGGAAATAGGTGTATTTGCAGTAGGAACAACCCCATTAGCATATCAAACTGATAAGGATTTTTGTAGAAATGCAATGAATGCCTACGTAGCATTAGGACTCCATCCGCAACTTGCAGGGCAGAAATGGGGGAATTTGCAATTATTTTTAAAATTTTTACAACAAAGCCGGTATGTAGGAGAAATAGGTTTAGATTTCAATAAGAAGTTTATTGCTACTAAAGATACGCAATTATGGAATCTGGATGCAATTTTTCGCGAATGCAAAAGGATAGGTGGTAAAGTTATTTCTATTCATGCAGTGAAGGCAGTATCTGATGTAAATAGTCTTATTGAACAATATGATTTGTGCTGCAACAATATATGTATTTATCATTGGTATACGGGAACGTTACCACAACTGAGTAGAGCTGTTAAAATGGGGTGCTATTTTTCTGTTAATCCCAAAATGATGAACACTAAATCCGGAACGGTTGCCATTCGGAATATTCCCAATGACCGCTTATTAGTAGAGTCAGATGCGCCATACGCATATAAAGTTCATTCAGCGTATGATTTGAATAAACTTATTAATAAGTGTATATATGGTATATCTACTATAAAAGGATATGACATGAGACAAAATATCGAAAGGAATTCTTGCCGGATATTATCTGGAAGGCTTTCTTGTCTATATTATTAAAAAAATATCTATTGTAATCCTGCAAAATTATACTTGATTTACTACTAGAATTCTTTAAACCGAAAAGCTGATGTTATGTAAAATGATATGGACGACATTAATGTAGTGATTTGGATGATAGGTCCTATTAAATGGAAAAATATAGATTTTAGTTGCTTTTGAAATGAATGTGCGGTGATGGAAATTTGTCGAATCTAAAAATTGGGGTTGTTGTTTTAAATTACAATGACTATGCAGAGACCATTAAATGCGTAAATCATATTCTTGGCTTTTCAAGTATCAACTATATTGTCATTGTTGATAATTGCTCGCCTAATAATTCTTACGAACAACTCAGAGAATATGCTAATAGAACTTGCAACGAAAAAATTCACTTAATTTCTAGCCATATAAATGGTGGATATGCGAAAGGAAACAATATAGGTATTAAATATTTATTGGATAATACAGAGTCTGATATAATCGGAATTGTTAACCCAGACATATCTTTTGAAAACAGTTTGGGGGAATCCGTTAAAACATATTTTTCTAGTAAGTCAGATTATGTAATATTAACCGGACTTCAGACCGATAAAAATGGGAATATAAGTAAGAGGGCTTTTTGGAGACAACTGAATCTTTCGCAATTTATTATTAGTATGTCTCCTTCCTTATCTAAAATTCAAGAGTTGATTTGTGGGAAGTATGTTTGCCAACGCATTAAAGAGGCAGGCACATTAATTACAGTTCCTACTGTTGAAGGCTGTCTCTTTTTTGCGCGAGCTGATTTTTTTAAAGAAACTGGAGGATTTGACGAGGGTACATTTTTGTTTATGGAAGAGGATATTTTGGCTTATAAGGCACATCAATGCCATTATAAAATAGGAGTAATTAAAAACATAAAATTTGTTCATGATCACTCTGCTACAATCGGAAAGATGATTTCATATTTTAATCGAATAAAGATCATGAATCGTTCGAAAAAATATTTCTTTTGTAGATATTTGTTACATGGATCTGGTTTTGCTGGAATGCTATTTAGAATTTTAGAAATCGCATCATGGTGTGAGCAGATTGTTATTATGTACCCTTATTTGAAAGTAAAGACTCATATTAAGCAACTATAAAAATTCCAATATTGTAGTCATTACAAACTGGGGAGAGAAAATAGTATGAAAGGTATTATTCTCGCCGGGGGTTCCGGCACACGACTTTACCCGCTTACTCGGGTGACTTCGAAGCAGCTGCTTCCTATTTATGACAAACCCATGATTTTTTATCCCCTGTCCACGCTTATGCTGGCGGGAATACGGGATATTCTGATCATTTCCACGCCCCAGGATCTGCCGAATTTTGAGCGTCTTCTGGGAGATGGTTCCCGGTTTGGCGTTCATTTGTCCTACAAGGTGCAGCCCTCTCCGGATGGTCTGGCCCAGGCTTTTATCCTTGGGGAAGAGTTTATTGGCGGGAAATCCTGTGCCATGATTCTGGGGGACAATATTTTCTATGGCGCCGGCCTTACGAAGTATCTGAAGGAGGCGGCTGCCAACAAAGAGGGAGCCACGGTGTTTGGATACTATGTGGATGACCCGGAACGGTTCGGCGTCATCGACTTTGATGAGCAGGGAAGAGCAAAGTCCATCGAAGAAAAGCCGGCTCATCCGAAGTCCAACTATGCAGTTACCGGGCTTTATTTCTATGATAAGAATGTTTGTGAATACGCCAAGACTATCCGGCCGTCTGCCAGGGGAGAGCTGGAAATTACAGATCTGAATAAAATTTATCTGGAAAAAGGCAAGCTCAATGTAATCACCCTGGGCCGCGGGTATGCCTGGCTGGACACAGGGACCATGGACTCCCTGTATGACGCATCTGTTTTCGTCCGCTCCATTGAGACCAGGGCCGGTATCCATATCTCCATGCCCGAAGAAATCGCCTATGTGAACGGCTGGATAGATAAAGAAGCCCTGGCAGAAAGCGCTAAACAGTATGGCAAGAGCCCTTATGGAAAGTATCTGATGAAGGTAGTGGAGGGGAAAGTAAGAAAGGAATAATGGCTGACGGCTATCGGCTGACGGCTATCGGCTTCCGGCTTCCGGCTATCGGCTATCGGCTTCCGGCTGTCCGCTCCCGGCTCCCGAGTCTCGACTCCCGAGTCCCGAATCCCGAATCCCCAGTCCCCAAACCCCAGTCCCCTATAATAATGCAGAAAGGAAAACACGACTATGACTATCATCATCACCGGCGGCGCCGGATTTATTGGTTCTAATTTCATTTTCTATATGATGAAGAAGTATCCGGACTATCGCATCATCTGTCTAGATAAGCTGACTTATGCAGGAAATCTGTCTACCCTGGCACCGGTCATGGATAAGCCGAATTTCCGCTTTGTGAAGATGGATATTTGCGACAGGGAGGCGGTGTATGGCCTCTTTGAAGAGGAGCATCCCGATGTGGTGGTGAATTTTGCGGCGGAATCCCATGTGGACCGGTCCATTCTGAATCCGGAGATTTTCCTGGAGACGAATATCATCGGTACTTCTGTCCTTATGGATGCCTGCAGGAAATACGGCATTGGCCGCTACCACCAGGTATCCACCGACGAGGTATATGGGGATCTGCCCTTGGACAGACCGGATCTTTTCTTTACGGAAAAGACGCCCCTTCATACCAGCTCTCCCTACAGCAGCTCCAAGGCAGGAGCCGATCTTTTGGTGGGCGCATACCATCGTACCTACGGCCTGCCGGCTACCATTTCCCGCTGCAGCAATAACTACGGACCATACCAGTTTCCGGAAAAGCTGATACCTCTCATGATGATGAACGCCCTGGAAGATGAGCCCCTTCCGGTGTATGGGGATGGGAAAAACGTAAGAGACTGGCTCTATGTGGAGGATCACTGCAAGGCCATCGACCTGATCATCCATAAAGGCACCGTAGGGGAGGTCTACAATATCGGCGGCCATAACGAAATGGCAAACATCGACATTGTCAAACTTATCCTCAAGGAACTGGGAAAACCGGAAAGTCTTATCACCTATGTGAAGGATAGAAAAGGACATGACCGGAGATATGCTATCGACCCCGCCAAGATCCATAAAGAACTGGGATGGCTTCCGGAAACGAAATTTGCTGATGGCATTAAGAAGACCATCCGCTGGTACTTGGACAATAAGCCCTGGTGGCAGGAAATCGTAAGCGGAGAGTATCAGAATTACTATAAGAAGATGTATGGGGATAAATAATCCGCTATCGGCTGTCGGCTGACGGCTGTCGGCTGTTGGCTTCCGGCTGCTGGCTCCCGGCTCCCGGTTCCGATTCGCGGCTCCCGGCTATCGGCTGTTAAGGGGCGGCGCTGATGCGCTGATTTCTGAAATATTGAATTTCCTTCGCTAACGCATTTATTTTAGAAGGAGGATATTGTGGCGGATTATAGAAACTTAGAGGTCTGGCAAAAAGCAATGGAACTGACTATGATGATATATGATGCTGCGGATACCTTCCCGAATCATGAGAGATATGGGCTGGTGAGCCAAATGGAGAGGGCAGCTGACAGCCGATAGCGGTAAACTAATAAAGGAGTATACCTATAATGAAAGTTCTTGTAACAGGAGTGACTGGGCAGCTTGGTTATGACGTAGCTAAGGAACTGGAAAGACGTCATATCGAATACAAAGGCGTCGGTTCCAAAGATATGGACTTGACTGTTCCATCTGAAGTGGAGAAAGTAGTGGCTGCGTATCACCCGGATGCTGTCATTCACTGTGCTGCTTATACAGCCGTGGACAAGGCGGAAGATGAATATGGCAGGGCCATGGATGTTAATGCCAAAGGAACGCTGGCTCTCGCAAAGGCTGCTAAAAAAATCGATGCGAAGATGCTTTACATTTCCACAGACTACGTCTTTGATGGAAAAGGCAGCGAGCCATTTGCTGCAGATGCCACTAAGGGGCCTCTGAATGTGTACGGACTGACCAAGCTCTTTGGAGAGCAGGCTGTGCAGATGGAGATGATAAAATATTTCATCGTCCGCATTTCCTGGGTCTTTGGCAAAAATGGCAATAACTTTATCAAAACCATGCTCCGCCTGGGGCAGAGCCATGATGAACTGACTGTTGTGGCAGACCAGTGGGGATCCCCAACCTATACGGCGGATCTGGCGCCGCTGCTCTGTGATATGGTAGAGACTGAGAAATATGGAGTTTATCATGCGACAAATGAAGGCATCACCAACTGGGCTGAGTTCGCAGCAGCTATCATGAAAGAAGCCAATCTTCCCTGCCGCATTCGGCCTATCCCTTCCTCAGACTATCCTACGAAGGCTGTTCGGCCGCTGAACAGCCGCATGGATAAAAGCTCACTGGATAAGGCCGGATTTACAAGACTGCCGGAATGGAAAGATGCGCTGAGAAGATATTTGAAGGAAATCGGAGCTCCTGTAGGCTGACT
>OOBB01000661.1_pt1 | contig 16108 bp, 9 predicted proteins | sample 1671661 | NCBI WGS metagenome assembly OOBB01 (sample SAMN06348179, study PRJEB24527) | human gut metagenome | biome: human gut; feature: ankylosing spondylitis patient; material: feces | host: Homo sapiens | place: China | collected 2015-10
CTAAGGTTTTGGATACGGACCTGAACCAGGTGCAGAGGAATTTTAAAAATGTGGCGACTATTTATTATTCAGCAAATGGTAAGGAAGAGTCAAAGTCTGGTGAGGATATATATAAAAATCCATTGCCGCCTTTGAATAAGACGGTTACAGCGAAGGTAGACGAAACAGGTAAAATCAGCTACATGTTAGATGTGTCATTGAATTCCATGGCGCTTTCAGGTGGAGAATCTGTTACGATTGCGGATACATTACCAACGGATATGAAATTATCTTCCAGCATGATAACTGCATACTTCTATGTCAGGGATGTAGCGCATAATACAGCGGGTAAGTTATCGGATATGTCGTATTATGCAGGTGGAGCAACGATACCGAACATTGGTCTTCAGACAAGTGAAACGAATGGAATTGCAAGTTTTACGATTCCGGTTACTGCGGATTATATTGCTTTGATGAATGCCATTGACAACTATTCAGCGGGAACAGAGACACATATCCGGATTGAGTATACGACAGAAGTAACAAGTCTGGAGGATTTTGCAAAGAAGGGATCGGAAACCTTTACGAATTCTGCTCAGCTAAAGATAGGAAGTACGAATGTTGGAACACCAGTATCAACGACAACGACGTTGAAAGCACCTGCATTGGTATCGAAGGACGGAGTATTTTACGGTACCTATGATAACACGACAGGTGCAGATAACAGTAAATATAATACAGCGGAGTATACGATCGAAGTCAACAAGGGTGCTTATGATCTGGTACCGGGAGATGGAAAATTAACGGCTGTGGATAAACTTGGTACTGCATTCTCTTATAATATGCAGAGTATCAAGGTATACGAAGTAAATGGCGGTACAGAAACACCATTGACAAGTGGAACCGATTATACAGTCAGCTATGATGGATCTTCGAATTCACTTAGGTTTGAATTACCGGATAGCAAGTATTTGAAGATAACTTATACAACGAGGTGTAATCTGAAGTTTACACAAGGCAATAGTTCGATTACTTTGACGGATGAACAATCCTCTAATACATTTACGCTGAACGGATATCAGGCGGATCAGGGTGGATCGAAAACATTCCAGGGACAGGTGTTCACAAAAGGACAGCATGAGGCAGAATCCAATTATGGCTCGATTGAGTTATACAAATACTGGACAGATGCGGCTGGAACGACACATGCACTGAAAGATTCTACATTCCGTTTGTATGAAGCAACCTATGATTCTGCGACGGGAACCATGACGAGAGGTAACTTGGTACGGGATACGGATGTGCTGAAAGTAACCGATGAGGTTGCTGGTAAGTTGACAATTGATCGATTGAATTATGATCAGATTTATGAGTTGGTCGAAGTATCTGCTGCAGAGGGATTTGATGTTCGGGCGGATTCGTTCTACTTCGTGCTTCAAAAGTCATCCAGTATAACGATTCCGAGCGGATACGAAGGAAAGACATTCACGAATGATACGGGATATAATTTGCCATATGAGAATGAAAAGTCTAAGTACTATACAGGTTCTTTCAACTTCTCAGCTACAAAGCAGTTGGATGGCACAACCGCTTATGCAAGTGGCAACACCTATACCTTTAAGAATTTTGCAGTGGAAGAGGTATCAGCAGACGCTGCAAACGCTACCAAGGTAAAGGATATTACAACCGGAACAACTGCTGGAAATACAACAGGAGCGATTACATTTGCAGATAAGGTAAGTTATAGTTCTGCAACAGCAGGAGATGAAGGAAAACATTACTACAAGGTTTATGAGACAAGTTCTGGGTACACAGATGTAACAACGGATACGAACTATTATATTCTGACGGTAGATGTTGCATTGGATAATGCTACAAATCCGACAAAGCTGGTTGCAACATGCAGTAAGATTACGAAGTATAACAGTGCAGGAACCGGTACCACGGCTTCAGAGGTTGTATTTAATAATACGACCGTGACTACGACGATTCAGGGTACAAAATCATGGGTTGGTGATACCACAGCAGATCGTCCGGCTAGCATTCAGGTAAAGTTATATAAGTTGAAACAGGGTGGAAACGAGAATGACGATGCCGATTGGGAGCAGGTCGGAGCAGTCAGGACTGTAGATGCAGCAAGTGCATGGAAGTATTCATTTGGAACATTGCCAAAGTATTATCCGGGAATGGCTACTGAGATTCCATATAAGGTAGTAGAGACAGCGGTCGCTGGATATACGACAAGTTACCCTGCAGGTACTTATGATATCGTGAATACAATGATTCAGACATCTGGCAGCATTACATTTACTGCATTAAAGAAGCTGGATAATGCAACGAACTATTCAGCTAACTATACATTTGCGGGATTTGCAGTGGATGAGCTGAATGCAGATCTGTCAATAAAGACGGCAGGGGCTGCTACAGGAACAACAAATGGAAGTACAAATGGAACCGTAACATTCACACCACTAACATATGATTCTGCAGTGACAGGAAATGTCGGAGAGCACATTTACAAGATTTATGAAAAAGAATCTGGTTATGCAGGTGTTACAAAAGATGATACATATTATGTAGTCAAGGTAAATGTGACAAAGAATACTGCAGGCAACAAATTAGATGTCGCAGTTACTTCCGTACAGAAATATGTGAATGGAGTTGCGAGCGGCAGTGAAGGAACAAGCTTAGATACAGTTATCTTTGAGAATACAACGGAAAAGACATCTGTATCAGGAACCAAGACATGGGTAGATACGGGATATGAAGCGTATCGTCCATCCAGCATTGAATTGAAACTGTATCGATTGAAGAAGGGTACGACAGCCGATTGGGAGTTGGTAAAAACACAGAGTCTGAGTACAACAGAAACGACGAAGAACTTTACCTTTGATAATTTGGATAAATACTATGCAGGTACAAATGTGGAAATCCAGTATAAGGTAGAAGAGACACCGGTTTCTGGGTATACGACGACATATGCAGCGAATGGCTATGATATCACGAATACCTTACAGACAACGAAGGTGTCAATCCGGAAGGATTGGGATGATAATAATGACGCAGATGGGAACAGACCACAGAATCTTAAGGTTTCCTTAATGGAAAATGGAGTTTCCGTGTCGAAGGATATTACATTGACGGCAGCGAATAACTGGACGGCAAGCTGGGGCAATCTGCCGGTTTATAAGAATGGTGTAGAGATTCAGTATTCGGTTGTTGAGGATACTGCAAGCATGCCTGCTTCATATTCACAGAAGTCTTCTGTAATCCAGAAGCAGAGCGATGGAACGTATCTGGCGGTTATCACAAACCAGTATTCGATGGATAAAGTCAGTCATACAGTGACAAAAGTATGGGAAGATGACAACAACCGCGATGGTTTGCGGACACCAATTACGGTACAGCTTATGGCAGATGGCGTGGCTGTAACAGATCCGGATGCAACGCAGGAATTGAATGAGACAAACCATTGGACATACACATGGAATGATCTGAATAAGCAGGATGCAAGAGGAAACAATATCGTGTATACGGTCGAAGAAGTTGGTACAGTCACAGGCTATACAAAAGCTACTGTATCAGCAGGATCAGCCACAACGATTACGAATACACATACAGTTCGTACAAGAGACATTACAGTCGATAAAGTATGGGCGGATAATAATTCTACATCCCGTCCAACGAGTGTAAATGTTCAGTTGTATGCAAATGGTTCTGCATTTGGAACTGCTGTAACACTGGAAGATGCAAATCACTGGACTTATACATGGAATGACCTTCCATATAATGAGGCTGGACAGGAGATTGCGTATACAGTCAAAGAGGTAGCTGTACCACAGGGCTATGGTGTATCTTACAGCCCGATGACAGTTGATACAACAACGGGAAATGGATCTATTACAGTTACAAACTCTTATCCGTCTACGACAAGAACGGTGACAAAGGTATGGGATGATCAGAATAATAATGATCGGAAACGACCAACCAGCATACAGGTACAGTTAATGTATGATGGAAATGTATATGACACGGTAACTTTGAGTGAAACAAATCATTGGACTTATACATGGACAGAGCTTCCGAAGTACAGTGATGTAGCAGCAAATACAGAATATGTATATACAGTCAAAGAAGTCGATGTACCAGCCGGATATATTGTAAGTTATGTGAAGAAGAATGCTTCTGGTACAACTGTGACAGCAGAAGATGCTGGTGAAAACGGTGTATTTGAGGTTAGAAATTCATATACAACACAAAAGGGTGATATCGAGGTTGAAAAGAAGTGGGTTGGCGATAACCTGGCAGCAGATGATCATAGTGCGATCACAGTAACTCTTTATAAGAATGGTGTTGCAACAGCAAAGACTTTGAAACTGGATAAGACAAATAACTGGAAGGGTACATTTACAGATCTCGACAAATACGAGAATGGCGTTGAGATATCGTATAGTGTGAGAGAGACAGAGGTTACAAATTATGCGACTTCCTACGAACCAGCAAGTGGAAGCATTGGAGATAAAATCGTTGTGAAAAATACATATGCTCCGGCTAAGCTTGTGTTGACAAAGACCATAGCGGGTGGTGTATCCAAAACAGATGCGGAGCAGACAATTCGCTTTGAGGTTGTTGAGGATGCAACCGGTACAAAGACAACCTATAGTCTTGCAGATTTTTCTTATGATACTGCTAGTAAGACGTGGTCAAAGGAAATCAGTTGCAATGCAGGCAGCTATACAGTCAATGAGATTGCTTCAGATGTAGATGGATATACGTTGAGCAAGATCACATATGTTGTAGACGCGCAGACTGCAGTGGAGGGCAAAACCGCTTCGGTTGTAATCGGAGATCATGCGACAGCAAATGTTGCATATATAAATACGTATGACAAGATAACGACTGAGACAACAGAAACAACTGAGACGACCGAAACAACGGAAACGACTGAGACTACAGAAACCACTGAAACGACGGATACAACCACAGAGATTACGACGACGGAGACAAGTACTACGAGTACGACAACCACGACGACAACTACTACGACATCATCCAATACAGTGAAGAAAACAGGCGATACAGCGCCGATTGCGCCAATCACCATTATAATGATAGTTGCGGCTGTTGGAATAATCATACTTGGTGTTTCCAAAAAGAAACGAAGCGATAAGTAAATAAGTTTTACGAAGAAGGGCTTTCTATAAGCCCTTCTTTTAAGTAAACAGAAGGATTTGAAAATAAATGAAACAAACATACTATAAGGAAGCGTTTCGATCGCTGATTACCTTATCCATCCCGACGGTATTAGAAGAGGTGCTGTCGACACTGCTTCAATATGTTGATACGGCGATGGTGGGACATCTGGGTGAGAAAGCAACGGCCGCAGTCAGCACGACAACAACCATCGGCTGGCTGATCCACTCAATTCCAAGCGCGATTGCGGTTGCTGTACTGGCGATTGCATCGAAGGCAAATGGAGCCGGGGACGAAGCCAAACTGAAGAAACTGGCTGGACAATCAATACTATATGCATTTACAATCGGAACGTTATTGGAAGTGATTGCGCTTGTGCTGTCCCCGTATATTCCGGTGTGGATGGGCGTTGAACCGGATATTGTAAGACCGGCAAGCGTGTATTTCACAATTACAAGCATTTCACTTGTGTTTCGGGCGTCTTCCCGCGTCTTTTCCGCGATGATTCGATCCATTAAGGATACGAAATCGCCGATGTTTATCAGTGTAGGCGAAAATGTGTTAAATATCCTACTGAATACGGTATTTATATATGGTCTGAATCTAGGCGTGGCAGGTGCGGCAATCGCATCCTGCATCAGTTTTGGAATCGGCGGTATTGCGATGTTCCTGCTGATGCTCAGCAAGACAAAATTACGTCCAGAAAGGCTCGATATGCGGCTTGATCGGGAGATTTTGTCAGAGACGTTTACAATCGGACTTCCGGCGCTTGGCACGACCTTCGTAAGCTGCTTTGGATACATTGCGTTTGCGCGCATGGTATCTGGCATGGGAACGACAATATTCGCGGCACATTCGATAGCCATTACAGCGGAGCAGATCGTCTATATTCCAGGATACGGACTGCGTGTGGCGACCAGTACATTGGTCGGAAATGCACTCGGAGAGAAGGATATCCGGAAATTAAAAGCAACGGGGCGGGTATCGATTCTGATCACATTATTGATTATGGTGGTAAATGGAATCGGACTCTATCTATTTGCATACCCGTTTATGCGACTGTTTACGAACTCGGTCAATGCGGCGCGGATCGGAAGTGAGATGCTGCGTCTGGTTTCGTTTTCGGAGCCGTTTTTTGGACTGATGATCGTCTTAGAGGGTATTTCCTATGGTATGGGTCGGACGAAGCATGTGTTCGCGTGTGAGGCGGTCAGCATGTGGGGCATCCGGCTCTTTGGTACGTTCTTATGCGTGAATGTGTTTGGACTGGGTTTAAAGGCAGTCTGGCTTTGCATGATCGCAGACAATATATGTAAAGCAATTTTGCTGTATATATTCCGCCCGAAACATGTGGAAGAAAATGCTGATGATAGAGGAGAGTTACGGTGAGTATTACAGAATTCGAGAAAATACAATTTTATCTGGCACCGATGGAATCCGTGACAGGATACGTGTACCGGAATGCATATCATGCGATGTTTGGCGATATGGATAAGTACGTGACGCCGTTTATCGCACCGTCAAAGAAGAAAATATTGAAGACGAGAGAGCGGAAAGACGTGGCACCGGAGCACAATCAGGGAATGTATGTTGTTCCACAGATCCTGACGAACGATGCGGAACAGTTCCTTACGACGTGCAATATGCTGGCGGAGCTTGGCTATCAAGAAGTGAATCTGAATCTGGGCTGTCCGATGGCAACGGTCGTATCGAAGAAGAAAGGAAGTGGATTCTTAGAGGACCCTGAACGATTAGACCGGTTCTTTGATGCGGTATTTGAGGGGATATCCAAACTGCCGGAGGAGCGGAGCTGTAAGGTCTCTGTGAAGACGCGGATCGGAGTGGAATTTCCCGAAGAGTTTGCGGATATCCTGCGAGTATATAATAGGTATCCCATCTCCGAAGTGATCATCCATCCACGTTTGCAGAAGGACTTCTACAACAATCATCCAAATCTTGGTGTATTTGCGGAAGCACTGAAGGAATGTGTGCACCCGGTCTGTTATAACGGAGATATCTTTACGGTGGAAGATTATCATGCGTTCCGGGAGAAGTTTCCACAGGTAGACCGCATTATGCTTGGAAGAGGTGTAATTGCGAATCCGGGACTGGTACGGGAGATCCGGACAGGGCAGTCGGTAACAACGGCAGAGCTAAAGGAGTACCATGACCGGTTGTATGCTGGGTACCGGGAAGAGATGGACTGTGAGCGGGATGCGCTCTTTAAGATGAAGGAAGTGTGGTTTTATCTGGGTAAGATGTTTCCAGAAGCAGAGCGGGAGCTGAAGAAGGTAAAGAAAGCAGATCGACCGGAGGAGTATCTGGCTGCGGTGAGAGGGGTATTTACTTTGCCAGTGCATGCGCTGCAATAACCTCCATTGCCTGCATATCCTCTGGTGTGTCGATGTCTGCTAGCTCATAGTGTTGTGTAACCGGTAGGAGTCTTACATGTTCCCTGTGGTTTTGAATCACAGTATTGCCGCCATTTTTTGGAGGTAGTGCAGAAAGATCATCAAAGTAAGCAGATGGAAAAACAACCGGGGAACCGGCAGTATTCTGATCGCAAGTCCGCCAGATTGTATCGGGTGCATTTTTGGCGCAGAAAAGCAATGCACCGATTGTCTCCCGTGAGACGAGCGGCTGGTCTGAAGGCAGGAACAGGCAGTGGCTTGCTTTGTCTTTTATTGCACCGGTTCCAAGTCGGATCATATCGTTCCGGTCCGGCAGATTATGCAGAAGAAATGGGATATCCTGTTTCTTACATATATGTGCAATTTCCGGGTGGATCGTCACAACCAGCCGGTTTTGTCCAAGCATTTCGGTCGCATCAAACGCGTATGCAATCAGTGGTTTCCCATTAAAATCTGTGAGGAGTTTATTGGCACCGAAGCGTTTGCTTTTTCCGGATGCCATGATGATACAGAACGCGTCTCCATAAGGCTTATCTAAATCTACGAGAAAACAATCATCCCGCTTGCAGAGAGAGTCCAGGAAAGGAAGTTTTTGTTTACGGACAACTAAAAGTACATGTTTGGCTGCGAGCAGACGGGAAATTGCTTCCTGATACGCAGGAATTGTCTGTTCCAGATAACCGGTTTCGTCGATGGTTACCCAGTCGGACGGATGACGGATACACATATCCAGAAATTCGATGCCTTTTGTGAGAAATGCTTCCGGAACCGGTTGCATTTTGTTTGTGTTTCCGGGTGCATCTGCCTGATATCTTCCAATCTGGACAGTCTCGCCTGACAGGTTTTCTTTCATATAGACACCATCTTCGGGTACTACATAGGATGTAAGCCCGGGCATTGGTTGTGGGAAAAGGGCAGAAAGAAGCGTGGACTTTCCGCTTCCGCGGCTTCCGGTCAGAATCAGATGCTTTTTGCTGCTAGCGCGAAAAGATCTCCAGATACAATTTGCGGTTGGCCTGTATGCAGGCATCTCGATACCGTTCATATTTTTCTATCCATTCCTTTCCTTCCTGTGTCAGAGTGCTTCCACCGCCGGATTTGCCACCGACAGTCCTGCTTGTGAGTGGAAATCCGAGTGCATGCTCGGCATTTTTTATCATACGAAGCGCTTTGGAGTAAGCAAGTCCCATGGAGCTTGCAGCTGCTCGCAGGGAGCCTTCTGCTTCGATGGCATGCAGCAGACGACAGGGACCTTCTCCAAAGAATTTTTCATCCTGTTCATCGTAAAACGTAATTTTTGTAACAGCTTTCATATGGACTCCTCCTGTATCATAACAAGGTGTTCGTTCCCGTTTTTGTCGTGGAGCTTTGCGATATTGATTGTACCATAAATCGAGGAAAGCAGCGACTCCATCTTTGAAACAGGAGTCGATTTCGGGGAGATGTTCCCGGAATGTGTGCCATTCGACAGGACAAGGAGCTCGTCACAGGTGTTTAATGCCAGAGAAGGGTCATGGAGTGTGACAAGCGCACAGGCGTCATGGGCAGTCACATATGTCCGCAGGTGCTGCATCATCTGGTTCCGGAACCGGAAATCTAAGGCGCTTTCCGGCTCATCGAGGAGCAGAAGCTTACGTGTACCGACGAATGCCCGTGCAAGGATACATAACTGTTTTTGTCCTTCACTTAGCTGGTTGTAGTTTGCCTGCTCACGATCGGGAAGACCGATCATCGTGAGAGTTGCTTTGGCATGTTCTTTCATCTGCGCGGTGGGAGGCTGCAACAGCGATAAGTCCGGATGATACCCCATCAGGACAACATCCAGGACTGTCAGATCAATTGTGATTCCGCTTTTTTGGGGGATATATCCACATTGCTTTGCAAGTTCCCGTGCAGAAAGTGATTCCAGTGTATTTTCTGCAAGCAGACAGGAACCTTTGTGCGGGAGGATGTTCGCAATCGCTTTTAAAAGTGTAGTTTTGCCGCATCCATTTGCACCGAGAATACCGGTGATTGTTCCGGAACGCGACGTAAAGCTGATATCGTGTAGGATTTCTTTTCTGCCATATCCGGCAGACAGGTGACTGACTGTGAGCAGACTCATGATTCGCGGTTCCTCCTTACGCATAGATAGACCAAAAATGGTGCTCCGACAAGACTGGTGAAGATACTGACCGGCAGCTCTGTGGAAGCTACGCTTCGTGCCAGAATATCTCCGAGTGTCAGCAGGCAGCCACCGATGATCCCACTTAGAAACATCGTGGATAGCCGGTTGTTTTTGATGATCAGACGTGCACCGTGCGGTGCAAGCAGAGAGATGAAGCTGATAAGCCCGGTCATGCTGATGATTCCGGATGTTGCCAGCGTTGCAATCAGGAGAATCAAAAGCCGGAGATGTTGTGTGTGAACACCGAGCATACGCCCTTCGTCATCGTGCAGGGAAAGCATCATAATCTGCCGGTACAACAAAAAAAGTGCGCTGACACAGAGGATACAGAGAATCACATTTCCTTTGATGGTATAGAGACTGATGCCATTTAAACTTCCCATAATCCAGTATTCGATGGATGCAAGTTGTTTTTCCGGGTCGGCGAGCAGCTTCAGGAAGATGAGAGTGGTCTGGGCTAAGCTGTGTACCGCGATTCCTGCCAACACGATTCCTCTGCCATCCTGCCCGGCAGTGAGGGATGCGAGCATAAGCGCTAGAACAACAGAACCGAGAGCACCGGCAAATGCAGACGCAGTCACTGCCATAGAGCCGGACAGAAACAGGATGCCGAACGCGGCACCGGCGCTGGCACCGGAAGATACGCCGATGATATCCGGTGATGCCAATGGATTCCGGAATACAGTCTGGAAGACGCCGATACAGCCGACGATTCCGCGGCTTGCGCGCAATGTCACAAACACCTGCCACTGTCTTGGATCACCGGATATAATTCCGGAGAGTGTGAGTGGGTAGCGGCCGACAAAAAATGAAAAAATCGTCAGAACCGTTAAGATAACGGTTCCGACGATAAGAGTGAATTTAATTTTATTATTTGATTCCATAAAAAGTTTCATAGAACGCTGCCTTTTCTTCTGTATACATATCTGCAGATACCTGATCCGGGTGCAGGATTCCGGCAAGCCAGATGGATGCAAGGATTCCGCCCGGTACAGGACTGTCTAATGCTTCGATATCGCCAGGGATTGCATAGACATTTCCGTTTTTGACTGCGGTGCACTCCTTCAGATTCTCGTCGTTTAATACATCTTCGGGTGTGTATTCTGCATCCGAAGCGAGAATAATATAAGAAGGATCCCATGCCAGAAGCTGCTCGTAGCTGATCTCGGCCCAATAGGTATCCGTGATTTCGGATGCTGCATTTTTACCGCCTGCCAGTTCGATAAGCCCTGACTGATACATCGCTGGACCGGCAGTGGAAAGAAGGGAAGAGTTACCAGCAAGATAGACGCTTTTTGCATCGACGCCGGATAAGTCTTTTTCGAGCATCTCTTTTTTCTCATCAATATAAGAAAGAAGGGCATCTGCGTTTTCCTTTGTGTTGGTTGCGGTGGAGACAAGTTCAATCATCTGTTCTAACTGATCTTCGCTTTCCGGATTGACGAGCAGGACAGGGATGTCAAGCTCGGAGAGGCTTTGCGCTGCATCCTTTAATTTCATAGGCAGGATGACAAGCTCTGGGGAGAGGGAAGCGCAGGTTTCTAAGTCAAATTCCTTGGCTGTGCCGACATTTGGAAGTTCAAGGAATTCTGGCGCTGCGAGCTTGTAGATTGGCCGCTTGTCTGCTTTTGCTTCGATGCCTGTCACCTTGGCTTTCAGACCGAGTGCAAGCAGGAGACTTGTGGAGATATAGTATCCGCTCACGATTGATTCCGGTTCTTTTTCAATCGTAACTTCACGACCGGCCTGGTCGGTGACTGTGACCGGATAGACCGTCTGCGCATCAGAGTCCTCTTCACTGGCATCTGCGGGGGTGCTGTCGGCCGTTGTAGCAGCATCCGATATGGAGGCTGCCGGTGCTTCTGTGACAGCTGTTTCCGTTGTTGTGGTTGTCTCTGTGGATGCAGGTTTGCCGCATCCGATCAGAGAGAGCAGCATCAGGCTGATGAGTATAAGTGCTACATGTTTTTTGAATCTTTGTTTCATGATAAAAGCCCTTTCGTTGTACTTTTGATAATACAACGGTATTGTAACAAAACCGCTTTTCAAAGGCAAGTATTTTTACTATAATATAAAGTTGGAAAAAAGCGGTTAGAGAAATAGAAGGAGCTTTTATGGTAACAATACAGAATTATGTTCGTGTAAAAAATCTGGAAGAAGCTTATACGCTGAACCAGAAAAAAGGAAGCATGATCCTCGGTGGAATGCTTTGGACGAAGATGCAGGATCGCACAATCCAGACGGCAATCGATCTGTGCGAGCTGGGACTTGACAGGATTGATGAGAACGCGGATGCATTTTCCATCGGTGCGATGGTGTCTCTGCGTGAAATCGAGCTGCATGAAGGTCTGTATGCATATACGCAGGGCGCAGTCAGAGATGCCGTAAAGGATATTGTCGGTGTTCAGTTCCGGAACCTGGCAACTGTCGGCGGCAGTATCTGGGGACGGTTTGGTTTCTCAGATGTCCTGACGATGTTTCTTGCTATGGATACATACGTGGAACTGTTTCAGGGCGGTATAATTCCGTTGCAGGAGTTCGCCGAGAAAAAACCGGACCGGGACGTGCTTGTGCGTCTGATCGTGAAGAAAACACCGGGTGTCTATGCGTATGCATCGGTTCGTAATCAACGGACAGATTTCCCGGTTCTTGCATGTGCAGCGGCAAATGTTTCCGGTACATACCGGATTTCTGTCGGTGCGAGACCGGGCAGAGCAATCTGTATCACGGATGAGGAAGGATTTCTCACAGACGGAATCACAGAAGCGCGTGCAAAACAGTTTGCAAAATGGGTAGAGACAAAAATCCCGACAGCCGGCAATCACCGGGGCAGTGCAGCATACCGCACACGCCTTACAGGTGCGCTTTGCTATCGGTTAACAAAGAAAATCGGAGAGGAGCAGGCATAGACATGGATATCAAAATCAAAGTAAATGGAACACTGATTTGTGAATCAGTATCGCCGGATCTTCTGCTCCTTGATTTTCTGCGGAAGCATGGCTGCTACAGTGTGAAGCGCGGTTGTGAGACCGCAAATTGCGGGCTTTGTACCGTGCTTTTAGATGAAACCCCGGTCTTGTCATGCTCGGTGCTTTGTGCAAGAGCGGATGGACATGAAGTATATACGCTCGAAGGACTGCAGGAGGAAGCATCCGGTTTTGTTGGATTTATCGCTGACCAGGGGGCTGATCAGTGTGGATTTTGCAATCCGGGATTTGTCATGAATACGATTGCATTGCTCCGGGAGAATCCGGATCCTTCGGATGATGAGATACGCGCGTACCTGGCAGGAAACTTATGCCGGTGTTCCGGATACGAAGGACAGCTCCGGGGAATCCGGAATTACCTGAACTATATAAATAGGAAGAAGCAGGGAAAGGAGTAAGCGATGGAACATAAGAATTACAATGCCATTCACAAATCAGTCCGGAAGAAAGACTCCATGCAGCTGCTGCTGGGAAAACCGGTGTATACAGATGATATCACGGGCCCTGCGCTTGTCGTGAAGCTTCTGCGCAGTCCGCATGCCAATGCGATTGTGGAAGAAATCCATACAGAAATTGCAAAGAAAATTCCGGGCGTGGTGGATATCTATACATGGGAGGATGTGCCGAAGACGAGGTTTGCAATCGCAGGTCAGACTTATCCGGAACCATCTCCGTATGACCGGTTGATTATCGACCGGCACGTGCGGTTTGTGGGAGATGTTGTCGCAATCATTGCAGCAGAGGATGAAAAAGCGGCATGCAAAGCGATGAAGCTTGTGAAAGTGAAATACAATGTGTTGGAGCCGGTGCTTGATTTCCACAAAGCGAAGGATAATCCGGTGCTTGTGCATCCGGAGGATGACTGGTATCCGCCGGTTGATGTGGGCGGTGATGCAAAACGGAATGTGATCGCACATGAATTGAGCGGAGATGGCGATGTCGATGCCGTGATTTCGGACTGTGAGGTATCATTTTCCCATGCTTATCATATGCGTGCGTTCAACCAGGCGATGATGGAAACATTTCGCACATATACATGTCTTGACCGGTATGGAAGACTGCATGTGATTTCTTCGACACAGATTGTTTTCCATGTGCGCCGGATTTTATCGAGAGCGCTTGGAATCCCGAAAAGCAAAATCCGCGTGGAAAAACCGCGGATCGGTGGTGGATTTGGCGCGAAGCAGACTGCAGTCAGCGAAGTGTATCCGGCGTTTGTGACGATGCAGACGGGGCGTCCGGCGAAACTCATCTTCACAAGGTACGAAAGCCAGATCGCGGGTTCGCCGCGGCATGAGATGGAAGTCACTGTCCGGCTGGGTGCAGACCGGGACGGACATATCCGCGGACTTGATCTGTACACACTTTCCAATACAGGTGCATATGGGGAACATGGACCGACGACGGTCGGACTTAGCGGACACAAGTCAATTCCGCTTTATACAGGAGGACTTGAGGCGTTCCGGTTTGGTTACGATGTTGTCTATACAAATACAATGGCGGCGGGCGCTTATCGCGGCTATGGCGCAACCCAGGGAATCTTTGCTCTGGAGTCCTCGGTCAATGAGCTTGCGGAGTCGCTTGGCATCGACCCGACGCAGATTCGGGAGAAAAATATGCTCCGGGAGGGCATGAAGATGCCGGCGTATTATGGAGAGACTGCAAATGCCTGCGCGCTTGACCGCTGTATGGCAAGATGCCGTGAGCTTTTTGGCTGGGAAGAGAAATATCCGGTCCGGGAGATGGGCGATGGAAAAGTGCGGACCGCCGGTGTTGCGATGGCGATGCAGGGTTCCTGTATATCCAACGTCGATGTCGGTTCCGCAACTGTGAAACTGGCAGATGATGGAACGTTTAACCTGATCATCGGTGCGGCAGATATGGGAACCGGCTGTGATACGATTCTGGCACAGATGGTGGCTGAGTGTATGGACTGCTCTGTGGATGACGTGGCAGTATTTGGTGCAGATACGGACGCATCTCCGTATGATTCCGGTTCTTATGCATCTTCGACTACCTATGTAACAGGAAAAGCAGTAGAACTTGCCTGCGAGGAACTGAAGAAAAAACTGTGTGCGATTGCGGCGGGAATGCTTGGATGTGAGCCGGAAGAAACGGTATTCGAAGATGGGTGTGTGCGGAAGATTAACACAGACGAGCGTGTCACACTGGCGCAGATCAGTGTGAAGGATCAGGTGGCAAATGATATTGCAGCGGTTGCGACTGCATCGCATTCTTCACCGGTTTCTCCACCGCCATATATGGTTGGTATGGTGGAAATTGAGCTTGACCGCTATACAGGGGAGGTAAAAATCCTCGATTATGTGGCAGTTGTGGATTGTGGAATCGCAATCAACCCGGCACTTGCACGTATCCAGGCAGAGGGTGGAATCGTGCAGGGAATCGGTCATACGTTGTTTGAGAATATCACATATGATGAAACCGGAAAACCGGTTGAGTCCAATTTTATGCAATATAAAATCCCAACGCGGCTGGACATGGGACACCTACGGGTTGAGTTTGAAAATAGCTACGAGCCGACAGGTCCATTTGGCGCAAAATCCATCGGAGAAATCGTGATCAACACACCGGCACCGGCGATTGCTCATGCAATTTACCGGGCGACAGGTGTATGGCACAGAGAACTTCCGATCACACCGGAGAAGATATTGATGTCGATGCCAGAAGATGATTTTAGATAAGTAAATACCGAATACAAGGAGAAAAACAGATGAAAAAGAGTTTTAAGTTATCGGATGCGGCATTTCAGATGGATGGAAAGATGCCGCTTGCGCAGGCAATTCCTCTTGGATTGCAGCATGTTGTGGCGATGTTTGTTGGAAACCTTACACCGCTTTTAATCATCACAGGTGCCTGTGGAATCGCAGGAGGAGAGTTTGCTGGGCTGCAGCTTTCCCTGCTTCAGAATGCAATGCTTGTTGCAGGAATTGTGACATTGGTGCAGCTTTTTGCAATCGGTCCGGTCGGCGGACGTGTACCGATCATCATGGGTACATCATCCGGGTTTATTGGTGTATTTAACAGCGTTGCAGCAACGATGGGGGGCGGTGTATCCGCATATGGAGCAATCATGGGGGCATCAATTTTAGGCGGTTTTTTTGAGACGGTGCTTGGGTTCTTTTTAAAACCGCTTCGGAAGTTTTTCCCATCGGTTGTGACAGGTACAGTTGTTATGTCCATCGGTTTAAGTCTGATTTCTGTTGGAATCAATTCTTTTGGCGGTGGAAACAAGGCGGAAGATTTTGGCTCGATGGAGAATCTGCTGCTGGCACTTTTTGTGTTGATTGTGATATTGATCTTCAAGCATTGCACAAAAGGATTTTTGAGTTCTTCCTCGATTTTATTAGGTA
>OOBB01000668.1_pt1 | contig 15976 bp, 8 predicted proteins | sample 1671661 | NCBI WGS metagenome assembly OOBB01 (sample SAMN06348179, study PRJEB24527) | human gut metagenome | biome: human gut; feature: ankylosing spondylitis patient; material: feces | host: Homo sapiens | place: China | collected 2015-10
TACATTGTCACTAACTTCCAAATCATCAGGGGTCCCCAATATTTTCGGCGTTGCACCCCTCAGCGTTCTGACAGGTTCAATGGAAGATACAATTAATACAGGCGATCTTATTTTCTGTGAGGTTACAGACGATCCTTCATATGAATATAAGAAAGGCGATATTGTTACTTTCTATAAGGATATCAACGGTAATTCCGAACTCAATACTCACCGAATTGTTGAGGTTGTTAAGGATGACAACATTACCTACTACAGAACACAGGGTGACAATAAGAAAACTAACCCTGAGCCCGATGAAGAACTTCAAACTTCTTCATCTATTGTCGCCAAATACACAGGTACGAAGATTGGCGGCGTGGGTAACTTTTTAAGCTTTCTCAGAACTCAGCCTGGATTTTTCCTCTGCGTTCTGCTTCCGATGATTATTTTCTTTGTTTATGAAGCAATCCGAGTTGTTCTCAACCTCCTTGCCTACAATAAGGAAAAAACTCTCGAAGAGGCAAAGCTTGCGGTTGATTCCGCCGAGCTTACCGAAGAACAGAAAAAGAGAGCTATTGAGGAATATCTTGCCTCCGTCGGAGAAAATCAGGACAAGGCGGAAAATGAGCCCGAAGTACAAACACCTGCTGATGGCAATAATTCCGCTGATAATTCCGATTAGGTTATGACAAATTTGTCCCTAACGCACTAATAGCGTTTATCGTAACGGTATATTTCTTTCTCAGTCTCAGTGCTGAGAAAGAAATACAGTTACAGCTCACAGTAAAAACACAACAGATTAACACAAAACCGTTTCCGTCGGAAACGAACGGCAGTCGCTGATTGCCGCAACATAAGGCGATAAAATTTCGCCTAAAGAAGATGAGAGTAGATTTTTTTAAGGAGACGAAGTACCGTGGATACAGTATTTAAATTTCTTTTTGAATTTCTCGGTCAGTTTTTTGGCTCATTATGGTCAATAATCACCGGGTTATTTGGCGGAGTAGGCAATGCCTTTGATTTTTCCGCTTATGTAAACATTATTAATGCCTATACCACGGAGCTTGGCGGCCTCGCATGGGTAATTGCAATTATTGCCATTGTGCTTCTGGTTGCTGTGCTTGCACTTTGCGTATGGCTTATTGTCGTCGCTGTAAAAAAGTTTATTCGTTCGCACAGAAGAAGAAAAGATACAGATTCTCTTGTTAAAGAGGTTCAGGCACTCAATAAAGAGGTTATGAGACTCAACCTTGAAAAGGATAAGATTCTCTCTATGAAGGTTTCACAGATTGGTCTTAACCCCAACGAGATTGCAGAGCTTACAGGCGAAGAAATCGAGTCACTCAACAACGGCGAAGAAGAGGACACAGGCGAAAGCCGTTTCTACAAGCTTACGGAAATCGACCAGCTTTGGGCAGATTATGTTCCGCCGGTTTATGACAACGATATCACACTTCCCGAGTTCTGTGAGCGTTTCAGACTCTTTGCTTGTTCACAGCTTGGTCTTTACTACGATATTAAGCTTATCAGACTTTTTATTGCGTCATTCGCATCAACAAGACTTATTATCCTTCAGGGTATTTCCGGTACAGGTAAAACTTCACTTGCATATGCATTCGGTAAGTTTGTAAACAACCCGTCCATCGTTGCATCTGTTCAGCCGTCATGGCGTGACAGAACAGAGCTTTTCGGTTACTTCAACGAATTTACTAAGAAGTTTAACGAAACAGAGCTTCTCCGTGCAATGTACGAGGCTTCTTACAATGATAACATCTACGCCGTAATCCTTGATGAAATGAACATCGCAAGAGTTGAGTATTACTTTGCAGAAATGCTTTCAATTCTTGAAATGCCATCAAGAGACGAGTGGGTTGTTGATATTATCCCGAACTCATGGCCGAGCGACCCTAAGCATATTGTAAACGGTCAGCTCAGAATCCCGCCGAATATGTGGTATATCGGTACTGCCAATAACGATGACTCGACCTTTGCCATTACCGATAAGGTTTATGACCGTGCTATGCCGATTAACATTGACACAAAGGGTGTTCCTTTTGACGCACCTCTCACAGATCCTGTTTACATTTCATACAAACATTTTGAGTACATCCTCAATGCCGCTAAGGTTCAATTTGTTGTTTCCGAAGAAAACATCAAGAAGATTACTCTCCTTGACGATTATGTTATTGAGCATTTCCGTATAGCTTTCGGTAACCGTATTGTTAAACAGCTTCGTGACTTCGTTCCTGCCTATGTCGGTACAGGCGGAACCGAGCTTGACGGTCTTGATTATGTTCTTGCCCGTAAAGTATTCAGAAAATTTGAGTCACTTAACATTTCATACATCCGTGACGAGATTGACGGCCTTTGTGCGTATATTGACGAGCTTTTCGGTGAAGAAAACATGAACGAAAGCAAGGATTATCTCCGTATGCTTAAAAAGCTTGTATAATTTTAGCAATTCAGGGCGAACTCTGTTCGCCCTTTGCTTGGTGAAAGGACTTTGCGCCTTTTATAAACGGTAAACTATCTGATTGGAGAAAAATCAATGGCTGATTTTAGTAAATATTTCAGAGCATATATGAATATGCAGGATATTCTGAAAAATGATTTTACTTACAACTACATAATGGAAGGCCTTAAAGACGGCGACAAGGGCGAGGACAGACTCGACGGTAAGACCAACGAAAAGGTTATAGACATGGAATGGGTTGTTGCCATTGAGGAAACTCTTCCGTACATTCAGAAAGCAATAGACGAACAGCGCCGTTTTATTAAGCAGGTTGACAATGTTGTTAGAGTTGAGCTTGCAAAAAAGATTGGCCCCGAGTCGGTTAAACACCTTTCGCAGCACACTAACTTTATTGCCAAGGTTGAGGGTGATATGGTAACGCCTAACAAAATCCTCACAATTGAGCGTGAAGAGAGCTTTGCAATTTACGAAAACCGTGTTCTTATGACGCTCATTCGTAAAGCGCTTCACTTTGTTGACGACAAGTATTCAAAGATGAAGGATGTGCCGAACGACAGTTATAACGATATTTCAATGGTTCGTCACATTGATTTTAATGAGAAAAAAGTAGATTTTAATCTTAACTATATAAATGAATCGCATGAAACTCTTGCCGATGACCTCGATGTTCTTGATGTTACACAGCTTTCGGACTTTGACCGAATCAGAAAAATCAGAACAACACTCAATGAGTTTTTGAATACTCAGTTGATGAAGGAAATCGCAAATGAGCCTGAGGTTCATCCGCCGCTTACGCAGACCAACCTTCTCAAGAAGAACCCTAACTTCAAAAAGGCTGTTGAACTGTGGAACTTCCTTGACAGCTACAAACGCAAGGGCTTTGAGGTTGTTACCGAGGATTATGACGGTAAGATGACGGACACGGTTCAGCAAGATGTTTATTTTGCAATGGGCTTTGAGCATTTTATGATGTCTATAGCAACCAACCCCGGACTTCGTGTGATTCTCAAGGACCAGTACGACGCAGAAAACGCCCGTCTTGCTGAGGAGGCGGCAAAACCTCAAAAAACCCGTGAGGCGGTTATGAAGGCACAGCTTGATGCTGTTCGTAAAGAGGAAATGGAAATCCGCCTTCGTGAAATCCGTGACCGTGAAAAGAAAATTCTTGACCTTACAAGTGAAATCAATAATTTAAAGGTTATAATCGATCAGAAAGAACAGCAGATTCTCACACTCAGAGGTAAGGTTTCTGCTCTTGAAGACCGACTTGAAGAGGTTAAGGCTGAACTCCAGCAGACAAAACTCAAGTTGATGGAGGCAGAAAAGAGAATTGCCGAGCTTGAGGAAGAAAATCAGCAGTTAAAAGATACTATTGAAGAGTTGAATAAAACGATTGATGAACTCAATCAGACTATTGACACACTCAATAAAAAAATAGTAGAATTAAATAACAGAATTCTCGTGCTTGTGCAGGAGAATGCTCGTTTGCAGACAAAGGTGAAAGAGCAGGAAACTGTTATCGCCGAGCAGAAAGCTCATATCGAAGAACTTGAAACTCAGGTTGCCGAACAACTTGCAAAGATTACGGCTCTTACGGAAAACCTTGAAAAATGTCATGCGCAGATTGAAGAGGACGCTCGTAAGATTACCGATTTGACCGGCAAAAATGAGAAGCTTACTGATACTCTCCAAACCGAACGCATTCAGCATAAGGAAACAGTCGACAAAATGAATGCCGATTTTGCTGAAGAAAAACAGCAGATGAACGACGCTCATTCGGCAGAGGTTGAATCGCTTAACCATAAATTCAACGATGCAGAGGCTGAACATAACACTTATGTAGCAAAGCTGAATGCGGATTTTGCGGCAAAGGCAAATGAAACAGAGCAAAAGCATCTTAAAGAACTTGCCGATAAGGAAGAGGCTCACAGGAATGAGCTTGTTGAAATTAAGGAAGCCAACCTTAAATCATCAGCCGCAAGCAATGCCGCTCACGCTTCTGAGCTTAAAAAGGCTTATAAGTCGGTTGACAAAAAGGTTGAGCAGGCAGAAAAAGCTTGCGAAAAGCGTATGAAAGCCAAGGTTGCCGAGATTAAAAAAGAGGCTCAGGCTGAAATTCGCAAAGCCGAAAAGAAAGCAGGCGAAAAAATCAGCCTTGCAAAGGAAGAAGTCAAGTCGATTAAGGATGTCGGCGATTTGTTCGTTCGTGACTTCGGATTCGGCAGTGTTGCTGTTGTTTCTAAATATGCCGAAGAGCTTGCAAAATTCGGCAAGCTTTCAATTGCAGACGAGCTTATGGACGCTCAAAAGTCTGTAAGATCACTTTGCATTTGCAGAAGCAAAAAGGGTGTTATGCTTGCAGGATATTCCCGTAACGGTGCAGATGTTTACAAAATCTATAAAAAGCAGGCAGACCTTGAAGTTGCTTTTTCGGATTTGTGTTCAAAGCTGAAAAGTGCCGGAAGGCTTCCGCTTGTGATAACATTCTCAGGAGTTGACAGACCGTTTGCAATGAACTTTGAAAACATTGTTCGTGAGTCAACAGGCAAAAAAACTACTGTTGTTCATAACAAAACATTGAAGGCTGACGGATTTGTTGCCGTTTACTATAGTGTAGAATAAGGGGCAAAAATGAAAAATTCAACTGCGCCCAACAGAAAGACGGGCAGAATGATTGCTAAAAATTTAATAGTTCTGTTCACTGTTGCACTTGCCGCCTTTTATGGCATTCAGGCGTGGTTCACTGATAAACAGTCATCAGATGCCGACGGCATCAACATTGAGTGTCATGCGCCTGACGGTATTGAAATTGCTGTTGTTAAGCACGGCGATCCGGCTCCGACGGATGACGCAGCGTACAAAAATACGATTGAATTGAACAGCGAAAATTATTCGTTTATTGATGATATCAAGATGACTGAGGTTTCTAGCGACGGATACACATTTTATAAGCCGCCCCTCAAACAGGAAAACGGAGTTGCTTCTCCTATTCTTGATGTTGACGACTGGGATCTTGCCGACAGTTCGGTTCACTACCTTTCTTTTGACCTGTATGTTCGTTCAAAATCCAAGTTCGATATTTATCTGGACAGTAAATCTAAAATCAGTCCGAATGCAAAAAATCTGACAGGTGAAAATGCAGATAATAAGAGTGATTTTGGTGAAAGCGGTGACTCAAAGGGAATTTCAAGAGATTGCGTAACCGGTGCGGTAAGGTTTTCGGTTGCAAATTATAATACTAAAGAAACAAAGCTTTTGTGGATTCCTGCTCCGAACATTTTTCTTAATGTAAATACAGATACAACAAAGTATTCTGTAAGCACAGACAAGCGTTTGGGTGAATCATATTCGCACGGTTATTATGTGAAAAACGGTAAATGGGTTAAAACCTCCGTTTCCGCTGATGACGGTTCACCACTCAGCCAGGTTTTTGTTGCAAACAGCAACGGCTTTACAACCAACGGGGATTACACATACGAGCTTGGTTCAAAGAAAAAAATTATGACTTTGGAAAAGGACACAACTAAAAATGACAAATATACAGGAATGGTAACCTGTAATATGTGGGTTGACGGCGAAGATGCAGAGGCAAGACTTGCCCTTGTAAACGGAAAGTTTAAAGCAAACCTTGTTCTCTCAAAGGGCGATGTACAACAATAAATAAAAATCAGGAAAGGAGCAATGAAGTATGAAACTGAAAGAAAGAATGCAGAATTCGTTTTTTGCACTTTCCGATAACAGACTTCTCGGCAGAAAAAAGCTCGCAATTTCATATGTATCATTGTTCCTTGTTTTTACTCTTGTGCTTGTGACAACGGTGGCATGGTTTACCGTAAATGATACGGCAAGTATTAATTCTCAGGCGTTTTCACTTGAGTCAAGTGCGGCACTCCGTGTCAATGACGGTCAGGAAGATCTTTCAAACCATCTTGTTGTTAAAGGCTTTAAGCTTGAAGAGGCTTCAAGCGTTGACGGAAGGAATATGTTCTTCCCGTCAGAGGGCAACTTTAAGGATTCAACATCTGCCATGAAATTCCGTGAAGGAACGGCAGGCGACAGGAATAAAACATATGTATATAAGGATTTTAAGCTTAATGCCGATTCGGATATGACAAATGTTTATATCAAAGGTTATAATATTACAATTGTTTCGGCAGACGGTAAAACTGTTCTCGGTAAGTTTGACGGCTCAACCGAGATTATTCGTAACGATAAAGGCGTTCCTGTCGATCAGAAGGTCTATGATCCTTGTCCGTTAAGACTTGCGTTTATTACCGACAGCAGTAAAACTCCTACTGTAATTGATCCAAGTGCTCTTATTGACGAGCATGCTAAAAATTATAATGCAGTAAGCTCAACAAATATGAACGGCTCTCCTGCTACGAAGCTTTCATCATGCAAGACATTTTCTGATTTCTATTTCTATTCAGGCGAAAGCTTATTCACGCTTTTAGGTCAGAAACCTCTTGATGTAACATTGGTAGCGTGGTTTGAGGGTGCGTATGAAGATCAGTCTGTTTATGATAAGTATGCAGGCGCATCGGTTACAATTGATGTTGAACTCGAAAGTAACTACAATGATATGGAGGCTATCACCTTTATTGATAAAACAATAGGTGATAAGGGCGAAAATACTCCGTGGATTAAAACAGATGACTGTATAGTTACCATGCAGTATAAAGATACTGATACAACTCAGAAAACTGTCGTTATGAAATATCTTGGTTCGGTAGACGGATATAATACATGGACAGCTGCGTTGCCAAAAGATGTAACAACAGATATAAGCTTTTTCAGATTCAGTACAACGAATAATATAATCTATAACTCATGGCACACCAAAGATAATGTGAACAACGAATTGAGCCCTACGGCACAAGGTTGGATAGTTAATAACGAAGATTTGTATCCGTTACAGGAAAGCAGAATTGTAAACGGTAACCGCAGCATTGTTTATACTGCTAAGAGAGGTAACGGTTTTGGTAAAACCGATAATACTGCTCAAAGACTGTCCCCTTGTATCGGATACTGGGATTATAGTCCGAGCGGCTCAACTGTTGAAACAACAACACCTTCACCCACAACTCCGACAAGCGGAGGAGGATCTTCCGAAGATCCCGAAATAAATACGGGTGTGTATCTCAACATTCCGGATACTAAACAGTGGCTCAGAAATTATCTTACAAGCGGAACTTATGAACCTTATGTAATTTATAATTATAACGGTAAAAAATCAGAGCATTTGATGCAGTTTGAGTCTGACGGTGCAAGGTGTACCCTTGATAACTGCAGTGCGCCGAGAGGCTCACGAGTTATCGGATTTAAGTTTGTGAATAAGAACGGTACACACACTCTGCTTATTCCGGCAAAGAATGAATATATATTCTCCACACCGTTCAATGTTTCTTATGAAGTAAACAACGATGATACCGCAACGTATCATTAATAATGCAAAATATAAAAAGGAGGTGTCACAATGAAAGAAAGATTTGCTCTTTTGGCGGCTTATTTTAAAGAAAAGCTTGCAATCGGCAAAAAGTCGGGCAAAGAAAAGAGAAAAAGCTTGATTTTAAGCATTGTGGCACTTGTTGAAGTGTTGGCAATCGCTATCGTGTCGGTTTCTGCATGGGTGGAAACGATTTCAACCATTAAGCTTGATTTGAACAACGGTACAATTGATAACTATGTGTTTACCAACGCTAATATCGGCTACGGTAACGGCTATGACGGAAAGACAATTGATCTTACAAAATATTTTCGTCAGGCAGGCGATGTTCACCTTGCCTCGGCAACAAGCGCAAACGGCACAGATGTTTATTTTCCGACCTTAACTGCAAACGGCGCGCCGTCTGCTACTTACAGAAAGGCTACTGTAAACGATAAGAATGTCAACTACATTGATTTTTCTTTCAATGTTACCGCAAAGGGAACAAAGGCGTCATTCTATTTTGATAAGGTTCCCACAATCAAGGTTAACGATGCTGATGCAGACGAGGAAAAGCTCCGTGTTTCATTCGTTTGTGACGGCAGTAATACGGTTGTCTGCGGTAAGAGCGACAGCACGGCAGAGGTTGTTGCCGGTACAAACCTGAATATCAAAGGACAGGAAAATGTCAAAACTTTCGGTTCATACACGGGTTCAACAGCAGAAAGTCCTCTTTTTACTGTTCCGGCAGATTCAAAACCACATAAGGTTACAATGCGTGTGTGGTTACAGGATGACAGCAGAAATACAAAGTATGCCGGACAGACTGTTACAATTGACAACTTCAAGCTTATCACTCAGAGTCCCCAGGCCGGAGAATTGACTTTTTACGATAAAACAACGGGCGATCCATCTCTCGGTGCGGGTTGGGCTACCAAAAACAATCGTGCAATCTGGATTAACCAGGATGGCAAAAGCGAGTATAAAAAGCTTTCAAAGGATTCGAGCGGTAATTATTTTATTAAGCTCGGTTCAGACTATACAGATAATCCTAACGCAACAGTTACCTTCTACAGCTGCGAATCAACCGTAACATCAAATCCGCAGAATAGCTTTGTTGCAAAATGGACAACCACTCTGCAAACTGCTGTTGATGCCGATTCACAGACATTTACAGCCTACGGATATAAGGACTCGTCAAATAACGGCTACGGCACATGGGGAGAGGTTCAGAAAATTCTCCTCTCAAGTGAAGATGCAAGTACATTGCCGATGACACAGGTTGACGGAAAGTATCTTGCGGTTGATATGTATGTTCAGGGCAGTTCAACTCCGATAGCAATGACTTTTGAACCGAATGACAATGCGTCACTCAGCGGTTGGGTTGCATATTTGCCCAATCCTAACAGCGCTGCAGCACGTTCGATTACATTCAAATTTACTTACAACGGCAAAGATTACAGCGTAAGCGCACCGAACAGAAATTCTTCGGTGAATTATGTTATTACTTCACAAAACACAGGTTACTGGGCACCTCCGGCTATTGTTTCCGTTTATTCTCCGTGTAAGGATGAAAAGGATAATAATGCATCAATGGGCACAGTAAGCGTAACAGGCGGTATGGACGGTGCAACAAGAGTTAAGGTTACAAAGGGTACAACCGTCACTCTTAATGCGACACCGACCGACAGCAACAAATACAGATTTATCGGTTGGTACTCTGACCCCGAATTTAAAGCTCCCGTTACCCTCAGCAACGGTGCTTACCAAGCAAATGATACATCAGCCGAGCATAAGTTTTATGCGAAATTCCAAAGACAGTATAAGGTTGAGGCAAAAGCTGTTTCGGACGGAGCCGTTGCAAACAGCACAGGTGGTACTGTTAAGATTTCAGGCGGCGAAGAGGGCGCATACACTGTCGGTTCGTACCTTGAGGGGCAGAATACATCAATCACAGCCACACCAAAAGAGGGCTATGACTTCAAGGGTTGGTATTCTGACGAGAATTGCACAAAACTGGAAAGTCAGGATCTTACGCTTTCAATTAAGAATATTCAGGCAAATCATTTGTATTATGCCAAATTTATGATTAAGCAGTTCTCGGTAACAGCGGTTGCAAATCATCCGAATGATAAGAAAAACAGCACAGTACAGTTTTCTTCACCGTTATCCGAGGCGTCTGATACAAGCGTTACCGTCAAGGTAAACTACAACGGTTCTGCAACTTTTGTTGCGAATGCAGGCGAGGGTTATGAGTTTGTCGGCTGGTATTCGGACGAAAACTGTCAGACACTTGTCAGTAAAACGACTCCGTACAAAGTAAGCAGCATAAAGGCTGACTATACTCTGTATGCAAAATTCAAGATTATCAATCTTAATCTCAAAGTTTATTCAGTAACAGAGGGAAAAATCGACGGAGCGGGCGGTACGGTTCAGCTTGGAGCTGATACCCCTGCCGCAAAGATAGAGACAACTGTTGAGTGGGGTACGCTTGCCACACTCACGGCTAAAGCAAATGCCAACTATGAGTTTAAGGGTTGGTTTACCGATCCGCAATGCAATATAAAGGCAGACAGCAAGATCCTTAATAATTGTCAGTACACAGATAAGACAGTGGAAACTGCGGCAATAAAGAAGGATTTGACTCTGTATGCAGAGTTTTCGGATGTATCATCTCGCAAAGTTACCGCTAATGCCGTGTTCGGCGGAAATATTGTCGATACAGCAGGTACTGTTAAGGCAGGCAATTCGCCGGAAGGTGCAACATCAACTGCGGTGGTTACCAACGGTGATAGCGTAACTCTTGTTGCAAATACAAAGCCAAATTATAAGTTTATGGGTTGGTATTCCGACAGGGAATGTACAAACTCTGTAGCATCGGAACAACAGCTTGTTCTTACAAATGTTGATGCTGGTTGCGAATACTACGCATTGTTTAAGCTGCAGTCGTTTTCAGTCAACGCAGTTGTTGACGGTGATTCAGTAGGTACGGTAAAGTTTACCGCACCTGAAGAAGTTGGACCGTCAACTGCAGTTACAGTTTCGGTGGATTATGACGGAAGTGCAACATTTGTTGCAAACCCTGCCGAGGGTTATGACTTTGACGGTTGGTATAACGATTCAAGCGATACTCCAGTCAGCAACAAGGCAACTTATGTTTGTAAAAACATCAAAGATAGCTTTACTTTACATGCAAGGTTCAAGCTTAAAGAATTTGAGGTAAAGGCCTCAGCCGTACTTAACGGAGCAGTCAGCAATGCATGCGGTACTGTTCAGGCAGGCGACACAACAGCCGCAAGCACAGTTTCTACTGTTGCAAAGTGGGGCGAGAGTGTTGCACTGACAGCTACTCCAAAGTCGGGTTATTCGTTCAGCGGTTGGTACACAGACCTTGCCTGCACACAACCGTATACAGACGATTACAAAAACAATCCTTTGACAACGGTTATCAAGGCTAATACAACTGTTTATGCTAAATTTGAGCAGAAGCGTGTTCTGTATTTGCAGCTTAATAGTGCATGGAAAGCATCAAATGCCCGTTATGCTGCATATGTTTGGACAAGTGGTAAAGAGCAATGGTTCGATTTATCCCAAGAGGACAGCGATGTTTACAGGGTAGAATTGACAGCAGAAGCTACATCGTGGTCGAATATTATTTTTGTTAAGATGAAACCGAACACCACGGGAAACAATTGGGATAACAAGGATGCTCAGACTGAAGACTTAAAAATACAGCCTCAGTCAGCCAATACCGATTGCTTTAAGATTACAGGTAATCAGAGTGAAGGAAAAGCGATAGGTACATGGGTAAAATACCCGTTTGATACATTTACCGTAGCGCTTGATGCCGTAAGCTATGATTCAGCAGGCTCTAAGGAAACAAACGGCTTTACAGGCGGTAAAGTCAGCGTTGGCGGTGTTGTGCACACAAGTGCCGTAACAAATACATATTCCGACCCGGCAACCGTTACGGCAACAGCTGTTTGCAATGAAGGTTATCAGTTTGCCGGCTGGTATTCCGACAGCGACTGCATAAATAAGATTGCAGGTAATGCCGAACTCAGTATTTCAGTAAATTCTTCGGTTCATTATTATGCAAAGTTTGTTAAGAGTTCAACAAAGGTAATGTACTTTGTACCGAACACTAACTGGACAAAAAATAAAAATGAGCGTTTTGCTGCCTATGTATATGAAAAATCAACCGGCGACGGAAAGTGGTACAGTATGACCGAAGATGCGGCTCATACTTGCTATACATTTACTATGGATGCATCGGGCAAATATGACAGAATTATATTTAGCCGAATGAACGGCAAGACAACCGAGAATAGTTGGGATAATGAATGGAACCGTACTCCGGGTACTCACGGAGGTAAAGTAGAAGGTATTGCCATTCCGACAGACGGAACAAACTGTTTTGTTCAGGGAACTGAAAACAACGGTTGGGATAACTGCGGTGGTTCTTGGACAACAAAGTAAAATTAAAGGTTAAATCAACGGAGGTGAAACCATGAAGAAATCAAAATTTGCAATTGTAATCGCACTCGGACTTGTACTTTGTCTGCTTTGCGGTGTGACCACGACTTTTTCATGGTTCAGCCGTCCTCGAACCGAATCGGGCGACTCTCTCAGGTGGAGCGGTCAGTACAAAATCAGCAACGGTCAAAACATCAGCATCAAAACCGTTGAGTCAAGTGATGACGGCTCTACTTTCGGTGAAAATGCAGTTACTAATTTCGGAGGTTCTCTGGAGGCAGGAAAGAGAAGATATTTTTGTACCGAAATTTCTAACTCGGGCAATGCCGAACAGAATGTTTCGCTTTTTATAAAAGGTCTGAAAACAAGCGGTACGGCATCTGCGTCGGGACTTTATGTCGGCGTCAACAAACCGCTCAAGACATATAGGTCTTATAATGATATTGTCGGTAGTGGCAGTACATATACGAAAACTTCGCTTGAAAAATACAGATTTTATTTTGATACAAACAATGTATCTTCTTGGAAAGATTCCGCTACAACAATCAGAATCCGTTATGGAACAGGCGATGTCACAACCCCAAAGTGGCAGGGCAATCCTATTGTTATGACACCAATCAGCGGTCAGAGCACACGGGTGTTGTATGTTGATGTACCTGTAACCGCAAAAGTTGTGCAATTTTATGCTAACGATGACAATACCGGTGCTAATGCTACACCGTATATGCTGTTGAAAGCCTATTGTCCGAATTTGGCTGTTGATAACTGCTATAAGTTTACTTTGAGGGCTGGAACAGGATATAACAATAACCATAACTGTGATACATATTCTTTTGGTAAGCCTTTAACTGACTGTGCTAACTTTATCAATTGTTACAACAGTATTAACATTTCGCTTGGCTCAACATTCAACGCAGGTCTTGTTGCAGGAACAGATTACGTAGGTAGCAGTATAAGCTATTCGTCATCATCAAAAAGCGTGTTTACAGTCGATGCAAACGGTGTAATTACTCCTGTGGCTGAGGGTAATGCAGAGCTCACAACCACAATTAAGGGCGGTGCATATGGAGATACCTATTCCGTAACCACGGAAATCAGTGTTACATCTGCAAGCTCAGATTCAATAGACACACCTATTGTGACAAACCTTGAAATCAAGCCGAAAGCTACTGACGGACCTACGGTTTCAAAGGTGTATTGGTACATCAAGAATGAATCGTCATCAACAATAACATACACGCTTGATGATGTTTACATCTCGCTTTAAAATTTTAGATTTTTAAATTTACAAAAGGGTTGTTTTTACAGCCCTTTTTTATTATAATTTATAATCGGTAGCAGAGAATAAAATCCGCCCGTTTTACGAATATATACGCGTTTTCGTTATATAAAAACGGATAGCTTGTGTTTGTACGAACAATTACAATGTTACATTCGAGCGAAATATGTTTTGAATTGACAAACTGTCTTCACGAACTGAGAACGGCGGCACACCGATATGAACGAAAGTAAAGACCGATACAAAGTAACGCTCGGGCGAAATATGTTTTGAATTTAACAAACTTTCTTCACGAACTGAGAACGGTGGCACACCGCCACGAATAATTACGCAAACCACAAAACAACGCTCGGGCGGATATGTTTCGCACATTGCAAACAATCTACACTAACCGGGAACGGCAACTTGCCGTGGAGGAATTTATGGATAAAAATAACGATTTTGAAAATGCGGTTGAAGTGACATCTGTAACAACCGAACACCCAAAATTAAAAAATAGAATGAGGAAAAGGCATGAATCAAAGCTCCGCAAAACCCTGCGGATAATTAAAAATATAATTTGCTGGGGAGTGCTTGCAATACTTGTGCTGACCGTAATTGTGTTTATGGGTTCAAAGGTGAACGGAAAAACACCTTCGCTTTTCGGATATTCCGTGCTACGAGTTTCAACGGGCAGTATGCAGCCCGAGCTTATGATCGGCGATGTTATTCTCGGAAAGAGCGTTGACAATCCGACTGCCCTCAAGGTCGGCGATATTATCACCTATCGTGGCAGTGGGCAGACCGAGGGACTTCTCGTGACTCATAAGGTTGTAGTTGCACCGTATAAAACAGCTGACGGCACATATAAACTACAGACAAAGGGCATTGCAAACGATGCTCCCGACCCTGAAATTTCAACCGAAGATGTGCTTTATATTATGGTGTGTAAGCTTGGATTCATTGACACATTGTACAACCTTTTCTTCTCACCGTGGGGACTGCTGATTTTTATTGCGGCGCTGCTGCTGATATTCATTGATGAGCTTGTCGTTATAATCCGCATACTTACGGGACATGACAAATCACTGAAGGACAGCGACATCAACGAAATTATAGACCGTTTGCAGAAGGAAAAATTACAGCAAAAGGCTGAATCCGACAACGATACAAAATCGGAAGAATAAATAAAAGCTGAATATATTTAATTTCGGACGAAAGGAAAATTCTCTTTTCGTCCGTTTTTTGTTGGCAAAAAAGACAAAGCGGAAAAATGGTGAAAATAGCTTTTATATGGGCTAAAATCGGCTTTTTAGTTGCATTTTTGGGCGATTTGTGGTATATTTTATACGGTCAAATTTGACCGTAACATACTGATTGTGTTTAGAAATTGATATGTTAAGGGTGGTTTCATGGATTACAAATTAATAGCGCTTGACATTGACGGTACGCTGACAAACTCCCAAAAGGAGATTACTCCCCGTACAAGATATGCTCTTATGGAGGCGCAGAAGCAGGGCAAGAAAATTATTCTTGCTTCAGGCAGACATCCCGTAGGAATTATGCCGATAGCAAAAGACCTTATGCTTGACCGTTTCGGCGGTTTTATTATGGCTTTCAACGGCGGCAGGATTATCAATTGCGAAACAGGCGAAACTATGGTGAGCAAGCTGTTTCCGCTTGAATATCTTCCCGACATCGTGAATGTTTTGAAGGATTCAAACATTACAATCAACACATACGATGACAGGCGAATCATCTCGGATAATAAGGTGAACGACTATACCTATGTTGAAAGGGACGTTATCAAGGCTGAAATGGTTGTTGTTGACGATTTTATCTCATCTGTAAGATTTGATATCAACAAAATTCTTCTTGCAGGCGAACCCGATGAGCTTGATAAGTATCAGAAAATTCTTGCAGACCGTTATGACGGCTTGCTCGATGTATATAAAAGCGCACCTTATTTTCTTGAGATTATGCCGTTTGGTGTTACAAAAGGCTCAATGCTTCCGCTTTTGCTTGATAAACTCAAGATTAAAAGGGAAGAGCTTGCCGCTTTCGGCGACAACTACAACGATATGACAATGATAGGTTATGCAGGCTTCGGCGTTGCAATGGGTAATGCCGAAACCGATGTAAAGAAGATTGCCGATTACATCTGCGAATCAAATGATAACGACGGTATTGCAAACACACTTGATAAATTCGTTTTAAAGCAATAGTCGCAAAGTTTGAACCTAATATAAGCTTGAAAATATAAAATATAATTTAACGGAGCGTCAGATTTGACTTAACCCTTTAAAGAGTCGAAAAAACAGAATCTGTCGCTCCTTTTTGTATATAATAGCCAAATTGAGGGCTT
>OOBB01000669.1_pt1 | contig 15970 bp, 8 predicted proteins | sample 1671661 | NCBI WGS metagenome assembly OOBB01 (sample SAMN06348179, study PRJEB24527) | human gut metagenome | biome: human gut; feature: ankylosing spondylitis patient; material: feces | host: Homo sapiens | place: China | collected 2015-10
CGGGCCCCCGTCAATTCCTTTGAGTTTCACCGTTGCCGGCGTACTCCCCAGGTGGAATACTTAACGCTTTCGCTTGGCGACTTACTGTGTATCGCAAATCGCGAGTATTCATCGTTTACTGTGCGGACTACCAGGGTATCTAATCCTGTTTGATACCCGCACTTTCGAGCCTCAGCGTCAGTTGCACCCCGGATACCTGCCTTCGCGATCGGAGTTCTTCATGATATCTGAGCATTTCACCGCTACACCATGAATTCCAGTATCCCTGTGTGCACTCAAGACCTCCAGTATCAACTGCAGTTCGACGGTTGAGCCGCCGTATTTCACAGCTGACTTAAAGGTCCGCCTGCGCTCCCTTTAAACCCAATAAATCCGGATAACGCCTGGACCTTCCGTATTACCGCGGCTGCTGGCACGGAATTAGCCGGTCCTTTTTCTGATGGTACATACAAAACACCACACGTGGTGCACTTTATTCCCAACTAAAAGCAGTTTACAACCCAGAGGGCCGTCATCCTGCACGCTACTTGGCTGGTTCAGACTTGCGTCCATTGACCAATATTCCTCACTGCTGCCTCCCGTAGGAGTTTGGACCGTGTCTCAGTTCCAATGTGGGGGACCTTCCTCTCAGAACCCCTACCCATCGTCGCCTTGGTGGGCCGTTACCCCGCCAACAAGCTAATGGGACGCATCCCCATCCTTTACCAATTAATCTTTATTTGTCGCTCCCATGCGGAAAGACAAACACATCCGGTATTAAACTCCCTTTCAGGAGACTATCCCGGAGTAAAGGGCAGGTTGGATACGCGTTACTCACCCGTGCGCCGGTCGCCATCAAACCCAGCAAAGCTGGGTCCATGCTGCCCCTCGACTTGCATGTGTTAAGCCTGTAGCTAGCGTTCATCCTGAGCCAGGATCAAACTCTTCATTGTAATATAATGTTTTTGTTTATTCTCTGTTTGTGCTCAAGACGCCTGTCAGATTTATTTCGCTTGGAATTGACAAGTGACTTTTTAACCCGAGACATTCTTTATTTGAATGCTCATTTGTCTCTTGTACTTCTCTACAAAATAGTTTTATGTAATTCTTGTCAAAGATCGTTTGCTTATCGTTCGTTCGACCCGTTATCAGCACTGTGTTTGTTAGTGTTGTAGGCCTCATTTCTGATTTGCGAGTGCAAAGGTAGAGACTTTTTCATTACGAGCCAAATGTTTTTGGAAGAAATTTTTGAGAAATTTCTCCTCTAAATGCGTAAGTCGTTGTAAACCAACGACTTAAAGAATGAAACTTTTTTCAAACTTTTTTTCGCGGGGAACGAGTAACAGGGCAAAAGTACGCTCTCTGCTTTGAAGGAACAAATAATTAGGACGATTTTTTTATGTTTTGTGTTGAAGAACATAAATGGGCTTGTTTTACGCGTATATACATATAATATATATATGAGCACGCTGGGGGGCATTAATTATCATGTAATTTATCGTTAATTATTCAAACTGCAATTTGTGACTATAGGTAAGAAATCTTGACGTTCTAAATGTGACGTTCTAAAAAAACACTGAGGAAGATATGAGGGGTAAAAGGGAGTATTTTGAAAATACTGAGGGAGAAAAATGAAAACACTGAGGGAGAAATTTAAAAACACTGAGGGAGCGATAAATCTCTTGCACTGTGTTTTTGAGTTTTTTCAACGATGTTTTTGCGTTTTGAAGGCCTTTTTGTGGGCGTTTTTGCGAAAAATGGGCGAAAAGCAGCTATCATGGAGATTTTCTTAAGTACTTTGCATTTCTAAAAGTATTGATTTTCAATTAGTTGCAAAATTTACCTACTTAACTACGCATGGTTAAGCTACAACTGAGGGGCAGACCTCTGGTCTGCGAATAAGAGAATGGTGAGCTAAGAATAGCTAATTCACGACTCTTTATTCGCAAGCCAGAAGGCCTGCCCCTTAGTTGCTGAATAGTACACATGCGTACATTATAATGTACTTTATAATGTACACATATAATTAATATATATATGTTACTTCACAATGATGAGGAAGTAGTTCTTCTTACCACGCTGAACAAGAAGATACTTGCCGTCAATGAGGTCGTCAGAATTGATTTCCTGATCGAAAGCAGCAAGTTTTTCTTTGTTAAGGCTTACGCCACCACCCTGGGTGAGCTTACGCATTTCACCCTTTGAAGCGAAACACTTGGTGGTTTCGGCAAAGAGGTCAACAGCCTTGGCTCCAAGAACTTGATCTTTGGCTACCTCGAATTGGGGTACACCATCGAATACGCTGAGAAGCGTAGCTTCATCAAGTTTTAAGAGGCTATCTTTAGTAGCCTTGCCGAAGAGAATGTTTGAGGCTTCGAGGGCCATTTCATAGTCTTCACGACTGTGTACCATACAGGTAACCTCTTCGCCCAACTTCTTCTGAAGGAGACGACGACCTGGGTCGGCACGATGTTCGGCAATGAGGGCTTCAATCTCATCGTGTTCGAGTGAGGTGAAGATCTTGATATAACGTTCTGCTTCTTCGTCGCCTACGTTGAGCCAGAATTGGTAGAACTTGTAAGGAGTAGTGTAACGACGGTCGAGCCATACGTTGCCTTGCTCCGTCTTACCAAACTTCTTACCGTCGGCCTTGGTAATAAGCGGACAAGTGAGGGCATAAGCATCAGCTTCAGCACCAAGGGTACGACGAATAAGTTCGGTACCAGTGGTGATGTTGCCCCATTGGTCAGAACCACCCATTTGGAGTTTGCAGTTCTTCGTCTCGTAAAGGTGGAGGAAGTCGTAACCCTGTAAGAGCTGATAAGTAAACTCTGTGAATGAAAGTCCGTCACGTGCTTCACCATTCAAGCGTTTCTTCACGCTATCCTTAGCCATCATATAGTTGACAGTGATGTGTTTACCAATCTCGCGTGCGAAATCGAGGAAGGTGAAGTCCTTCATCCAGTCGTAGTTGTTAACCAATTCGGCTGCATTGGGAGCATCAGAATCGAAGTCGAGGAAGTGAGAGAGTTGCTTCTTGATACAAGCAACGTTGTGGCGAAGAATGTCTTCAGTAAGGAGGTTACGCTCGGCACTTTTGCCTGAAGGGTCGCCAATCATACCTGTTGCACCACCTACGAGTGCTAATGGCTTGTGGCCCGCACGCTGGAAGTGGCGGAGCATCATTACAGAGCAGAGATGGCCAATGTGTAAAGAGTCGGCCGTTGGGTCGATACCTACATAGGCTGTTGTCATGCCTTTTTCGAGCAATTCTTCAGTGCCCGGCATCATTTGGTGCAACATGCCGCGCCATTTGAGTTCTTCTACAAAATTCATCGTATGTTATTTGTTATTACTTTTCTTTATTTTGAGATGCAAAGTTAGTGCAAGGTGAGCGCAATAAAAAGGGAAAAAGCATTTTTTTCCCTTTTATTGCTTAGCCAGAGTCTAACTTCGACTTTCCTCTATTTGCTTTTTCGTTAAGCCTGTATACTTCATTACCAAACTAAGCTGCATTCCATCTGCCAACATGGTACGTGCCACTTCTATTTGTTGTAGAAGTTTACCTTCTTCGCGACCCTCTGCACGACCCTCTGCGCGGCCCTCTGCACGACCTTCTTCGCGACCCTCTGCACGACCCTCTGCACGACCTTCCTCGTAACCTTCATCGCGACTAGTGTCGAAAAGACTCTTCATATGACGAACAGATTCCATGTGGCGAAAATAGGCTTGTCTATCATCTTCGGAAAGGGCATCAACACGTAAGCGCTCACGAGCTTCAGGAAGTCCTGCTGCTTTTGCCTCTTTACTTATTTGTCCTGTTTTTAGAAAGGAAATCCATTCGTCAAGCGGTGTTTTAGCTACAGAGTCAAAATCGTTTACACGCAATACGTAATATTCGGGAAAGAGCATACCTGCATCTTTACGACGTAGTATATCTTTTTCTTTTTTTCCAAAGAACTTTTCATTTTGACGTACTGAGAGTTTTAATGTATCATGCGGTGCATGTATGCCCTTAAACTCTGTCCTGCCATGATAGACGTAATCTTTACCTTGTCCTAGTTCAAAATAGACAATATTGATGGAATACACTTTGCGCACCTCATCATAGGGCTTGCCTAAACCGATGTATTCCGTGATGGCTTTTGACACTCCATATAGCATGCGATGAAAGTAAGATAGCTCGCGGCTATTCTGCACTTCAATAATGCAGAGTTCGCCGCCTTCGCTCTCTGCAAAGATATCGACACGATTGTATTTGTCTTCATCATCTTCTTGATTGCTTTCGCTCTCAAGGAATCGGTGAATTTTTATCCCTTTACCAATAAGTGAGGATAAGAATCCCTCTAACACCACATAATTGGCCTTATTGCGCAAGAGGCGTTTCATCGCCCAATCAAAACGTATATAGTTTTCTCCATTTTGTATCATAGGTTCTTATTTTTTTAGAGTTGATAGTTATCTACGTCCGAAGAAGTAGGGGCGTCGGGGTTGTGGACGCGGAGTGATGGGTTTGGGATTGAGTTCGGGATAGGCTATGCGCGTATGGTAGATTGTCTTGATACTCTCTACGAGTACGCGCTTGGCATCGGCAATATCGCGGAAGGTGATAGGACACTCGCGGAAGTAGCCTGCCTGCACTTGTCCGTCGACGATGCGGTCGACCAACTCTTTGATACTCTCCTCGGTGTATTCCTTGAGCGAACGTGACGATGCTTCAACGGCATCGCACATCATGAGAATGGCTTGTTCGCGCGTGAAAGGGTTGGGGCCAGGATAAGTAAAGAGTTTGGGGTCAGGCTGCTCGCCTTGATGTTTATTTTGCCACTGTATATAGAAATACTTTACTTGTGAACGTCCGTGGTGAGTACAGATGAAGTCACGTATCACTTTGGGCAGGTGATATTTATCCGCTAAACGAAGACCTTCTGTCACGTGGCTGATGATGATTTGTGCAGAACGCTCTTCGCTGAGTTCATCGTGTGGGTTGACACCCGTTTGATTTTCGGTAAAGAACGCGGGGTTGACCATTTTACCTATATCATGGTAAAGTGCTCCCGTACGCACCAACTGAGGTTTGGCTCCAATCTTATCGGCCACCTCGGCAGCGAGGTTGGCCACTTGCAAGGAGTGAACAAAGGTGCCTTGTGCCTTCTTGGCCATAAGGCGGAAGATGATATTGTTCGTATTGGAAAGTTCGACCAACGTTACGCTTGAAGTGAAGCCAAATGTCTTCTCCAACAGATAGAGTAGGGGATAGGCAAAGAGTAGGAGAACACCATTTACGCCATTATATATATAGATAGAACGATCGATGTGGCTCCAATCGACGCCTTGTGAAAGGTCGAAACCAAGCATAATAGTGGTGGACGTGAGGAAGGCGTAAAGGGCTACACGTAGGAGTTGCGAACGTTCGCTCAAGTCGCGAAGGGCATAGATAGCAGTCATGCCCGCCATAAATTGTACGACCACAAACTCGTAGTTAGAGTGAAGGGCAAAAGAAGAAAGCACGACGCTGCACACCATGGCCATGAAGGCGGTGCGAGAATCCATGAAGGTGCGCACAAAGATGGGCACCATGGCGTAAGGCACCATATAGACGCTAAACGTCTTATGATCGACCATGAGATAGGTAATCAAGGGGAAGATAGCTACTAGCGACGATAGGAGCAATATGCTATGAGGTGAATAAAGATAGTCGCGCCGATAGAGGCGGAGGTAGTAGACAAATGAACCTAAAATGCACGACACGAAGATAACCTGTCCGAGGAGCACCTGCCAAAAGCCTTCTGAAGGGTCATTGCGACGCACGGTCTCACGCTCGAAGGATTGTAATATCTTATATTGGTCGGCCGACACAATCTCACCACGATCGATGATGCGCTGTCCACTTTGTACCATACCTGCTGCGGGAGCTACGGAGGCGATGAGGTCCTCACGTGCGGTACTTGTCTTGGCACTATCAACGAGTAGGTTGGGGGCGAGGTATTGATTGAGGTTACAACGGGCTATTATCTCGCGTGGAAACTGTGTACTGTCGCAATGTACGATGTATTCGTAGGCCGAACGGGTAGAGTAGAGTTCGGTGAGAGAACGCGAGAGGGCTTCAGTGCCTTCGACTACACGAATGCCTGTAATGCGATCTTTGGCCATCTGTGAAAGGTCGGCCGAGTTGACAATACCCGCTTGATAGACGGCTGCCATGAGTCGTTCGATGTGAGGCAAGAAGCGTGCTGGCACATCGTTGAACGCACCATTGACAAAGTCGTTATGAAAGGCGGCTATCTGGCGTTGGGCTATTTGAGCATTCTCAACATAGAAGGGTTGAAAGTTGGCCAAAGCACTATCGCTTTCGGCTTCAACCTCTTGTTGCGTCTTATATATTGGGAAGTCAAAAGTGGCTATGAGTGAGTTATAGCGCCAGGGGCGTCCTTGCTCGTATTCGTAGCCAAACTTGGTTTCGCGTGGCAGGAAGTAGACGAGTAGCGCCACGACTACCAACACGGCACCTACAAGTGTCATTCCACCCTTTAACTTTGATTTTGCTTCGAATTTAAACATGGCAAACGATATTTTTAATGTACAAATGCATGGTTAATGTGCGAATGTGCGAATGTGCAAATGGTCACCTTTACTTGCTGCGTTTTAATAATATTACATTATTCTCATTTTCTTAAAACTCAGTAAATAAAGGCGACCATTTGCACATTAGCACATTTGCACATTTGCACATTAATTAGTTTTCTTCTTCTCCCGTTAATTCATCGGGGAGAGAGGCTGAGGGGGTAAGTCCCTTCTTGCGCCAACCCTCTAATTGACTGATGATGTTGCCACGACCTGTGGTGAGTTGGCGTTGTGCATCATCGTAGGTGCGGTGCAGTTGGTCGATAGAGTTGCCTATCTTTACAAAGTTTTGGGCAAAGGTACTAAACTTTTTATAAAGTTTCTCGGCTGAGGTGTAAATCTCGTTAACCGAACGGCTTTGTAACTCACTCTGCCACAGATTGTAAGCCAGCTGAAGGGCCATGAGAAGGTTGGTGGGGTTGATAAGGATAACGTGTTGCTTGTAAGCTTCAGTGGGCAGTGTAGGGTCGGCCGTCACGGCAGCTACATAGGCGGCTTCGCCAGGAATGAACATTAAAACGTAACCAATACTATCCTTTACCAACTTGCTATAATTCTTATCGGCCAATTCCTTAATATGTTGACGCACACTGCGTAAGTGCTCTTTCATGAGACGGTCTTGCTCAAGGGCATCGTCGGCAGCCACGTATTCGGTAAAGGCTTTGAGTGATACCTTAGAGTCAATAATAACGTTGCGACTTTGCGGTAGGTGAACCACAACATCGGGTATCGCTACGGAGCCACGTCCGTCAGCTACGTGGCTTTGCAGCGTATAGTCGCGGCCTTCAGTGAGACCTGATACAGAAAGTAGGTTGGCCAATACAGCTTCGCCCCAATTGCCTTGCAACTTGGTGTTGCCTTTAAGAGCTTTGGCAAGGTCGTCGGCTTCGCGACCAAGCGACTGCGTCTGTTCGACGAGGGCTTTGATATAGCCATCGAGTGAAGCGTGTCCTTTTACAAACTGCGTGCGAAAGGCTTCGATGTCGTGACCAAGAGGTTTGAGTAAGGCTTCGAGCGAGTTGACGTGTTGCTCGCGTAGGGCATCGCCTTGTGTGCGCATCATTTCGACGGACATGGCTTTAAACTCAGCACGTAGGGCTTGCGCCTGTTTGCGCATGGCCTCGTCAGCATGTTGTTGTTCGGCCTTGAGTTGCGCTTTAGCAGCTATGGCCTCGCGCTGCGAACGCAAGGTGCCAATGGCATAACCGGCAATGAGGGATAGGAGGGAGAGGAGAAAGTAGAGCATTCCTTCTTTTTTATTTTGATTGACAAGTTAACAAGTTGACGAGTTGACAAGTAAGTTACCTTCAAACTTACCCGTTAACTCGTCAACTTGTTAACTTGTCAACTAAAAGAACTCGTCGACTAAGAATTAGAACAAACTTGCCAAATAGGCTACTAATGGGATACTAATGACGGAGAGCAAGGTGGTAAAAAAGAGACCTTGCGTCATTACGCGCTCGTCCTTACCATATTGTAAGCAGAGCATGATACCATTGGTGGCGACAGGCATGGCACTCAACACAACAGCTACATCACTCACAAAGGGATTGATCCCCATCAGAGCTAATACGCCACCTACGGCTAAGGGGAGAATGAAGAGGCGAAGCAGCGTCATGGAATAGACAAAACGATTGCCTAACATATCGCGCACGGGTATGTGGCTCAAACTGGAACCGATGATAAGCAGCGCACAAGGAGTGGTGAGGTCGCCTAAGAGGTGAAACCACTCTCCCACGGGCGTGGGCATCTGAATGCGTGCCACAGCGATTACTACAGCAATGAGCGAAGCTACAACGCAAGGCGATAATATGAGTCGGGGCGAGAAGGCACTCTTAGCTTTGCCTCCATTTATAAACGAGACTCCGATAGTGAAGACTAAAAGGTTGAAGGGAATATTGAGTACAGAGGCGCAAAACACGGCCTTTGAGCCGAACACGGCATCGCACACGGGGTAGCCAATGAAGCTGACGTTGCCAAAGGCTAACATAAAGCGACTGATACCTAATCGGGCTTTGTTTACCTTAAATAAGTGGGGTATGAGATAAGCCAAACCGATGAGTACAATGTAATTGACTACGGCCACTACGGCAAGTGAGATGAGTTCGGAGTTTTCGAATGCGAGGTCTTTGCCCATAACCGATGCCAAGATAAGTGCTGGCATGGATATGTTCATAATAAAGATAGAGAGCTTGCGGTCGAGATCGCCCGCCCACAAATTACGCTTGGCCGCAAAGAGTCCGACCAACACAATGCCGAATATCATCAGCATTTGGGTAATGATGTGCAAGATGTCCATTAGGGGAGGGGTGTAAGTTTAATTAATGAGTTTAGTGAGTTTAATGGGTTTAATGAGTTTAATGAGTTTAATGAGTTTAATGGGTTTAATACTGCAAACAAGCTCAACTCACTAAACCCATTAAACTTATTAAACTCCTCTAACCTTGAATAAGATATCCGCCTTCGTTGCCACCTTCGGGGCCAAGTTCGATGATATGGTCAGCACACTTGATAACATCAGGATTGTGTTCAATCACTACGATACTATGGCCTCGCTCAATCAAGGCATTAAAGGCGTGGAGCAGACGGTTGATGTCGTGAAAGTGAAGACCTGTGGTTGGTTCGTCGAAGATGAATAGCGTAGGTACGGAACGTTCCAAACCTAAATAATAGGCCAGCTTGACACGCTGGTTTTCACCGCCCGAAAGGGTAGAACTGGATTGGCCTAACTTGATGTAGCCCAAACCCACGTCTTGTAAAGGACGCAAACGGCTGACAATCTTCTTCTGACCATGTTCGGTAAAGAATTCAATGGCTTGGTTGACAGTCATCTCAAGCATTTCGTAGATATTCTTACCCTCATACTTTACCTCAAGCACGTCGCTCTTGAAGCGCTTGCCATGACAACTCTCACACTCAAGTACTAAGTCAGCCATAAACTGCATCTCGACCTTTACTACACCGTCGCCCTTACACTCCTCACAACGGCCGCCATCGGCATTGAACGAGAAATAAGCTGGAGTAAAGTCCATTTGCTTGGCCAATGGCTGCGCAGCCATGAGTTTACGTATCTCGTCATACGCTTTGACGTAAGTGACGGGATTAGAACGCGAAGAACGACCGATAGGGTTTTGATCAACAAACTCAATGGCCTGCACGGCATCAATGTCGCCTGACAGTCGGCGGAACTCGCCTGGACGATCGGCCACCTCATCTTTAGCCCGCTTGAGAGCCCGATAGAAGATGTCGCGCACGAGGGTAGACTTACCCGAACCACTTACACCCGTCACGACCGTCAGCACGTTGAGAGGGAAGGTTACATCAATGCCCTTCAAATTGTTCTCGCGTGCTCCCTCAACTATGATGCTACGATTCCACGTGCGATGAGTCGTAGGTACGGGGATTTGTTCGCGGCCATATAGGTAGTTGAGCGTGTGTGAGTAATATACCCCCTTCTCCTTATCAAAGAGTTCGGGGTGACGCTGCAAGAGTTCTTTCTCATCCTTTATAAAAGGTCCAGCATACACCACTTGTCCTCCTAATCTACCCGCTTCAGGACCTATATCTATAATATAGTCAGCCGCACGCATAATCTCTTCATCGTGTTCAACCACAATAACCGTATTTCCCAAGTCGCGTAACTCCTTCAATACGTTGATAAGGCGACGCGTGTCGCGTTGATGAAGACCAATGCTCGGTTCGTCAAGAATGTAGAGCGAGCCGACTAATGAAGAACCTAACGATGTGGCAAGGTTGATGCGCTGACTCTCACCACCCGAAAGCGTATTAGAGAGGCGGTCGAGCGTGAGGTAGTTAAGTCCTACTTCAGAGAGAAAGTGCAGACGACTCTTTATCTCATTCAGCAATCGCTTGGCCACTGCTGCATCGTGTTCACTGAGTTCGAGCTGGTCGAAGAAGGGAACTAACTCCTTGATAGGCAGCTGTACCAATTCCGTGATACTACGGCCGCCCACTTTGACGTATTCTGCATCTTTCTTCAAGCGCGAACCGTGGCACTCAGGACAAACCGTCTTGCCACGATAGCGCGCCAGCATGACACGATATTGTATCTTGTACTGATTGCGCTCTAACATGCGAAAGAAAGCATCAATGCTTACTTGCTCTTCTTCAGGTAATCGTTGTTCGGCCGCATCGCCATGCCAAAGCATGTCCTTCTGTTTGCGCGTAAGTTTATAATAAGGTTCGAAGATAGGAAACCCATTTTTTCGCACCGAGCAACGACGTATAAACTCATTCTTCCACTCTCCCATCTTCTCACCTCGCCAACACATCACAGCACCATCCATAAGGCTCTTCGATGTGTCAGGCACAACGAGGTGTTCGCTAATGCCCATTACGCGGCCAAAGCCCTCGCAGCGCTCGCAAGCGCCTATGGGCGAGTTGAACGAAAACATATTGTCGTCAGGTTCGCGGAATGTAATGCCATCGGCCTCGAAGCGAGTAGAAAAGGTGTGAAGAATACGGGCTGGATAGAAGCGAAGCATACACTGTCCGTCACCCTCGAAGAAGGCCGTCTCTGCTGAGTCGGCTAAACGCGAAAGCACGTCTTTGTCATCACTTACCGAAAGGCGGTCAATCAACAGATTGAGTTGCGAGAGCGAGTAGTACACAGCCTCAGGCGTGGGAGTTGGCAAAGCCTCATCGTGTGGTGCATCGTCAACGACTACTTGCCCCGCCTTCAATTGTTCGGCAAAGTCCTCAATGCGCACCATTTCGCCGTCAACGTCGAGACGTGAGAGTCCTTGTTGAAGGTCGATGCTGAGCTGCTGGAGCAAGGTACGTTCTTGACGCACTCGCATAGGAGCAAGTACGGTAAAGCGCGTGCCCATAGAGTAAGAGTGCATGCAGTCAATCACGTCCTGCACGGTGTGGCGCTTCACCTCCACACCACTTATGGGCGAGAAGGTGTGACCTATGCGTGCATAAAGCAGACGAAGATATTCATATATCTCGGTGCTGGTGCCCACGGTCGAACGCGGATTACGACTCGTCACGCGCTGTTCGATAGCAATAGCAGGGGGAAGTCCTTTTATGTAGTCACACTCAGGCTTGTGCATACGGCCCAAGAATTGACGTGCATAGGCTGAAAGGCTCTCAACATAGCGTCGTTGACCCTCGGCATACAATGTATCGAAGGCCAACGACGACTTACCCGAACCACTGAGTCCGGTTATAACGATGAGTTTGTCACGCGGTATGTCAATATCCACGTTCTTGAGGTTGTTTACCCTCGCTCCCTTTACCTGTATCGTTTCGTTCATACCTTATTGCTTTCACTAAAGGTGCAAAATTACAGATTTCATTTGAAAAACCTTCATGAACGCAAGAAGGATTGCAGTTTACCTATATATTTAGCGGCCTATCCCCTACTCCCTCCACCGACTGGGGAGGGGAAATAAGTTACCTCTACTTGCTGCGTTTTCTAACTGATAACCAGTAGAAGGCTCAAAAAGTTAAAGTAACTCGTTCCCCCTCCCCGGTCGGGGAGGGGGTTAGGGGGAGAGGCTCTAATAAAAAAGCCAAGATAGAGGTGTAGACCTTATCTTGGCTTTCTATGATTAATGTTTACTTCACTGCTATCTTGAAGCGTTGAATGCTGTTTGCATCAGTCTTCTGCAAGATGTAAGTGCCAGTGGGCAAACCCTTGATAGCTTCGGCAGGCGTGATGGCCTTGCCACTCTTCAAGGCAACACCATTGAGAGCAAATATGGTGATGTCGGCAGGAGCAACGTTGATGCCAGCAATGCCTGTCTGCAAGGTGTTGTTGACAGTCAGTACAACGTACTTGTCGGCTGCGCCACGTGAAGCCAACTTAACGTATGCTTCATGAACGCCTTCAGCATCAGAGTTGAAACGAACAGTGAATACACCACCCTCTGCAGGGAGTTCACTCTCAGAGAGTTTGAACTTGCTCTTATTAGCACCCCCCAAGGTGAGTTTGATAGGTTCGGTCAAGTTCTGAGTCGTTACGGTTACCTCGTCTGATGTAGCATCTTGGCCCTTAATAGCTTCGAAAGCAAGCGTTGCGACATCAGTGCGAACGACTGGAAGGTCGGTACGGCCGAAACTTACATCGTCAATGTAGTAAGTAGCAGCGTTGTTACGACCGCGTGTGCTCTTAAAGCGGAAGGCCATAAAGAAGGTGTCAGCAATAGGCTGGTCGGTGAGGTCGACGTGATATTCAAACCATTCACCGCTCTCGTCCTTTGTAGAAGGCATTGTGAAGCCGCCAACGGGACTGATGTACATATCGCCATCAGTGAGATCGATGTAGCAGAGCTCGAGTTGGTCAGTCTGCTTGTCTGTCAAATAGTCACCGCGAACGCGGAAGGTGAAAACCTTTGAAGCAGCATCCTTAAAGTTAAGGGCAGGTGTAACGAGCATCATCTCAGCTTCTGTCTCGTCACCGTCCTCTACCTTAGAGTCGTAAGCCGTTACCTTTGCTACGTGTTCGTCAGCTGACTCGTCCGTATCGCTGAACGTATAGTTCCACCAAGCACGTGTGCCCTTTGTAGCAATGTTCTTCCAACCGTCAATAGCGATAGGCTTATTCTTCTCGCCCTTATCAAAGTGTTCGTTGAGCAATGTTGTGGGGTTAGAAGAATCGAGCGGAAGGAGGTCACCCTCAGTCGGTTTGTCAGGCGTTGTATTGTCCGTAGCTACACCCTTAATAGGAATGTGTAACTCATCAGCGCCCAAAGTAGTAACGATGAGCTCGTTGTCGTAAGTGCCAGCACTCAGCGGAACGAAAGAAATCTTTACAGAAGTGTTGGCATTCTTCATCAACATAGAAGAACTGATGCGGAACACGTCAACACTGGCCAACTTAACGTGTGCATAGTCAGGCAAGTTAGCCGTCTGGATCACTATTGTCTGTTCTGCCGTTTCGCCAGCCTTTGCTTCAAAGTTTACGCTTTCAACGTTGGCCTTAACAACGGGCGGATTTTGCTCGTCAATGGCGTAGGCTGAGAGGGTAATAGATTGTGAGAGTGTAGGCACTTCGGGGCAGTCGATAAAGACACGTGCACTGTGCTTGCCAATGGCAGTCGGGTTATAAGAGATGACAACATCTGTCTCACTTGTTCCTTTCTTAATCTCCGTTACCGAAGTGGCAAACATAGCGCGGTTAGTACCTGTAATCTCAAGCGTAGTAGCTGCGGGCATGTTCTTCGCGCTGATGTGAATGGTACCCACCTCAGTGGTTTGACCTACCTTGCCAGCCGCCATGTCGAACTGAGCGGGTGTAATGGTAAGTTCGGGGTTGCCAACTACTTCAGGTGTCTTGATGTCCTCAGCACTACGTGGTGCAATGATCACTGCACCTGTTGAGGTAGAGAGGCCTACGAGGTCGATCGCTTCCGTAGGAATAGCCGTACCGATAAGCGAAGTGCCCTTGAATATACGCATCTTAGCCGTTTCGGTACCATCGCTCAGCGTAGGTTGTGTCATGCCTTCAGCGAAAGTTTCGCTATCAGACGTAACGGTTACGCCATTAATGCGCACGAGTTTGTTCAAGTAATTCTTAGGAGTAGCCTTTACTTCAGCGAGAGTAGCAACAGTGGGTTCAATCTCATTGTTGGTGCTGAGCACGTTGCCCATTGCCACTTGTCCCATAAATGATTCGGGAGTGAGCGTAGTTACCCCCCAACTGCTGCTAACTGTTCCAAAGAAGCCAGAAAGTTTGTCGCCTACATTAGGCATTTTTAAATTTTCATTCGCAATAACAGTTGCAGCAGTAGCATCTTGAACGTAGATGCGGTTGGCCGTATTGTCAATAAAACTTACCACAGCCTCGCCTGTATAGCGATATACTTCATAATTGTCACTGCTCTTAGCATTGAGTTCGCTGAGCGTTGCTACGTCGGTGAGTGAAAGGGCATTGTAACTATAGTTAACTTCCACTGTTTCAGCGCCTTCGCTGCTATAAGAAACCTTTACGGTACCCTCGCCAGCTTCGGTAGGATCAAACGTAAAAGTGAGTTGTGCACCCTCTGTGCTCTCTACTTCTTCCTTGCTAAGAGTGGTCTTGTCAGCTGTCACACCTGTGCCTTCAATTGCAACCGTCACGTCGCTGATCAAATCTGCGCCCTTCACGGTGATAGTCTTAGTAACGGGATAGCCTACGTAAGTATCAGCCAAGAAGGTATCGTTCTTGTTAACGCTGATAGTAGGCGTAGCGGGTTGAGGAGTGTCACCACCACTACTTTCACCGAAAAGGCCAGCATAGGTCTGAGCAATGCGAAGTGCGCCTACATACATTTCTGGACCTTGGTTCGAAGCATTAGAACCTTGACGAAGTTCGAAGCCCTGCAGGCCATAATTGCCAACTGAAGAACCTGTAGCACTTACATCAAATTCTGCACTAGCTTCCTTAGGCTCATTGGTAAAGTCTGTTGGATTAACATAGAGTTTTACCTCGTCTTTACCATCGCTCGTCTTTACACCATACTTTACGACTACAAGTTGGGTAGTGTTGAGTGCAAAAGTTCCTTCTGCTAACACGGCTGTGGAACTGCCACGCGAGATTCCGATTTTATAGGAATTATCGTCGGCCTTAACAATGAAGAGGCGACCGAGTTCTGTTGAACTGAAGTATTTTCCAGCATCAGCCTCGCCAACATTGTAGTTCTTAGTGCGAACGAGCAAACTCATAACATAGTTTTGAGCAGAAGGAGCAACTTTCGTAGGCAACTTCGTCACATTAATGAGGGCCGCATAATAAACATATCCACTCTTTATACCTTCATCGTTCGAGTCGAAGCGTGTGCAGAGGTCCTGGCCTGAAACAGTCGGTGTCATCTGAATGCACTTGCCCGTTACGCCACCAGGATAGTTGGCATACTCAAGCGTCTTGTTCACCACTTGAATAGGAGCAGCTGTATTAATGCCATACTGTTTCCACTTGTCTTGGTTGAGCAAGTCGCCCTCGTCATAATCAAAGTCTTCTTGATACTTAATGGTAGTGCTTCCACCGTCGCCACCTGACGATAAATCCTGGGCCGTTGCCACAACGGGCACAGTCAATAACGCGATGAGCAAAAGCCATAAGTGTGATAGTTTTTGGTAAACTTTTCTCATACAGGTAATTTTTAGGTTATTATTAATAATGTGTTATCATTGCATGCTTAAAGAAATGTCATTTTTTTTCATTTAAAAGACTTTTCGTGTGCTAAAATCTAAAAAAATAATGATATAATCAACTTTTTGACAATAAAAATACGTTTACGTTCGATAAACTGCAATTTGTCTGCCTAATTGGGGGGCGTTCCTGATTGGGGGGCGGGTTTTCAACCCGCGTTCAGCAATAAGTAAGTTTTACTTGCTGCTGCCGCGGGTTAAAAACCCG
>OOBB01000670.1_pt1 | contig 15958 bp, 9 predicted proteins | sample 1671661 | NCBI WGS metagenome assembly OOBB01 (sample SAMN06348179, study PRJEB24527) | human gut metagenome | biome: human gut; feature: ankylosing spondylitis patient; material: feces | host: Homo sapiens | place: China | collected 2015-10
ACAAACATAGATTTCACAAGGCTTTACGGGTGCTCAGCACCTGCGAAGTTTGAGTTATATCACTTTATATCTTATCTCACAATTGAGGAAGGGGAAGGAAAGAGATTTGAGATTTGTGGTTTATTGTGCCACTGTGGAGGTCCTGCATAGGACCTCCAAGTGGGGCGAAGTAAGGCGCCTAGCCTGCCCATTAAGGCGCTTTCCTTTTGCCGCCCCACCGAACTGCGGGCGAAAAGGTGGTACGCAGTACCAAAGGGGGATGGTTGAGACATCAGACAATCAGACTTCAGACTGGCTGTGCGCCTTGAAACATATACTCCACCTATGACAGGAATTTAGTGCAGGGAGATTTCTCGACTCCGCTCGAAATGACGGGGCGAGAGAGGTCTCGGAAGGTTCTTAGAATTGACCGGCCTCATGGCGGTCGGGTTCTTAAGATTGACGCAGTCTGGGGCTGCGAGGGCTGCGGTATCGCCCTGGGGCGATGTTTTATAGTGCCGCCTTTGGGCGGCCCCCTTCCACCATTGGCTTGGTCTCCTTCCTGCCCCTCGGGAAAGCGTGTCACGAGGTTTTCAGGGCGCTGGCATCCCGGCAAACCACGTTCCCCTGCCACCACGGCAAGCGGTGGGAGGCAAGTTTTAAATGCGCGGCCCCGTCCCGCCACAGAAAGGGCGCCAGGCAGTAGATAGTATGGATTTTACCGAACGAAGCGAGGCTGTCCTGTTTTCCAACGGGCGCCTTCTATCAATAAAAAAGCGCCCTACTTTCTCAAGAGGGCGCTTGTCGTATTTCATTGTTTCTGGAAGTACTGGTAGGTCCGTTTCAGTCCTTCTTCCAGGGATACTTCCGGAATCCAGTGGAGGTTTTTCACCGCTTTTTCGTTAGAAAGGGAGGAGCGATAGATGTCCCCTTCTCTGGCAGGGCCATAGGATGGAGTGATTTCTTTTCCGGTAATGCGGGAAAGGATGGTAACCAGTTCATTCAGGCTGATTTCTGTCTGGGTGCTGAGGTTGTAGCAGGTGTCGGCGTTTTTGGTGGTCAGTGCCAGGCGGATGCCCCGGGCGATATCGCCGGCGTAGACGAAGTCTCTGGTCTGTTTGCCGTTTCCGAAGATTGTAATGCCCTGTCCTTTAGCGAGGCGTTTGGCGAAGATGCTGATGACGCCGCCTTCTCCCCCATCGCCCTGACGTTCGCCGTATACGTTGGAGAAACGGAGTACCACGTAGTGAATGCCGAAGGCCAGGCGGTAGAGGGCCAGGTATTTTTCTACGGTCATTTTGGTCAGGCCATAGAAGGAAAGGGGAATCTGCGGGAGCGTTTCCTGCACAGGCAGGGCTTTTTCGTCCACGTCGCCATAGGTGGCGGCGGAGGAGGAGAAGATTACCCGCTTTACGCCGTATTTCCTGCAGCATTCCATAATATGAACGGTACCTGCAATGTTCTGGTACATATCGTTTTCAGGATCCACCATGGAGTCGCTCACCAGGGTCTGGGCAGCCAGGTGGACTACAGCATCAAAATGTTCGTTGCGAAAGAGGTCTTCCACTTTGTCGTCATGGGTATCCATCACTTCCAGACGGGCTCCTTCCGGCAGGTTTTCCCGAAGGCCTGTGGAAAGATTATCCAGGGAAATGACCTCATCCCCTGCTTCCATGAGCTGACGCACCAGATGGGAACCAATAAAGCCGGCACCGCCGGTTACAAGAATCTTCATAACTTCACCTTTTTCTATAGAAATGACTCGGATAAGTCTATTTTAGTAATTTATTACTATTATAATAGCACATGATGATACGGTGTAAGGTAAAAGAATCATAAATTTGTAAAGGATGCGGAGACAATTCGACGGGAGACGTCAGACGGGCCTTTGGCGCGAGGGTTCAAAGAGGAAGGTTGACGGCCCTCCGGGCCGAAGGTTGTGGCCGCCTGTCGGCGGCGGGTTGTGTTCCCACAGGGGAAACGACTCACTATGATTTGTGCATCACTAGTGCTCCTTCAAATCATGTTCGCTGTGCATCGCTTCGCTCAGGAGGCGACAGCGGCTTCGCCGCTGAGGGGTGCGGATTGCCGCTCTGCGGCAATGCTTATAAAGTCAGCGTTACGAGATTTACTCTTTATGTCTCCCGTGCTGCATGCCGTAGTGCTATAGCCTCCTTCTTTAGGAAGTGGGTTGCGTTACGTACTATCCCGTGATGCCATTGACGTGGGGAGCATGGCGATGGGAGATTTCTCGACTCCGCTTCGCTTCGCTCGAAATGACGGGGAGAGAGAGGTCTCGGCTATCCGCTATCCATTATCCGTGTGGGAAAAAGATGGATTTGAGAATTGGAATTTGAGGTTTATTGTGCCACCGCTTGCGGGCGGAAAGGTGGTACGCAGTACCAAAAGGGGGAAGTTGATACGTCAGACGCGCCTTTGGCGCGAGGGTTCAAAGGGTTCAAAAGGTTCAAAGGGTTGTGGTGGCGCCCTGCGGGCGCATTTATTATACATGGCGCCGAAGGCGCCAAACCTTGCCGGCGGATAGCGGTCAGCCGACAACTTCCACTGGCAAGCTGTGAAATTGTGAAAAAATATATAGGGTACTTCTTTTTCCCCTTCTCCCCCAGGCGGAAAAAAGGCTTTTATTCTTATATTGATTTTCTTCTTTCCATTGGACATGGACAGGAGGGAAGGTATGATTTTCCAGGGTATTCTCCATTTTCCTCGTTATTTTTACGAAATTCATCAGCCTTGACCTTTTCTTGACAGAACCTTTTCCTTCTTTTTTCTTCCCGTCTCTTTGTCTGTGAAAAATGAATTCACAGTTTTTCTTCCTGTGGACAAGTGAAATATCCCTGAATGCCCCTTGCTTCCCCCTGTCATTTTCCACTTTTTCCCATTTCATCCAGACTTGTTCACAGTTATTCACAGATTTTTGTGTATATCTCCAGTAGACACCTCTCTCTTTGCCGCTGATTGTCTACATTTGGAATTCTCATTTCAAAGTTATTAACAGCCTGTGAATAAGTCTGTGGAAAAGTGAGTTTTCCTTCTTTTGTGAAATAAGTATACACTTTATTTTCTCTGTCTTCTATCCCACGCAAAAAGAGCTGCGGAAAACCACAACTCTTTTTGTGTATACCATTATTTATCGTCTTCAATAGGATAGTCCTGGAGGGCATCGTAGCCTTCTTCGCCGGTACGGATTTTCACTGCATTGTCCACGGTGGTGACGAAAATCTTGCCGTCGCCGTACTTGCCGGTGTAAAGTGCTTTCTTAGCCACTTCGATAATCGTTCTGGGCGGAATCTTGGATACCACCATATCCACCCGCACTTTCGGAAGGAGTTTGGCGGAAACAGCAGCGCCGCGGTACATCTGGGTCTGTCCTTTTTCAAGGCCGAAGCCCAGGGCCTGGGTAACGGTCATGCCTGTAATGCCGATGGCTTCCAGGGAGGCTTTCAGAATTTCAAAACGCTTGTCCGAAGTAATGATGGTGACGCAGTAAAGGTGATGGCCGTCTGCCGGCATTTCTTTGGGAACCACAGTGTCCGGCACTTCCTTGTCCACGGGGATTTCCACCGCATTCTTCGGAGCCTTGCCGGCTTCGATTTTTCCTTCCGTGGTTTCCGGAATCATCATGAAGTCTGCATAGGCAGAAGCCAGGCCATGCTCTTCGAAGTCCAGGCCGTTGATTTCTTCCGACGGGCTTACGCGGAGGCCGATGGTGGCACGGATGATGCGGAATACAATGTTAATGGCAATGAATACGTAAACTGCCACTGCCACCACACCCAGAATCTGGATGAAGAGGTAATGGGGATCTCCTGTATAGAGGAGACCGTCGGATTCGGAGAAGAAGCCGGTCAGAATGGTGCCCAGGGCGCCGCATCCGCCATGAGCGGCAATAGCACCTACAGGGTCATCGACTTTTAATTTCTGATCCACAAATTCGACGGCGTAAACGATGAAGATACCGGAAATAATGCCGATAACGAAGGAACCGGGAACAGTGACAGTATCGCAGCCGGCTGTAATGGCTACCAGCCCTGCCAGGCCGCCGTTCAGTGTCATGGATACATCAGGCTTGCCGTATTTCACCCAGGTGACGATCATGGTGGTGCAGGCAGCTGCGGCTGCAGCCAGGTTGGTGGTAATCATGATATGGCCCACAGACTCAATGGTCTTGTCGCCGGTCATGGAAACGGTGGAGCCGCCGTTGAATCCAAACCAGCCCATCCACAGGATGAACATGCCCAGGCAGGCCAGGGTAATGCTGTGGCCGGGGATGGCGTTTACGGTGCCGTCCTTATTGTACTTGCCAATTCTGGGTCCCAGAAGCCATGCCCCTACGAAGGCACACACGCCGCCTACTAGATGAACGCAGGTGGAACCGGCGAAATCATGGAATCCCAGTTCGGAAAGCCAGCCGCCGCCCCAGATCCAGTGACCGGAAATGGGATAAATCAGAAGGGAAATGAGTACGGAATATACGCAGTAGGCAGAGAACTTCGTCCGTTCTGCCATGGCCCCGGAAACGATGGTGGCCGAAGTAGCGCAGAACACAGTCTGGAAGAACAGGTAGGCCAGCGGTGTATAACCGGCATCATCAGGCACCTGGAAATGGGTGACAAAGAGATCCGGCATGCCGATGATACCGCCTATATCCGTACCGAACATGAGACCGAAGCCCAGGAACCAGAACACCACGGTGCCCAGGGCAAAGTCCATGAAATTCTTCATTACAATGTTGCCGGCATTCTTGGCACGAGTGAGCCCCGTTTCCACCATGGCGAACCCGGGCTGCATGAAGTACACCAGAATAGCTCCTAAAAGCACCCAGATAGTGTCCACCGATGAATACCTTCCCTCCGGCTCCGCCGCCATGGCCACCGCCGGTGTGGCCAGAGCTGCCAGAAGCAGCGGCCACTTTCGAATGACTGCTTCCATTTTTTTCATAAAATCCACTCCCTCTCCTTAACAAAAAAGGTCTGAGAGAATGGCGGCTTTTTCTTGAAAGCAGAAAGGGCCCGGATATGTTTCCGGGCCCCCTTGTCCAAAAGAAAAAGCCTGATGTGAACCATTCATCATCAGACATCTTTGTCAAAAATATGTAATTACGGCCTTTCGGCCTTCTGTATGTTAATAGGATACAATAGCATTTGGTCCGCGTCAAGGGGGAAAATGAAATTGGGCCGTGAAGGGCATATTCAAAAGGCTCATAGGGCTCAGAGGGGAAGGTTCTTAAGATGGACCGGCCCTAAGGCCGGAGGGTTCTTAAGTTTGACGGGCCTTTGGCCCGAGGGTTGTGGTGGCGCCCTTCGGTGCACAGCGAACACATTTTGAAGGAGCGCTAGCGACGCGCAAAATGTAGTGAGTCGTTTCCCCTTTAGGGGGCGCAGATTATAAAAAAAGCCGGCCCACGCCCTCCGTCATTTCGACCGAAGCCGGTCAGCCGCCAATAGGAAAGCCTCTTATTGTGCAGGCTAGAGGCCAACTTCGGCTGACTTGGAGACTCTATGCAGAGTCTCCACAGAGTGGAGAAATCTCACGCCTCTATTGTCAAGAAAGCATTGAGGAAGGAGATCTCTCGACTCAGCGTATCATCGGAGCAATTCCCATCTGTCTCCCATGCCGGCATGCGGCTCCGCTCGAGATGACGATGTTGGCGGGCACCATTGGACACACCTTCGGTGTGAGGGTTGACGGGACTTCGTCCCGAAGGTTCTTAAGTTTGACAGGGCCTTCGGCCCCGAGGGTTGTGGATTGCCCTTCGGGCAATGCTTATAAAGTCAGCGTTATGGGATTGGCTTTCAGTGTCATATGGCATGATAAGCACTCTGGTAATTGGCTCACTGCGTTCGCCACCCCCTATCCGGCTGTGCCATTGGACACGCCTTCGGCGCGAGGGTTCAGAGGGTTCAGAAGGTTCAAAGGGTTCAAAGGGTGGTGGTGGCGCCCTTCGGGCGCAATCATCATACATGGCACCGAACCTCGCCGGTGGTCAGCGGTCAGCGGACAGCCGATCAGCGATCAGCGATCAGCGGCCAGCGGACAGCGGTTACCTGCCAGCCAATGCCTGCTATCCCGCCAAGGGCACACTGAAAGGCATATCTATACAGAATACTCATGCTTCCATGACTTGGTTTTCAAAACCTTTGGCCGGTGTTATAGTAGAAGGAGCGGGCAGGAAAGACGTTTCCTTCCCAATCATTTCATTCGAGGAGGCATACTATGGCGAATTACAATCCTTATGAAAACATGCTTGATGTGCTGGACAAAGCAGCCCAGGTACTGGGTTACCAGAAAGAGGATTATGAATTTGTACGGTACCCGGAAAGGGAACTGACCGTGAGCATTCCGATCCGCATGGATGACGGCCATGTGGAGGTTTTCTCCGGCTACCGGGTACAGCATTCCACAGCCCGGGGCGCTGCCAAGGGAGGCATCCGTTTCCATCCCCAGTCTGATGAAAACGAAGTGAAGGCGCTGGCTGCGTGGATGACCATTAAGAACGCCATCGGAAATATTCCTTACGGCGGTGCCAAAGGCGGCATCCGGGTGGATCCTCACAAACTGTCGGCGCGGGAACTGGAACGGCTCACCCGAGGCTATGTGCGGAAGATTTACCCCATCATCGGGCCCGATAAGGACGTACCGGCACCGGATGTGAATACCAACGGCCAGATTATGGCATGGATTGCCGACGAATACGCCGCTCTCTCCGGCAGCTGGCAGCCCGGCGTGGTCACCGGCAAGCCCCTTGCCACCGGCGGTTCCCTGGGAAGAAATGAAGCCACCGGCCGAGGGCTTCTCTTCACCCTTCAGACCTGGTGTGAAAAGAACCACAAAGATATCAGAAACCTTACCATGGCAGTCCAGGGCTTTGGCAATGTAGGCTCCGTAGGTGCCCTCCTCATGCACCAGGAAGGCGTGAAAATCACTACCATCGGCGATATCAACGGCACCTGGCACAACCCCAGGGGTCTGGACATTGAAGCCATGTATGTATACGCCAACTCCCACGGCCGCTCCCTGAAAGGTTATACCGAAGAAGGAGCTGAAATCATTCCGGACAGCGAACTCTTCAGCCAGGACGTGGACGTGCTCTTCATGGCAGCTCTGGAAAACCAGCTTAACGGAAGCACCATGGAAAAGGTCAAAGCACCCCTCATTTTGGAAGGTGCTAACGGTCCCACCACGGAAGAAGCAGATGCTTACTTTGAAAAGAAGGGCATCGAAGTGCTGCCGGACGTGATGAGCAATGTGGGCGGCGTCGTAGGCTCCTACTTCGAATGGGTACAGAACCGTACCGGCTACTACTGGACCGAAGCGGAATACAATGAGCGTCTCCAGAAGAAAATGAGAGAAGCCTATGAAGACGTCTATGCATTGAAGGAAAAATATCATGTCACCTACCGCCTGGCCGCCTACATGCTGGCCCTGCAGCGGGTGGTGGAAGCCCAGAATACCAGAGGATTTTTAGGATAACAGGAATAGGGGAATCAAGGGAGGCCTCCTGCCTTTACGCAGGAGGCCTCTTTGCGTGCCGGCAAGCGTGATATAATCAGAAGAGAAACGTATTTCAGGGTTCTCCGGGAAATCATTGTCAAACCCGGAAGCCTTTTGCGCCCTCTGATTTTCGGGCCGCGAAGGGCCCCTATTCACCAGGAGAAAACCATGTTCATTATCGGATGTCATTTATCTGTTTCCAAAGGCTTTCTGTCCATGGCACAGACTGCCACCGCCCTTGGCGGCAATACATTCCAGTTCTTTCCCAGAAATCCCCGGGGCGGAAAGTCCAAGCCCCTCATAGAAGAAGACGTGGAAGGGCTGGCCCGGTGGATGGAAGTGCACCACTTCGGCCCTATCCTCTGTCATGGCGCCTACACCATGAACGGCGCCTCCACGAAGGAGGGCGTGCGTGACTTTGCGCGGACCGCCATGAGGGAAGACCTGGCCAAGACGGCCCATCTGCCCCGCTGCATGTACAATTTCCACCCCGGCGCCCATTTGAAGCAGGGCGTAGAAAAAGCCACGGTTCTGATTTCCGACATGCTGAACTACGCCATGGACCAGGAAGAACTGCCAAAGTATGTACTGCTGGAAACCATGGCCGGGAAAGGCACCGAAGTGGGCCGCACCTTCGAGGAACTGGCGTCCATTATAGACAGAACGGAAAGGAAGGACCGGCTGGGAGTATGCCTGGACACCTGCCATGTATATGACGGCGGCTACGACATAGTGAACGATCTGGATGGCGTGCTCCGCCACTTTGACGAAGTCATCGGTCTTTCCCGGCTTCACGCCATCCATTTGAACGACGACAAGAACCCCCTGGGAAGCCATAAGGACCGGCATGAAAAAATCGGAGAGGGCACCCTCGGACTTGACGCCATTGCCCGCATCATCAATCATCCCCTTCTGAAGGGCCTTCCCTTCTACCTGGAAACGCCGAACGAACTTCCGGGCTATAAAAAGGAAATCGCATTGCTGAAAGGGCTGCGGGAAGACTAGGACAGCAAACGGAAAAATGAAGTTTTGCCGCATTTGACGCTGGTACTTATTCACCCCATCGTCATTTCGAGCAAAGTCGAGAAATCTCCTCCTCGCAATGATAACGACCGCTTTTCCGTGGGAGATCTCTCGACTCAGCGTATCATTGGAACGGTTCCCATTGATCCCCATAGCGGCACGCAGCTCCGCTCGAGATGACGAAAGAGTCAAGACGACACACCGTCATTCGAGGAGAAATGAAGTTTTGCCGCGTTTGACGCTGGTACCTATTCACCCCATCGTCATTTCGAGCGAAGTCGAGAAATCTCCTCCTCGCAATGATAACGACCGCTTTTCCGTGGGAGATCTCTCGACTCAGCGTATCATTGGAGCGGTTCCCATTTATCCCCATAGCGGCATGCAGCTCCGCTCGAGATGACAAAGGAGTCGAGACGCCCCACCGTCATTCGAGGAAAAATGAAGTTTTGCCGCGTTTGATGCTGGTACCTATTCACCCCATCGTCATTTCGAGGGAAGCAGAGAAATCTCCTTCCGCTAATGGTTCATGCCGAAATGAGGCATTGAAGGCACCAGGCATCTTTGCCGGCATTGATAGAAAATATGATTTGAATAAAAGGAGGCAGTCATGAAATTTATCCATACAGCAGACTGGCATCTGGGGAAGCTTCTGAAGGAGCACAGCATGACCGAGGACCAGGAATGGCTTTTAAACAACCGGTTTCTTCCCCTGGTGGACGATGAGAAGCCCGATGTGATCCTTCTCTCCGGCGATGTGTATGACCGCTCCTATCCGCCGGAAGAGGCGGTGGAGCTTTTTGACCGGATGACCGAGGAAATCGTGGGGAAGCGGAAAATCCCTTTTATCATCATCAGCGGCAACCATGACAGCGCGGAGCGGCTGGCTGTGGCCAGCCGCCTTTTGAAGTGGCAGGGCCTTTACATTTTCGGCCCCCTCACCCGCCTTTTTCCGGTGATTCTGGAAGATGCCGATGGGAAAGTGGCCTTCTGCCCTCTTCCCTACGCCGAACCGGCCCGGGTGCGGGTTATGATGAATACCCTGGGCCTTAAGGGAGCCGACCAGGTGCATTCCTATGAAGAGGCGGAAACGGTGCTGTCCCGCTATCTTCTTTCCCTTCTCCCGGCAGAGCCCCTGCGGAAGGTGGCTCTGGCCCACGCCTTTGCTGCCGGCGGCACACCGTCGGAGTCAGAACGTCCCCTTTCCATCGGCGGCTATGACCGCATCAGCGATGCTGTTTTTGAGGACTATGACTACACCGCCCTGGGCCATCTCCACAGGCCCCAGAAAACGCAGAAGGGGTCGGAGAAAATCCAGTACAGCGGCAGCCTCATGCGCTATTCCTTCGACGAGGTGAACCAGAAGAAAGGTGTCATCGTCGGCGAACTGGACAAAGAAGGGAAGGTGCATACCACTTTCCATGAAATGGTGCCCCGCTATCAGGTGCGCTGCATGGAAGGCGCCTTCGACACCCTTATGGGAGAGGAAACAGAGCCCTCCGACGATTACCTGCAGATCCGTCTCAATGATGAAACGCCGGTGATTGACGCCATGCCCAAGCTGCGGACGAAATTTCCCCACGCCCTGGGAGTGGAGCAGGATATGGGCTACCGGGAAGATGAAGGAAGCCGGAATATCCGTCTGGAGCAGATGAGCGATGAAGACATACTGAAACGGTTCGTCCACCAGTTTCGGGACCGGGACCTCACAGAAGAAGAGGAAAAACTGGCCCTTCGGACCTGGAATACCGTGTACAGAAAGGAGAATGCACAATGACACCGCTGAAGCTGACCATGCGGGCCTTCGGCCCCTATGCGGGAGAAACAGTGATTGACTTTGACAAACTGGACGGGCGGCACCTCTTCCTGATCTGCGGCCCCACCGGCGCCGGAAAGACCACCATTCTGGATGCCATGTGCTATGCCCTCTACGGCAAGACAAGCGGCGACCGCACCGGCAGCCACATGCGGAGCGACTACGCCTCCACCGCCCAGAAGACGGAAGTCATTTTTGATTTCAGAATCGGCGATAAAACCTACCGGGCCACCCGAAGCCCGGAGCAGACCATCGACAAGAAGCGGGGCAAAGGACAGACCAGGGCCGCCATGCAGGCCTCCCTGTCGGAACTGGAAGATGGCCGGGAAGTGCGTACCATCCGCACCGGCGTGGAAGAAGCGGCAGGAAAGCTCATCGGCCTCAACGCCAGCCAGTTCTGCCAGGTCATCCTCCTGCCCCAGGGGGATTTCCGAAAACTTCTGGTGGCTAAAGCAGACGAAAGAGAAGCCATCTTAAAGCAGCTCTTCAAAACCCAGCGGTTCTCCGATTTCCAGAACGAACTGCGCCTTTCCCTGAATGACCTGCTGAAGCGAAAGGCTGCGGAAGACACGGAACTGTCCGCCACCCTCTCCATGGCCTCCGTATCCGGAGAAGAAGAGCTTCAAAAGGAAATGGAACAGACCGCTTCTTTCCTTCAGGAAATGGGAAAGAAAAGAGAAGAAGAAGAAAAGACCTACGCCCGCTTCCAGAAAGACTACCAGAAAGCAGCCGTGCTCTCCACCCATTTTGAAACCCTGGCCCGGGCAGAGGCCCAGCTGAAGGACCTTCTGGGGCGGGAAGAGGAAATGAAAAAGGCGGAGGAAAGTATAAAGTACATCCGCTCCGCCCGGGAACTGGCGCCTTATTTTGAAAATCTGGAAAAAATTTACAAAGACGGGATCCTGGTCAGAAAAGAAATGGACCGCTGCCAGACAGCAAGAGATGAGGCTGCCAAAGAGAAGGAAAAGCTGGCTGAAAAATCGAAAGAACTGGAAGCCCGAAAGACAGAAGTGGAAAAGGCCCGCCAGAAATCGGCGGAAATGGTGCAGTGGATGCCCAAGGCCAAAGCCTACGGCGCCACCCTGCGGGAAGTGAACCGGCTCACCGAAAAGGTCATGGAAGCGCAGGCAGAACTGCAGAAACTGAATGACAAAGCGGAAGCAGATAAGAAAATCAAGGAAAAGGCGGAAGCCGAGGCAGAGAGCCTCCGGCGGGACTACATCTTCGGCCAGGCCGCCATTTTGGCCAGCCAGCTGAAAGAGGGAGAGCCCTGCCCGGTATGCGGTTCCATCCACCATCCCCATCCTGCCGTTTCAGACAAAAAGCTCCCCACCGAAGAAGAAGTGAAGAAAGCCCAGGAAAAGGCGGCCAAAGCGGCAGAAACCTGGAGCGACAGCACCCAGCTGGCCCAGCAGTACCAGGTTTCCGCCTACGTATCTGCCATTTCCGAACAGGGCTATGCCCAGGCCAAAATGAGAACCCTGGAGGACGTGCCGGAAGCCTTCAGAAAACCCATAGCCCTCCGGAATGCCATCCACCAGCTCCATGAATCCATCCAGCTCTGGGAAAAGGAAACGGAAGACACTGCCAAAGCCCGGGAAGCTGCCTCTTCCGCCTATGCTGCCGCCGATGCCGGATATAAGGCAGCCTCTGCCCAGCGGGAAAAGCTGGCAAAGGACTACGGGGAATGGAAAAAAGCACTGGAAGAAAAATCAAAGGAAGCAGGCTTTCATGACCTTGCCGCCTGCCGCAGCTGGTATGAAAAACGGGACCTGGAAAACACACTGACCCAAAATCTGGAAACCTACCGCCGCCTGCGCCAGGGCGCTGAAAAGGTAGCAGCCGACGAAAAAGATTTCCTCAAGGACAGCCAAAAGCCCGACATGGCCCATCTGGGGCAGGAAGACCAGGACCGCCAGAACGCCATCCATCGCATGGTGAAAATGATTTCCGACGGGGAAAACAGGAAAAAACTGCTGGAAGACACGGCGGCCAAGGTGAAAGACATTGCAGAGCGCCATGAAAAGACCCTGCAGGACGCCAGCCTGGTATCGGGACTTTACAACCTGACCAGAGGCGAAAAATCCCGCATCACCCTGGAGCGATATGTGCTGGGCGCCCTTCTGGACGAAGTGACCAGGGCGGCGAACCTGCGCCTTCTGGACATGAGCCACCACCGCTACAGCCTTCACCGCATGGCCGGCGACAGCACCGACGGCAGAGGCGGCCTCACCCTGGAAGTATCCGACAGCTACACCGGCCGCTCCCGCCCTGCCAACACCCTCTCCGGCGGCGAGACCTTCCTGGCCTCCCTCTCCCTGGCCCTGGGCCTGGCGGACGTGGTACAGGCCAAACAGGGCGGCGTGAGACTGGATACCATGTTCATCGACGAAGGCTTCGGCACCCTGGATCCCGAGGCCTTGAACAGCGCCATGAACACCTTGATCGACCTGCAGAACACCGGCCGCCTAGTAGGCATCATCTCCCACGTTCCTGAACTGGAAGAGCGGATCGACGCCCGGCTGAAAGTGACGCCAGCAGAAAAAGGCAGCAAGGCGGAGTTTGAAATATTGGAATAAGAATGTGTCATTCGCGGTGTTTTCCTCTATGTCCGAAAATCGATAAAAGGGGCGCGGCTGGTGCCGCGGGTTGTGTAGAAGGGGTTGCAGAAAAAGGTGCTTAAGATGGACCGGCCCTATGGGCCGGAGGGTTCTTAAGTTTGACGGCCTTTCAGGCCGAGGGTTATGGTGGCGCCCTCTCGGGCGCAGATTTTAAAAAAGGGGCGCGCGCCCTCCGTCATTTCGACCGTAGCGGAGCGGAGTGGAATGGAGAAATCTCACGCCTCCATGGTACAGGAAGCATTGGAGCAGGAGATCTCTCGACTCAGCGTATCATGGGATCGTTTTCCATCTGTATCCCATAGCGGCACGCAGCTCCGCTCGAGATGACGGTGTTGGCAAGCAGCATACAGTCATTTCAGAAGGGGACGAATGACCAAAACGCTGCCCCCATCCCCGTCATTTCGACCGAAGCGAAGCGGAGTGGAGAAATCTCCCCCTCTCATGGTACGGGTAGCATTACGGCAGGAGATCTCTCGGCTCAGAGCATCAGGGGAGCGGTTCCTGTCTGTCTCCCATAGGGGCATGCGGCTCCACTCGAGATGACGGCGGCAACGGGCACCCCTATCGTCATTTTCAGAAGGGGACAAATGACAAAAACGCTGCCCACATTCCCGTCATTTCGACCGTAGCGGAGCGGAGTGGAGAAATCTCACGCCTCCATGGTCAAGAAAGCATTGAGGAAGGAGATCTCTCGACTCAGCGTATCATTGGAGCAATTCCCATCTGTCTCCCATGCCGGCATGCGGCTTCGCTCGAGATGACGATGTTGGAGGGCAGCATTGGACACACCTGCGGCGTGAGGGTTCAGAGGGTTGTATAGAAAGGTGCTTAAGATAGACCGGCCTGGCGGCCGGAGGATTCTTAGGTTTGACGGGCCTTTTGCCCGAGGGTTATGGTGGCGCCCTTCGGTGCACAGCGAACACATTTTGAAGGAGCGCTAGCGACGCGCAAAATGTAGTGAGTCGTTTCCCCTTTAGGGGGCGCAGATTATAAAAGAAGGGGCACCGCTGGCGCCGCAGGCGGCCTTTGCCCGAAGACCCGGCCCCTTTTCATCTCCTATTTCCCAAAAATATGATAGAATAATAAAGATATATGTCCTACGAAAGGAGGCATTTTTTTGGCTGATACCTTTGACGGTAAGAACTTCCAGAAAAAGGAATGGAAGAAAAAATCGAATACCGATACCATGATCGTATCCCGGGTGCCTCCGCAGAATATTGATGCGGAAAAATCGGTGCTGGGCGCCATGATGCTGGACAAGGATGCCATTCTGACAGCCGAGGACCTCCTCACGCCTGCCGATTTCTACCGGGAAGCCAATGCCATTATTTTCCAGGCCATTCTGAACCTGTCCCACCGGGGCGAACCGGCGGATATTCTGACGGTGACGGAAGAATTGAAGCGCATGGGGCGGCTGGACGATGTAGGCGGCGTGCTCTATGTGAATGAGCTTCCTGCCAACGTGGTGACCACCAAGTCCGTGGACCGCCATGCGGAAATCGTAGCAGGCAAGGCCAAACTGCGCCGGCTCATTGACGCTGCCGGCACCATTGCCGACGAAGCCTATTCAGAGCGGCAGGACGTGGCAGATATTACGGATGACGCGGAGAAATCCATTCTAGAGGTAACCCGGGACGAAAGGCGTTCCGATTTCACCCCCATCGGCGAAGCCGTGCAGTCAGAGCTCCAGGAAATCACCCGGAAATTCAGGAATAAGGAATCCATCACCGGCCTGGCCAGCGGCTTCCCTTCCCTGGACGCCCTCACCAGCGGCTTCCAGAAAGGCGATTTCATCATCGTTGCCGCCCGCCCGTCCATGGGTAAAACGGCCTTCGTGCTGAACATTGCCAAGAACATGAGTATTTCCTCCGCCCATCGGAGCGTAGCCTTCTTCTCCCTGGAAATGTCCCGGGAACAGCTGGTACAGCGTCTTCTCTGCTCCACCGCCCTGGTGGACAGCTCCCGCCTGCGCACCGGCCGCATTTCCACCCAGAAAGAATGGGACCAGCTGGCCAATGCCGCCAGCGTACTCATGGACGCGCCCCTCTATATCGACGACACGCCGGGCATTTCCGTTTCGGAAATCCGGTCCAAGTGCCGCCGCCTGAAAGCGGAGCACGGTTTGGACATTATTATGATCGACTACCTCCAGCTCATGCAGGCCAAGAACGTTTCCCGGAACGGAGACAACAGGCAGCAGGAAATCTCGGAAATTTCCCGCTCCCTGAAGAGTCTGGCCCGAGAGCTCAATGTACCGGTCATCGCCCTGTCCCAGCTCTCCCGAAGCGTGGAATCCAGGCAGGACCATCGTCCCTTCCTTTCGGACCTCCGTGAATCGGGCTCCCTGGAACAGGATGCGGACATGGTAAGCTTCCTCTACCGGGAGGCTTACTACAACCGGGAAATCGAAGACGATGATCCCCGGAAAAATGAAACAGAAGTGATTCTGGCAAAGAACAGAAACGGCCCGGTGGATACGGTGAAACTCCACTTCGCCGGCCAGTTCACCCTGTTCTATGAAATCACCAACCAGGAACCGCCGCCGGATATGCAGTAGTTTGAGACATGGGTGGTGAGATGCTGGCGCTCAGGAGGTGAGCAAAAGGTTCTTAAGATTGACCGGCCTTTGGCCGGAGGGTTCTTAAGTTTGATGGCCCCTTTGGGACCAAGGGTTGTGGTGAGCGCCTTATATTTATAGAAGGCGCCCTCTTATGATAAAACCTTTACAACCGCCCTGGCGGGCGATGGAGCTTCCCCTTTGGTGGCTGGCGCCACCACCTTGCCCGGTGGGAAGCATGTCACTGGATTCGCGGGTCGCAAAGCTCCCCTATGAATCCAGTTCCTTTTCGAGGTGGCACAATAACCCGTGCTTACTGTAGAGCCGCTTACGAAGCGAGGCTTCGAGGTGTTTTATTCTTCCCCCTGAACAGGGGGAAGTCCGGCGAAGCCGGATAGGGGGGAGGCGAGCGCAGCGAGCCAATCAGCAGAATGCTTATCATGCCATATGACA
>OOBB01000676.1_pt1 | contig 15757 bp, 10 predicted proteins | sample 1671661 | NCBI WGS metagenome assembly OOBB01 (sample SAMN06348179, study PRJEB24527) | human gut metagenome | biome: human gut; feature: ankylosing spondylitis patient; material: feces | host: Homo sapiens | place: China | collected 2015-10
AGCAATGTTTGCAGGAACATCACCTTTGTTAGCTCCCATATCCCTTGCTATTATACCTTTAGCACTAGCAGTTTGACTTACAATTACCACAAAAAAACAGAGAGTAACTAGGATTTTATAGATTTTCATACTTATTTTTACTTGTTGTTATTATTTCCATGTTATTTCTCCAAAGGATTGTAATATTGCTCCCAATCTTCATTCAGATGATGAAAACCTTTTTCACTATTGTCCATCACGATAATACGTGCTCCCGTGTTGCGAACAAATGCACCTGCATTCTTATACATATTTGCCGCATACTTCTGCCATTCTTCTTTACTCATCGCCTTTCTGCTCCAAGTATAACGAATGACAGGCTGCGACTTCTGGGTTAACCCGACAGCCTCAAACACAAAATCATGGTCAGAATCCACTGCTTTCAAAATGAGTCCCTTTGCTCCATTCAACATCCATGGACCATAAGGCAAAGCGATTTTATCGGCATAATATACTTTCCATGTTCTACCACCATATTTGCATTCGGCCGCATGACAAAGATAGCCCATCACCGTTGCTGTATCCTCAGGCAGATATCGCCATTTAATATCTGGCTTTTTTTCGCTATACTCTATCACCTGACTGGTATAAGGAATTCGATTGGTTACCTGACAAGTCTTATCTGAATGGCTAAACAATATGTCGAAGCCCACATATTCCTCAGGAATAGGAGTAAATCGCATCGTTGTTTTCAAAGACTTTGTATTCTCCTGATCCAGATCGCGCAGATTTTTACTGAAGAAAGCATTATACTTTCTGCCAAGCTGTAGATCCATAAGATCTTCCATCCGCAAGGAATCATCCTTTGCCGTCTGGCGATATTTGAAACGATAGGTCACACTAAGATAAGCAGAATCCAAGGTTTCAAACTTATCCGTACTCTCATGCGCCAAAGTAAAAGTTGGTGAATCCAAAGCATAAGTCACACTTACTTGCGCACTCACATTCATTCCCACGAGCATCATGCCCATGACCAGCAGTTTCCTATAATTTTTCATCTTGAAGTATTTTATATGATTTTTATTCGTATTCCGAACAGGATTGTCCTGCCCCGTAATTGATACTCACCGGAATAACGTGTTATTCCATTGTCTATTATACGATGGAATGTACGATGATCTAAAAGATTGGTACATTTCAGCGATAATGTTGCATTACCCCAATAATACTCCATCACCGTATTCAAGAACACATTGTTGCGACCTGATGAGAAGTAATTGTTATGATAATATTGCACAGAGGGCACCACATTCAATTGCTTACCCAACCAAAACGTAAAAGAAGAAGCATTCATGAAAGTTCTGTAAACCTCCCCACTTGCCTTTCCATCCGTATATGGTTTTGACACAGAGTAATCATTAGAGATTGACAGGTTCAGCCATTTCCTTACAGAAGCAACATACGAGATTTTAGCTTGCAGATAGTCACTCCGGCCATCATGACAATCTCCACCTACATAGTATTCACTCCTGGACGTTCCTACACTGAGAGATTCGCTTATCTTGGAATTCCATCGAAAGAATCCCTTCGCCACCGTTTGTTCTATCTGCCAAACTCTATTTTTGGTAGATTGCGGCTGGACGATATAATTGACAACATCGTCAACCACCTGATACCCCATACTATTACCATTTCGAGCATTCACATAAGACAGAGTAACACCACCAAACAACATTTTAATAATATCCTTATAACTTGACGTAAACGCCAGTTTAACAGAGCGATTGGGAGTTATCTCTACCTGATGAGGATTGGACATTGTCGTGCGATAATTCACATAATGTTTCAGAACCATCTGAGACAAGACAGAAGGCATCGACTCCTCACATATCGTCGTCAAGTCGAAAGATAATCGACCAGTAGGTTTATATGTCAGATTAGAATATGGGCATGTCGAAAAGAACCGCTTGTCATAATCCAAAGAGCCATCAGCAGAATGATAATATTTCACCCCAACAGGCACATAAACCAGCCATTGCAGTCTGTTTCCAAAATGCAACAGGATTTTAGGGCTAACAAAAGCTCCCAACAACCAGGTTTTCTGTTCGCTGCCAGAAGTATCCGACAGAGAATTCAATCCTGCACTTACCCTTTGCCAATCAAACATGACCTTGCCATTCAAATTAAACATAAGGTGAGGAATCGTGAAAGCCAACAAAGATCCTGTAGCTACACTCTGGAAGTTGCGTTGTCTTAGTAGCTGGCTCATATTCGTTTCCGACATATTCAACACCCCTCTCTTATCTGCAAAAGAAGCTTTCCATTCCAAATCTGCGACTCCACCATTCTTTTTCTTATAGTTTGCCTTCAGCACATTACTCAACAAGAAACTATGGCCAGAGAGAGTCTGGGCGACAAAATCATTCACCAAGCCTTCATTCTTAGGAAAAGAAGCATTTACCGACAAATTGTTTTTAAGATAACTTTTGGAGCTATTCAATTTATAAGCGACATGTCCTCCAACAAAATGCTGCCCTACCAAAGCCTGGTTTGACTCCTGTATAACATATCGAGTGCCATCATCCAAGAGATAACGGCTTTCATCGGTAGCATTTTGCTTTTCCTGATCATAAAGGTAATTTACATTAAAGCTGAAAGTTCTGTCCTTATCCAACTTATAAAGCTGATTGATAGAGGCACTATATGAATCATTTCTATAGGCATATAAATCAGAAACAGCAGGTTTATCGGGTAGCAATATTCCTGCACCCAAAACAGAATTCAACGAAGACGAGGCATTGATTTCCTTACGTAAATCATCACCTACATTATTCGTTTTAAGCAATGTCAGGTTTTGACTATTGCGGCGGAAGTTCATTAAGTTAACAGTCATATTCCTCGCCAGCTTAGGCTGACCGCCAACCGCAACAGAAAGCATGGCACTCCATGCACCTTTTGCCGTTTGCTTGAGTTTTATATTCATAGCAGGCGCATTGCCACTTTTTGTTCCCTGAAAAAGTTTAATGTTCTGGTGATTCTCCATAATCTGCACAGAGCCAATGGCCTTGGCATCCAAATTCTTCGTTGCTTCGCCATAGTTGTCACCAAGCATATCGGCCCCTTCAATATAAAACTCATTCACCCATTGACCATTATACTTAATCTGCCCATTACCAATCACCTCTACACCTGGCATTTTACGAAGCAAATCTGCCAAGACTTTATCATCCTTAGATATATACGAAGAAGCTGCGTAGGAAATCGTATCACCTGATTGGCGTATCTTCTTCGCCTTCACAACAACCTCTTTTAGTTTTAATGTTTTTATGATAGAGTCGAGAGGTTCAGACACATCTTGAGCCTGTGTTTTCTTTGAGAACAACAAAAGCACTATAACACTTAGTATATACCTAGAAACACCTTGACGCATCATAGTAAGAATACATTTATCATTAAAAACTGCAGCAAAGATACAAATAATCCCTCAATGATGGATTTTTGCACATACTGACATTCATCAACATGGCATTGCATGCTTGCAAATGTTGGTGAACAACCTTAATATTACGCATAAACAATTACAATACTGACGTTTTTGTCGTTCCGTTAAATTTCAAATTGCTCCCATGATTAATCTTCTTGCCATAATCTAAAGTATAACTTGCAGATAATGACACATAGCGTCTATCCCATGGACGGCTTTGATAAGAATAACTATCAATATAATCAGAGATAAGCCAACTCTTCGTATTACCATTTTTAAGTATAAGGGAATTAACCTGTAATTTAACAAATAAATTTCCCTTGGTATATTGTAATCCTAACTTCAAATTATCTGAGAAGCGAGTAAGGTTGGAACTTCCACGCATATATCCTTCTCCAGAACTATATGCATAATTGAGATTTACAGCCCAGAATTTTCCTAGTCTGCAATACAAGGTAGGATATAGTCCCCAATAACCGTTGTTTATATGAAACAGACCGGAATGCCATTCATGCACATACGAAACTTTAGAACTCAAACGAATCTTACCATGCGCAAGGTTCAAAGATGGAGTCACATTGATATATATAGGATTGAACGAGCCACTATTAATCATCTCCTTTACCATCAGTCCATTTATCTCATGCCAATAAGGTACAATATCATTGATGATATTATCCCAACTAAAGGATGAATTAAGAGAGAACAAATTAGAAGGCATCCATGTATATGACAAAAGGGCATAGGCCTGGCGTACAGTTTTCAAATCAGCATTACCCTTGCTGCCTGTCACCTCATCGTCCTGGCGCACTACTGTATTGTAGTAAGTAGGATTAATAGAACTTTGAGTGATGTTAGCCTGTACATAAACGGAATGCTTCTCGTTAAACCGTCCACTAAGCGTCATGCCTCCATTAATATAAGCCTTTGTCATCGTTGGTTCATCTTGAACCTTATAACTCTGTACAGGTATGGACATTTTCAAACTGCCACTCCACTTTTTAGAGAACTTATGATTATAATTTAAGTCAAAGGAATAGTAAGAGTTCACTAATTTCTGATAAGTATCGGCGGTTCCATAATAGTTCGTGCGATAAATCTCAGAGTTGAGTTGAGCAGTAAACACCAAAAAATTTTGTTTATAAACAGGCAATCCATAACCTAGCCAGAAGCTTGGCAAATAAGCATTTTCCCTTGTTCCATTGATGATGCTTTGACCTTCCGATTCCATTAATTGATAATCCTCGCTACCCTTGTTATGGTTATAGGAGAAAGAAAGTCCACCATATACATAAGCACGATGAGGCAGTCCCTCCAGATAGAATTGTGAGCTCACATAGGGTGTAAGAGATTGAGAGGTAGCATCAGAAACAGAAGAAGTCTCTTCAGACTCATTGTATCTAATGTTCTGTCGGGTATAAATATCAGGAGTTTTGTTATATTTCAGACCAGCTTGCACCAGCCAAATCAGATTATTGGAATCATATCTGGCGCTGATACCTGTAGAATAAATTCGCTGCTTTTCAACTTGCTCATAGTCAACCTTTTTGTTAAGCGTAGAAGCATCATTATAAGTATAAGTGATATTTCTGTTACCTCTTATTTCATGAGCATTTTTATAATACGCTCCCACAATTGCCTGATAAGTCATATGTCCCTTCTTCAGCTTTCCTGCGACATCATAATCACCACTATCATAGTTACCAAAGCTTTGGTTAGCCTCGGCCATTACATAACCTCCATATTTGTATTCACGCAATACAAAGTTGACTACAGCCTGATAGTTTTTATATTTTGCCTCAGATGGTGATTGTAAGAATTCCACACGGGCCACCTCTTTTGGTCGAAGAGTTTTCACCTCCCAATCGCTAGCCTCAAAACCATTGATAAAGAAATGAACTTCCTTGCCCCAATTTGTCTCAACTTTATTTGTAAATTCATCTACATGCAATCCTGCCACCATCATACGAGCCAGCAATGCAGAATAATTAGATGAAGACTTGCGTTCTTCAGGAGTTGGAGTGTATGAAACACCATCTTTGATTGCAACGTGATTCTTAGCAGTGACCACCACCTCTTTGATATGCTGAGTTTTCACAGAATCTACCTCTTGAGCAGAAACTGTAGCCGAAGATGCCAACAAAGTCAACAACAACAATTCTTTCATACTATTTTCTCTTTATATTAATTAAAATTATCTCGGTGCAAAATTACGGCAAATTGCTCAAACCGCCAAACCTTTTACATCATTTTTACATAATATTTGCCCCTAGATTATTATGTAAAAATGATGTAGAAAAGTGCGTGAGTTTAAAAATAAATTAGTACTTTTGCAGTTTATAGTATCAGACAACAAAACGCATAGGTATGAAAAGGTATTATAGTATAACGATTTTGGCAATCATAGTCATCACATTGTTGCAAGGATATAACATTTCCCTGCAATACAAAGACTATCTGCACTATAAAATAGAAAAAATAATGACTCATTCCATTTATTGCCTAACTATGGCACAATATTGCCCTCTACTGGGGCAACTTTTTGCCATTTCCGGGCACAAAGTGATGCGTCGGGAGAAAATTTTCGGGAGGTCTACCATACTACTTTTTTCGATATTTCCTCAGTTGGCTGGATTTCATTATTTCTTTTGGCTAGACTCATTTTAATTAACAGGCTTTGGTTGCCTGAAAGCAGAAGGCGTTACCCCTCTCATCTTCTTGAAGAACTTGGTGAGATGAGCCTGGGATGAGAAGCCGAAGGTATTGGCTATTTCCTGCACCGTATGCGTGGTGGTAGAAAGCTCGCGCTCTATCTCCTTCACGATGTATTCATCGATGATTGCCTTCGGCGTCTTGCCGGAGATGCGACGGGTAACCTGTGCCAGATAGCGGCCACTCACATTCAACTGGTCAGCATAGAAATGCACATCGCTATAGGTGCGGCAGAAGTTGTTCACCTGCGAGATAAACTGGTTGTAAAGCTCAGAACTCCTGCCCTGCAGATTGCTCTCCCTAGCCAGTTCTATATTGATAAAATCCTGCGCCATCGCCAACGCCTCTTCCATCTTCTTGCCCTGGTTCAGATAGATGGCAAGGGCAGAAGAGAAACGGTTGATGAGACCATGCGAATTGGCATTGTCGAGGCGATAAATCCGGAGTCCCTGCTTCTCGGCAAGTTCCAGGAGTCGGGAGTTCTGAAGAATGATGTCGCTCTCCTTCTTCCGTGACACGACGACAGAACAGAGCGGCAGCAGACGGTATTTGATCTGGCTCACCACATCTTCCGTCATCAGCGCATCGCCCTGGCTCGACCAGATGGCAGGGGCATAGATGATATGGGCAGGACGGTACTTGGTCAACGCATCGATGACCACATTCAGCGTCTCCACCCTGCGTATCATACCAATCTTCACTATATCAGGCTGCATATCGTTCATGATAGCCTCTATCTGCCCCGAAACAATCTCGGCAGGAATATCGAAGAACTCCTGGATACCCAGGGTATTCTGCACGGTGATGCTGGTTATCGCCGATACGGCATAACCTCCCAATTCGAATATCGTCTTGATATCCGCCTGCACACCAGAACCACCCGTACTGTCAGAACCCGTAATGGTCAATATCGGTTGTATCGTCTTCATACCCTAATTACTATTGAATTCTTCACTCTTCGTTCTTCACTCTTCACTTAATTCTTCACTTAACTCTTCATATACTCCGTCGGCGTCATACCAAAAGCCTTGGAGAAGCACTTAGAGAAATAACTGTTGTTGGAGAAGCCCACCGTGTACATCACTTCAGAAACGCTGAACTTACCTTCTTTCAACATCACGGCTGCCTTGTTCATTCGGAGTTCACGGATATACTCTACAGGAGTTTTTCCTGTCATCGCCTTCAACTTACGATACAATTGCTTGCCTCCAATACCTAATATCTCCTGCAAGGTGGTCACATTGAAGTCTGAGTCTATCATGTGGGTCTCTATCGTCTCGGTAATCTCCTTCAGAAGCCGTTGGTCTGCAGCATTTAAAGTAGGTTCTTCTGCCTCTTTTTTCTCTATCTTCACACCTAAATAACGGTTGGTTAGTTCCAGAATTTCATCAAATGAGCGATGAGTCACGGCGGTCTTCAAATCCTCTGACAGACGATTGAAGAAACTGATACGTGCCTCTACCTGCTCCAGGATTTCAGCCTTCTGCCTGCGTTCCTCCGCCAGGCGCTCACGCACCAGATAGAACTTCATGATTCCCCAAGCCAATGCAATAGCCAACAAAAGATAAACTAACTTTGCCCAAATGGAAAGATACCATGGTGGCAATATCGTAATATCAAGAGAATACACTTCGGCTCCTATATTACCCTCACCATCCACGACATGCACCTTCAGATGATAATTACCATATGACAAACCATTATAGCTGATATCCAACCTTTTCTTATTCAGATAATGCCAGTCGTGATCACTACCTTCCAACCGATAAGCATAGACAGCAGAAGGATGGTCGGAGAACGGAAGATCTGTCAGCTGAAGGGTAAAGCTATTCTCATCACTTGCAAGTTCCAACTCCTTCATATTGCGAGGAGCTGCATCTTGCCATTGATTTCCATTGACCACAATACCTGCCAACATCAGTTTGGTCTGCAACCCTTTCTCCATCGGCATATCGGCACGCAGACAGATATAGCCATCGTTGCCACCCATCATTACCATGTGCTGAGCCTTAGAATAGAAAATGGCTAAAGGAGCAATAGAAGAAGGAATCTTGAAACGGGAACTCTTGCCATCCAAATCGATGATACAACATTCCTTACCGCATACCACCCAGGTCTTGCCATCCACATCACACATAGTAATCACTTTTCCGCCTATCTTCCATGTCTTCGTCTTCAGCTGCGAGTGGTTGGCAGAAGGATTTATCACAAAGCATTTCACCTCTGTGTTTCCACCTGCCCAGACATTTCCCTTAGAATCAGCCATCAAATAGTTGATATCATCCTTGTGCTCAACAGGAACCACCTTCATGGTTTGCGGATTGATACGGTCCAAGCTACTGAAACTGGAAGCCCAAACCATACCTTGTGCATCTATCACCATCTGTCCTACATGTAAACCAGAGAGTGCATTCTTACCTTGGTCGGAGAAATGATAATCAGCCACGATAGTAATAGAACCTGAAGCCTGAGCCATCAAAGACAGAAGTCTCTGCTTGCTGATGACAAAGATGCCGCCCATATAGGAAGCCATCCACATTCTGCCCTGTTTATCTTCCAGCACATCGTATGCCCAGGCTGTAGAATATTTGCCTGTCCTGTCGCAGACGATAAAATTCTGCATCTGTTTGGTCTGGCGATTGTAGAAGTTGACTCCATGATCTGTACAAACCCAGACATCCCCCTCGTGATCTTCATAGATTTTGCGAACACGATTATGACTCAGGGGATAAGACGAACTGTTCTGCTTATACCAGGCAACATTGCCATCCGATGCATTTTGACTGGCATTCATTCCAAAACGAATCAAGCCATTGGTTCCACCCAACCACCATTCTCCATCTCTGGTCTGACAAATTTCATGCAGACAGTTACCTTCCCCCGAAAGAGTTATCTTATCAAGCGAGGTATATTGGAAATAAGTATGCGTGGAAAGACAGGATAGACCATTATCCGTTCCTATCCACACATTCTGCCACTTATCCACAAAACAAGACCAGACGATATTATTAGGAATGGAAGAAGCATCACGGGAGTCGTGCTCGAAATGCAGAATGGAATTGTCCAAAGACAGGCGATAGAGTCCATTATCTGTTCCGATATACAGATTGCCATTGGATTCTTCTGCCAAACACTTGACGGAATTACCATTCAACTGAGAAATCCTGGTAAAATTCTTCAGTTGTAAGTCTGCACAATACAGTGCACCTTCTGTACCTATCCAGTAGCAACGGCGCTTAGCATCGTAAGCCAAGGCATTGACAAGAGGTTGCTGACTGTCGGGAAGCAGGATACGTTGCTTGTTCAATTTCGCCCAAGAATTCTTTCCGTTTAAAGCCTGCTTTTTTACTGAATACAAACCCGATAGAGTTCCCACGAGCAATCCCTTAGGTGTATCCAGCAAAGCATATACTTCGCTGCCAAAAACTATCTGTCTGTATTTCAGGAGGATCGCTCTCTGTTCCAAAGTGCTTTTTCTTCCATTATCCTTTGTTGCATCAGCAGACGGCTGTACATAAGAATTAGATTGCAGATTGAAGCACATCATACCCTTGCCTGTAGCGAGAAATAACTGCTCTCTATCTACAGCCATTGCATAAACGCGGGTATTAGAAAAAGTATGCTCTGTATATTGCTTATAACTATGATAACCATCATAGCAGTAAAGTCCATTCTCTGTACCAAGCCACATCATGCCCTGACTGTCTTGCTGGATAGAACAAACCGTCTGTGCCCCATCCAGAGCCACATTAACAAAACGTTGCGCATTAAGAGCACAACTCAAAAAAAGCATGATAAAAAACATGCCAATATGCTTAAGAGTCAACTTCATAAGTGCAAAAATACACATTATTAAGCATACTCGCAAACATATTGGCATAAAAAGAATTAAATACACTTCAAGACCATCGTCTTTTCTATATTTCTCTGGGTATCTTTCACCTTGAGCGTGATATCACCCTTCTGTTTTTTACTTTGTACAACAACTACCAGTTTACCACTGAAAAGTTTCATCTGTGGCTGTGTAAAAGACTCAAGCGAAGTAGCATCGCCATTACATGCAGCCTTGAAGATTCCAGCGCCTGTTACCTCGAAAGTCAGTTCATCATCGGCAAGCGGACATTCGTTGCCATCCTTATCCAAGAGACTCACGGTGACAAAGGCGAGGTCATTGCCATCAGCATTCAGAAGCACATTGTGCTCATCTGTACAGCCCTCTACCATACAAGCGATAGGCTCATGATCAGGAGTTTCTACACTGAACTTCATTTGGGTAGGTTCACCGGCTGTACGCTTCACGTCCTCGCCTACCTTGTCGCCATACTGATTGTAGGTAACCACGCGAATCTCACCAGGTTCGTACTTCACGTTGTTCCAACGGAGGCGATAGCGGTCCAAACGACTTGACTTATCCTTGCGAACCCTACCCTGACTCTTGCCATTCACGAAAAGTTCACCTTCCACACCATCTGTATAGCAATAAACCGGAGTTACCTGTCCCTCACGACCTGTCCAATTCCAATGAGGAAGAAGATGGGTGGTATGCTGAGTTTCATTCCAGCGGGAACGATACATGTAATATCTATCCTTTGGAAGGCCAGCGAGGTCGCAGATGCCAAAGTAGCTGCTGCGGCTTGGCCAGTAGGTATCGTAAGGAGTAGGCTCGCCCAGATAGTCGTAACCCGTCCACACAAACTCTCCAATCACCCAACTGTAATCATCCTGCATCTTCCAATCATCATCTGGAAGATTACTCCAAGAACAATATTCTGTATCATAGCTGGAGCACTGACCATCTGGATATGGGTTGTTATTGCAAGCACGCACCTCTACCGGGAACTTATACACACCACGAGAGCTGACTGTAGATGCCGTCTCGGAGCCCAAGAGGAATCCCTGAGGCAACTGCCCTATATTCTTATAATATTTATGTACGCGATAGTTGAAACCGGGAACATCCATCACCTGAGCAAAGCCAGATTTCAGGGCAGCCTCAGCCTTATCCATTCCCTGAGTAACAGGACGAGAAGGGTCATACTGATGGCAGAGGTTCTGCAGATGCTTGGCTATCTCCATACCCTCCTTGCTCCACTGCTCAGGAATCTCGTTGCCGATGCTCCACATGATGATGCTTGGATGATTACGATGATGCTTCACCAAGTTGGTGATGTCCTTATCGCTCCATTCCTTGAAGAACTTGGCATAACCATTCTTACATTTAGGATAAATCCACATATCGAAGCTCTCTGCCATCACCATCATACCGAGGGAGTCGCAGATTTCCATCTGCATGGTAGAAGGCATGTTGTGGGCTGTACGGATGGCGTCGCAACCCATCTCCTTCATCATCTTGATCTGGCGGATGAGGGCAGCCTTGTTCTCTGCAGCTCCCAACGGACCGAGGTCGTGGTGCAGGCAAACACCCTTGATCTTGCGGGTAATACCATTGAGCTGGAAACCATTATTCTTGGATACCGAGATGGTACGGATACCGGTCTTCAAGGTCTGGACATCAGCCACCTTCTTTCCCTCATATCGGGTCAACTTCACATGATAGAGATAAGGAGACTCCGGCGACCAAAGCTGAGGACTTGTCACCTTCAAGGTAGTTTTGATTTCTGGAGTAGCACCCTGGATGGTTTGCTCAGCTACCTTAGTACCTTTCTCATCAAGCAAGGCGATAACAGTTTTGCCAGATTTACCTATCTTTCCTTCCAGCAGGGCGTTCACTTCTACTTCGGCTTCCTGCTTATCAGCCTTCAGGGTACGGACGAAGGTATCCCAGGTAGAGAAGTTTTCGTTGCCATAGAGTTCTACGGAAACCGGACGGTAAAGACCGCCTCCCGGATACCAACGACTGCTCTCCTCTACATTATTAAGATGTACCTCGATGAGATTACTCTTACCAAACTGGATGAAAGGTGTGATGTCGATGCGGAAGGCATTGTAGCCGTAAGCCCATCTGCCAGCCTCCTTACCATTCACGCTCACTACAGGCTGACTCATCGCACCATCAAATACGAGGACGGCACGCTTGTAGCCCTTCGGCAACTGAAGATTCATCTTATACATACCCTCTCCAATCCAAGGGAGAGCTCCAGAGCGTCCCGACTTCTCGGTCTTCTCCTTTTCGCCATTCTGCTCGATAGCCACCATCTGCAGGTCCCATTTCTTATCGAAAGGACCTGAGATAGCCCAATCGTGCGGAACAGCTACCTGCTGCCACGCCTTGCCATCACGGGAGAAGTCCCACGATGACAAAGTGATGACTTTTCTGCTCTGCGCCTGACACAGCGTAGTGAGTGCCAGAGCAAGAGTAATGAAAGTAATACTTCTCTTGATCATATTGCTATTTAATATTCTTATTTATATGCATCGAATACGGCAGTTGGTTTGCCGCTGTTGTCGAACGCTCCCTTAGTATATGCAGGCCAACCCAGAGTGGTATAGTTGGCTGGCTTCCAGTTGTTGTAAACTTCCGGTTCCCAATAGAAGATACCCTCGCAAGTAGAGATTGCCTTGCAGCCATCCACCATCTTCTTCATCATTGGCGCAGCCTGGTCAGAGCCCCACCACATACCGATTTCAGAGATGATGACATTGCAGTTGTACTGTTCTGATAAAGTCTTAATATTATTCAGACAATTGGTGGTTAAATCCTGCCAATTGTTATCTTCTGGATAAAGTGACATACCGATGACATCCCATTTTCCACCCTTCTTCTTCAATTCGCCAAAGAGCCAGGTATAACGGCCGAGATTATTACCCTCATCCACGTGCACAATGACTTTAGCCTGTGGATAAACTTCCTTCACGGCATCATAGCCAGCATTGACATAAGCAGCAAAGTTGGCAGCATTCTTTGACGCTTTACCAGTTACAGCCTCATCGCTGCTGAAGAGCATTCCATCACGGGTTTCATTACCCACCTGTACCCATTCTACGTTGGTGACACCTCTCTCTTTCAAGGCAGATAATACATCCTTGGTATGATTAGCTACCGCCTGTTTCATCTGCTCGAAAGTATAACCCTGCCAAGCAGCAGGTACTTTCTGGTTTCCCGGATCTGCCCAAGTATCAGAATAATGGAAATCAATCATCAAGCGATAGCCGAGCGCCTGTGCACGACTTGCCTTGGCGATGACATCATCCTTACCGCACCAACCACCTTCCGGATTTACCCACACGCGAAGGCGGATTGCATTTGTACCAAGGTCGCGAAGAAGCCACATGCATTCCTCTGCCTTGCCATTCTGATTATAGAATTTCACACCGTCCTGCTCCATCTCGGTGAGCCAACTGACATCGGCTCCCTTAGCAAAACCGCTCATATCGTATGTTTTCTCCTTTTCAGGAACTGGAGAATCGTCGCTGCTGCAACTTGTTCCTGTGATAGAGAACAAGAGCGCTGTAGCCAGCAACATGGCTTTTCCAAATATATTCTTCATTTTTTTTTGCAAAGATAATAAAAAAATTGATATGTTATTCATATTTCCATGTCATCGTGTTGAGATCAACCGTAATCGTTGCTGATTCCATGCTTTTAGCATCATCATTAAACCAGATGTCCCAACCTTGGCGATTGCTATCATCTCCTTCCTTGTTGTCCTTCAACCAAGGCTCCTCTGTCAAGGTCCATCCCAAAGCTACAGATGGGAAGGTACCCCAACGGGTATTCTTTGAGAAGCGGGAAGAAGCATCTTTCAACACGGTCATGCTCTCAATATCAGCTGGGTTGATCATGCTGAGGAAGTTGCTGGAATTACCAGAAATGCCACCTTGTTCCAATGGTACACCATCGAGTACGATAAGAGGGTCATTACTTGCATTGAGCGAAGCACCTCCACGTACACGAATGGTACTACCAGCAGAAGCCGAACCGCTGTTCGACATGATTTGCACACCAGAAGCCTTACCATTAATCAATTGTTCTGGTGATGATACTAATCCTTTATTGAAGTCTTTGGAGCTTACTGTTGCTACAGAACCCGTCAGGTCACTCTTACGAGCTGTACCATAACCGATGACAACTACATCCGTGAGAATCTGACTATCGGATTCAAGTTTCACTTTCATTCGATCTGATATCTCTACTATTTTATCGACATATCCAATATAAGAGATTTTGACTTTCTTTGCAGAAGAAGTCACTTGCAGTTTAAAGTTACCATCAAAATCAGTAACCGTACCGCTTTTCTCACCTTCTACCATCACCGTTGCACCGATGAGTGGTTCACCATTTTGAGCATCTGTCACCTCACCTTGGATCATACGTGATTGAGCCAAAAGCTGCAAACACCCTATGAGGAACAATGCCACGAGAGAAATACTTCTCTTAGATTTACTCAAGATTACATTCATTGTTAGTTTATTCTTTTAGGTTTGTTGTTTTATTAAATTGTTTCGCTTGCAAAAGTACTAAATCGCATAAAAACAACAAGACATATATCAGACATAGATAAATAAAAAACGGACAAAAGCCTGTTTTTATCGAGCTTTTGTCCGTTTTGTAGTTAATCTGGCAAGAAACTTTTATCCGTTTCTATCCATATCTCTATGAAAAAAATCACTTATTAGAAACAACTTTCTCGTTAGAAAATAACTTTCTTTACGCTTGCAATACCATCAAAGTTGATCTTCTTTACAATATTGATTCCTTTTTGAGGTGCAGAAAGATGGGAACCCGCCAAATCATAATATTCTATACGAGAGAATATATGGGTCAGTTGCCTGGAGATAGGCCTGCAGTTGAGAGAAGTTATCAGCCTTTACCACCTTGCCACCAGCGCCACCAGTAGTACCACCTGCACGATACCAGTTAGAACCAGGAACACCTTCGTAGGCAGCAAAGCCATCCATTGAGAAGTCACGACCATCCTGAATCTGTGCATTTGCCATCATTGAGAAGCCACAAAATAAAGCAGCAGCCAAGATGGTTTTACGGCAAGTTACCTTGAATGGTACTGAAAGAATAGGGGTTATATGTTTCATTGCAAAGTTTAGTTTTGTTCGTTGTTTTGAGAAAAAAGGCTGTCCTCATCATGAAAAGACAGCCCTTAGTTTGTTTCACGTTATATTTCCTTCCCTCATTGGGAAAAACATGTTTATTATTCTGTTACAGGTACAAGTTTGATGAGAGCGATTGTAGTTGTATCACCCTTTGTGATCTTATGAGCACCAGCCTCAAGCACAACTGTTGTAGGAGCTCCTGCCTGCTTTATGCCATCTACCTTTACATTAGTTTTTGTACCAGAAACGCCATAATATACATACAGGGTCATCTTCTGAGATGTGGTGAAAGAAACTTCAGTTTTAGTTTCCATCTTAAGACTTGCTGTATAAGTTGTACCATCAATAACTGTTTCTTCCTTTCTAACATTCTTAGCTTCACCTGTCAAAGCAAATGAAGTATTAGAAAGAGTACCATCAGCTGCAAAACTGCAAGTTACTGTACCCTCAATAGGAGTTACTGTGCTGCCACCTTCTGAACCACCAGTAGAGCCACCAGTGCTACCACCTTCTGTAGCACCACCTTCGCCAGTTGCATTGCTCTCACCGAACACCTTAACAACACCAGAAGTA
>OOBB01000677.1_pt1 | contig 15703 bp, 9 predicted proteins | sample 1671661 | NCBI WGS metagenome assembly OOBB01 (sample SAMN06348179, study PRJEB24527) | human gut metagenome | biome: human gut; feature: ankylosing spondylitis patient; material: feces | host: Homo sapiens | place: China | collected 2015-10
GTCCTCGATCTCCATGCCATAGGCTTTATAAAAGCGGTATTCCAGATTGGAGATGATACAGCGCAGGGTTTGCAGAGCCTCCCTCTGAGCTGATACGATCAGGTCACGGTCAATGCTGCGCTTCAAAAACAGCAGCGACTTGTAAAGCTGTACCTCTGTGCGGTAAGGGCGGCAGTCTTTCGTTTCCAGCCATCCGCAAAAAGCGACCGGTCCGCTCTGGATCACACTGCGGTCCGGGTGATAATACTCGTAGCAGTCCAGGTTTGCCGTATTCAGAAGATAGAGCATTTCCCGGACTTCATTTTCCGGCATGTCGTAAAACCGCAAAAGTGAGCGGTAAAGATGGACATAGCCGGGAATGGAAATCATGGTATTTACCATAAAATAAAATCCTCCTTGTAAACAGCAGGTGCGGGAGCTTTTGCCCCCGCACCGTCTAAAATCTATATTTCGTTATCTACTTTCACGAGTTTTCCCATGACAAGGAAGCGTCCTGTGCCGCCCGGCGTACAGGTAGAAAGGGTCAGTACCTTATCGCTGCAGGTCACAGTCACATCACTTTCCACCGCAGAACGTTCCTTCATAGCTGTAAGCCAGGTAGTATAAGCACCGTCATCCTTCCAGGAAAGCTGCCAGGGAGAAGTTTTACTGCCGGATTCTTCCGGTTTTGCTGCAAATGCCGTAAAGATCTCCATGACATAACCCCCCTTCGGAGTAACGAGATACATCTGCCTGTGAGCATCAAAGTAACTTTGTTCATCGTACCGGTTCAGCAGCGCAAACATGGAACCATCCCGCATATTATGACCATAAATGATCGTATTGCGGTCTGAAAAATCTGCCCGGTTTTCATAATCGGCAAACAGGCAGCCAACCTTGTTATAGGTCCCGTCATAAAGATGGTTCAGGTAATACTCGTTGTTGTCGGTCTGCGTCACCGGATAATTGAGCACCGTATCAGGAAGGGAAAGCCATCCGATGATGTCCGGTCCATTTTCACGGAGCGTTTCAAAGTCTACCGAAGGCAGGACAATATCGGTATCGTCCCGTTTTGGTTCTGTCGGATCGGGTGCCGACTCCGGGGAAGCTGTCTGCTCCGGCACTTCCACATATCCGGCAAGATCTCGATAGGCATCTTTACTCTCAGCATACTGGTTCAAGTCACGGAACACCAAAAAACCGCTGCCAAGAGCCACCAGAACGCAGAGTGAAAGGACAGAAACCCCGACAGCCGTTCTTTTCAGGGAAGTCCTGCTGTATTTTCCCTTTTTGAAATAATACACAGCAAATACGCTGCCGCCGATCAGTGCGGCTGCCAGCAGTCCGCCATACAGGAAAATATACGGATCATCCCCGGTCTGCGGTACCGGCTTTTGAGGGGTGGAAGGATTGGAGGGAACAGAAGGCTTTTCCGGGTTCTTTGGGTTATCCGGCTTTTCCGGTTTTTCATTAAAGAACTGGACTGTAGATGTCTGATCTGCCTTAATCTCCACCGTGGCGGCATCAGGAATGATGTAATCCTTGCTTGCCCGGTTTGCAACTTCTGTTACGGTATAAATACCGACACGAAGGCCCTTAACTTCAATCACGCCGGATTTTGGAGTGGTGAATGTCTCGCAGTAGGAGCCGTCCGCACTCTTAACCTCGATGGCAAAACCATCTTTGCGCCCGTCGCTGGAATCCTTTGTGATCTTTAAGTTGCCGCGGTAAGCCTCATTGGTAAATCCGTGCCCGGCTTCTCCATTTTCCACAACTGCGACCTGTCCATCTTCTGTGATGGAAAAATAGTAAGCGTTTGAGTCAGGCTGATAGCCCTCCGGCGCTTTGCTTTCTTTGATAAAGTAGCCGCCAGCCAGAAGGTTTTCCGCCGTATGATAGCCTGCATCGGTTTCTTTCAGCGTACCGATCTTTTGATCGTCAGGATCATATTCCTGGTTGGCGTTGAAATCCGCATACAGGTCGAACACTGCACCGGGCAGGAAGCGCAGGAAAGAATTCTTGTCTTTCTTATCCTCCTTTTCCACAGGGGACGGTTCCTCCACAGCTTCGGTTTTAGTTACCTGCACACTGCCGCGGATCAGGGTGTTTTCCACACGGATCTCGATATGCTGTCCGTCTGCACCGATATATACATGGTGCTGCTGCGGGCTTACCGTATAAAGGTCAGGGGCAGAGATCTCCTTGACGATCCAGTGTCCGTAAGGAATGTTCTCAAAGGAAAAACTGCCGTCTTTTCCGGTAATAGCAGTAAGCAGCGCATTTTCTTCAGTAAATTCTTCGGTATCAGGTCTAAACAGACCCATGAGCGCACCGGCAAGCGTGACATCCTCGCCGCCTTCCGGGTTTTCCCCGACTTTTACACCGTCTACACGCCCACGGAGAAGTTCATTGGAAACAGCCTCGCCTTCATTGACAAGGATCTGTACCAGGGCGGTTTCCTGACCAGCATACTCAAAGACAACCGGATATTCCTGATTCGAAAGGATATAGGCGCCGTTGGTTGTGCGTTCCTTGACATAATAGCTGCCAAAAGGCAGGTCGGAAGCGAAGGAAGCGCTGTAACCGCCGGATTCCTCAGACGAAACAGAGACCACTTCCAGAAGTCCACCTGCCGGGATTACGCTGCCATCTGCCGCCGTCAGGTCTGCGGAAGCATAAAGTCCAAAGGAAATATCCTTATATTCCTCGTTCATGCCAAGACCGAACAGGTCATCGGTCTCCATTGCCTTGAAAAGTGTGACATCCACTTTCTGGCGTTCGTCATAAAGACCGGCCGCTGTCTGTGTAACCTCTACGGTCTCACCCGCATAGGTCAGTTCCACATATTCCGGTTGAGGATTCAACACACAGCCGGAAGGCGCCTGACGTTCCTCCAGACGATAACGGCCAAGATAGAGAGACCCGCTTTTCGCTGTGCCGTCCTCGCCGGTCGTAAGTGTTTCCACAACCGTATCTTTTTCTGCCCGCAAGGTACCGTCACCGGTATAAATATCTTCATCTGCGATCACATCATAGACCGCTCCGGGAAGTCCGGCAACCTCATATACCGGTTGGTACAGTCCGTCGTTTTCCTGGACAGAAGCAAATACTTCTCCGGTCTTTGTGATGGTAAGCTGGCCTTTCTGCGGCATATTGTACTGAGTGACCGTCACAACCGCCTCGCTGCCGTCAATGGTAAACGGTACCGGCTGATCGGAAAGCACATAGCCATAAGGGGCAGCCACCTCATAAAGTTCATAATCCCCGGCGGCCAAAGGCTCCGGCAGCATCAGCCAGCCCTCGTCAGAAACATAGAAGGTATCCAGTGTTTCCGGGTTCGGATAGTAGACGGTCTGGGTGATAAATTCCCCGGTGGAAAGATCCTTGATCTGAAAACCGGTTCCGGTCACAGGGATAATCTTTCCGGTCTCTGCGTCACATTTTTCAACTTTCAGACGGGCTGTGATGGTGCGGTTGTTCAGGATATAGCTGTAAGTCTTTCCGTCAGAGGAAATGAATACCGTAAAGTCCGGGACAAAGGCTTTGCCTTCCTCGCCTGCGATCTGATGGACCGTATAATGTCCATAAGGAAGCGGTTTACTGGAAGCAAAACCATCCGCATCCGTGGTAAGAAGGTCACGTTCACTTTCCTTTGCCGCGTCATAGCTCCCGGCTGCCTTTAAGTAAACTTCAAAGACTGCGCCTGCTTCCGGGCGTTCGATGATACCAGCATTGGGATCGTCGGTATTTTCGCCCTCAGGCACATCCGGGTCCAGGTCATCGGTGTGCTTGACAAGCTGGATATTTCCGTAAATAACCGTTTCCGTCACCTGATTTTCTGTGGTATTGAGTTCCACTTCATACAGGGAAGGGGATGCACCCACTTCATAAATGGTTTCATTCAGAAGATACCCGGTGCTCGGTTCGATTTCCCGGATCGTCCAGCCATCCCCGCATACATAATAGCGGGTCATAAAGCTGCCATCCGGTCCGGTAGTATAAGTGTCGATCAGTTCGCCATCACGGAAGATCCCATAGGCCGCCCCTGCAAGCGTGGCATCCCCCTGAGCATTTCCGGTGTCAGCATCACTCTTTACCACATGGACGCGAAATTTCTTCAGAATATTGCTGAAATGTACCGAAGAAGTCTGCCCGCTTTCAATGGTCACGTACTGTGCGGAAGGGGTCACATAGCGGTCCACCGGAAGTTCTTTTACCAGATAGGTTCCCGGCAGGAGCTTCTTTTCAATCTGGCCGTTTTCTCCGGTCGTAACTTCCTCATTGACTTCATTTCCCAAAATGTCCGTACCGGAGATATGGAAGGTGATACCGGAAACAATGCCGTCCTCACTGGTCTTGACAAGTTTTGCGGTACCGTAAGTTTCCGTTTTGAATTTTACAAAGAAGGAAACCGGATCGCTGGCGCCGGTCATCATGGTCTGGTAGCCGGGTCTGCCCCAGATCAGCATGTCGTTTGCCACCGGGATATTCTTTCGGAATTCAAACAGCACCGGGTCCATCATCATCTGCCTGCTGGTAAAGGTGTATTCATTTCCGTTTCTTGTCACAGAAACGCCGCTGCCTTTCAAAGCCTCCAGATCGATCTTCAAGTTATTGGTATCTGTGACCGTCAGGGTATAGACCTTTTTTTCTACATCCCATTTCAGTTCCAGTTCCGGTGCTTCGCTTTTCTTAGAAGAAGTAAAGGAAGGTACTGTGGAATGGGAAGCGACCTGTGCAAGAATCCAGTCATAGGCTTTTTCTGCCGGTCGTCCGGCGATCACGCTGAAATACTGGTCGGCGTCTGCGTGGCCGTTTCCGTGGCGGCTGTACGGATCGCTTCTAAGTTGCTGCTGGTATTCCCAAAGGATGATCTGGGTTGCCATCTTATAGTCATCCTCGTTGATTCCGGAAACAGGGAGCGCCGCACCGGGTTTCCAGCCATAGATCGCAGTCAGGGTGATCCCCCTCCTTGCCTCGGCAGGAAGCAGGTTCAGGTATTGGCTGTTGGTCCCGCTTTCCGAAACATAGGTATTTTCCGAAGTATGGTAAGGAATCCCGCTCTCCACACAGTAAACCTGGTGGCTGATCCCGTCAGAATCCGTCAGCATATAGTGCCGGTAAGCATTGCCCCCGGAACTGGTGTGTACATCGATGGTTCCGTCTGCATGGTAGGCAAGATAGGTGTAAGGCGCCGGGGCACGGTAGTGGTTCCCATCAGAGCCCACATACTGGTCGCCCAGCCAGGAGCTTGCCGTCTGTCCGACAGACATGGCAAAAGCCTGAGCCGGAAGAAGCCCCAAAATGCTTGCCATACAAAGCAAAAACGCCAACAGCTTGCGAAAGCCGCGGCGTCTGGTTATGATATGTTCCATGAAAAAATCCTCACTTTCATAAAATCTAAAAGGACAGCCTTATTTGCTGTCCTTGTCGTCAAAATCATCCTCGGAAAGATATTCCGGTTCCCCGTATGCCTCATCCGGGTCAAAGCCTTCGCCATAACCGTCATCCTCAAATTCCGCATCGTCCTCGGCCTGCTGTTTCGGACGCACGATTTTTACATAGTAACCGATCCCGCCGACCGCAAGTAAGGCAGCAAGGATAAACAGGATCGTGCCGACGCTGCCGGTTTCTTTCTTCGGCTTTTCCGGTTCTGCCGGTTTTTCAGTTTCCGCCGGCTTTTCTTTTCCTTTGCAGCCATTTAAGTCATTTTTGCAGACCGGACAGCCGGTATTAACCTTTCCTGCCTCACATTTTTCTGTGCAGTTACAGCTTTCTTCCTGGGGGATCATGCTCATGCTGCCATTGTTCTTTTCTGCAAGTGCCATCAGGTCGGACTCTGTGACGCCGTTTAAGAAGTAGACATTGTTATCTTCCCGTTTCCCGTCGATCACCAGATAAAAGACATTGCCCGCGTCCGTAGTGATGGTGTAAAACTGTTTTTCCCCATCCGTACCGCTGATGTTGTCCTGTACCGTTCCGGTGCCTTCCGGGGTAAATGCACCTTCCGGGATCGCAGAAGTATTTTCCTGCTGTCCGGTACTGTTATCTGAACCGGAAGAATTTCCGCCGCCGGAAGGGGTTGCAGCGTTTGAGCCGGAAGGTTTTTCTTCCTTAGGCGGTTTTGTCTGTGTACCGGACGGACTCTGGGGTGCTGTCGTAGCAGGTTTCTTTTCAGGAGCCGGTTCTTTGTAATACGGATTATCCAGCTTTACCACATCAGAACGGTTGCCGGCATAATCTTTTGCGTATATGCTTACCTGTTTTTCTGTTCCGGCATAATCTTTCAGTGCGACCGACGCTTTCCCGTCGGTGAGGGAGTTGATACGGTTTTCATCAACAAAGACCGCCTCCACGCCGGATAGATCGTCACTGCTTTCTATTTTCAGGGCATCGCCCTCCATGGAAGCAGTCAGCGTTGGCGGTGTGGTGTCTTTGGAACCGCCGGCATGAGCCGTTACAGGTAATGCGCTGACACTTACAAGAAGCGTAAGCGCCAGCAGCAGGGAAAGTTTTTTAAGCCTCATGCACATCCTCCTTCTCCTGCGGTAAAACAGTTTCCGAAGGGGCTGCCTGCTGTGATTTCAAAAAATCCGCAAGCTGCTGGGGCGTCAGTTTGAAACTGCGCGCCACCGCTACATAATCGGTATTTTCCAGCTCTGTTTTCTGTTCCTCCAGCTTATGGAGCTTTGCCTGCATTTCCGCAATCTTTGTTTTGGTCTTTTCAATTTCCTTTTCCAGTTTTTCAATTTTAGGATTCAATTTATTACCTCCAATCTGTTAAGGCAGACGCCCAAATGTATAAAAATGCTGCTGCCAGTAGCTTGTATTGATGTTTGCATAAGAAATCGGGTCTCCACAGTGGATCATCATTCCATTTCCCACATAGATCCCTACATGGCTTGCGCCGCTGGTGTTGTAGGTCCCCTGGAAGAAGATCAGGTCGCCCGGTTTTGCATCCGCACTTGATACCGGCGTACATACACCTAAAAGACCATCCGCGGTCAGCCTTCCGAAATTCCAGCCAACGCCGCAGTTGTTGATCACCCAGGACACATAGCCGGAACAGTCAAAGGAAGTGGAAGGGCTTGCGCCTCCCCATACATACGGATAGCCAAGATATTTTTCCGCCTCGGCCATCATTGCGGCAAACTGTTCATCCGCAAGGGCTTCCGGTGGAATGTCATAATCGAAGTAGTTTCCTGTGCCGCCTGAACCAACTTCCGGCAGGTGCCGTTCGCTGGTATCGCCGGTATCGGCAAAATACAGGGGATTCAAATACTGGCCGTCAACCAGGACTTCTAAGTGCAGGTGGGCCCCGGTAGAATTTCCGGTATTCCCGACCTTTGCAATCACATCCCCGGCTTTGACCTCCTGCCCGGCAGAAACAAGGATCTGGGAACAGTGCCCGTATTTGGTCGTCAGGGTATGTTCTTCGTATGCCTCGCCTTCAATAGCGACACACAAGCCATAACCGCCGGCATTTCCCGCAAGGGTGACCGTTCCGTCATGCCCGGCAAGGATCTCTGTGCCCTCCGGCATCCCGATGTCCACACCGGTGTGATAGTTCTTTTCCCCGCTGATGGGATGTACCCGGTAGCCGTAATAACTGGTCACATAAGGGAGCCAGTTGGTGCCAAAGACATTTTTGACATACTGGCGGTTTCCTTTTGTCTGCAGCAGGATCTCGCAGATCTCTTTCTGGTCTGCGTTCATCCGGGAAACGACCAGGTTTTCCAGAGGTGTGACTGTGAGCTTGACATTTAAGATGCGCCATTCATAAGGCACTTCCTCCTGGGTTTCTTCCCCGGTTTCCGGGTCAACGGAAGTTTCTGTGCGATAACGGATCTCGGTTTCTTCTGAAAAGGACAGGGTATATTGTTCCTGAAAAAGCTGCCGCAGCACGCTTTCCACTTCATCGTAAGTAAATCCCTGATAAGCAGAAGTCAGATACCCCATCAGCACATACGGGTCATGCTCGATCGCGCCCAGGTTATACCGGTATTCGTCATAGCCGGGGCGGTCTGATTCCACCCGGTCTATTTCCATTTGCAGATCTGTTTCCCACTCGGTATAGGTAAGCTCCGCCTGATTGATGTCCTGATCGTCTGCAAGATAGGTAGAAGCAGCCAGACTTCCCAGACCGCCGGTTCCGATATTGGAGAATGTAGAAAACAGGGACATGATCAGGAAAATTACCAAAAGGAGAAGCAGGAGAACAAGGCAGATCACAGGGTGCTGTTTGACCGCATGGACAATACCGACGCTGACCCTCTCTGTTGCGACTGCGGCATTTTTGGCCTGTTTCCCGGCTTCACGGGCAGCCTTGGCATACTGCCTTTTCAGTTTTTGTTTCTGCCACATCCGGGCAATCGCATGTTTCTTCAACTCCGGGTGGTCGCTAAGAGCCTGCCGGTGGGCAAGTCTTGCGTTTGCCTTTGCTGATTTTTGCTGTAATTTCGCTGCCTTTCGGTAGGGGGCAGTTTTATGCCGGTGATATGCCGTGCGAAGCCCCGCCTCGCCCACAAGTTCAGAGCGGTGGGCTGCCTTGATCCCCACATTTTCATCCTCTGCCTCATAAATCTTTTTATGAGCGTAACCAATGGCAGTATTGGCGCCCGCCTTGACCGGACGCAGGGGTACAGGTCCTTTTACATGGACCTTTTGGGATTTGACCTCCTTTTCAAATTTTAAGTGTTTTTTGGCTTTTCCGGTCTCCGGGTCGGAAACCGTCTCCATGCGCAGTTTCTTCCGGGCTGGCAGACGGTCTTGTGCCTGCTCTGCTTTTTGTGCAGTCCGTTCCGCCCTCCGTCTTGCATGGGTGAGCTTTTTATCCTTTGGCTCCGGCGGCAGTTCATCCGCAGTAAATTCCAGTTTGGATGTTTTCGGCGGTTCGCTATCCATACCCTTTTCCTTCTGCGCTGCCTGTTCCTCCGCCTGTGCCGCTTCCTGAAAACGCTGCTGATATTTGTTCCCATGCTGGTGTGTTCGGTAACGGTGTTCCTGACCGGATCTGTCTGTGCCGTTCGGTGGGGCTGAGCCTTCGGAAGAAGGAGCATATTTTCCGGTATCATGGTCTGTCACATCCTCTGTTACAAAAGAACGCCTGGAAGCCTCCTGCCGGAAATTGCTTCGCACGTTGTCCTGTATCGGGGGCGCTGTCCTGGTAGCATCCGGTGTCTCAAAGTGTTCCGAAAAACCATCCAAAGCGGTTGCATACGCTTCGCCCTGTTCCAGCAAGGACGCCGGTGTTTCCGGTGACAGATGGGAAAATTCCGTCTGTACAGGGATGTCCTGCCTGTGTGTCTTGCCGTTGACAGAAGAAGGGGTGTCCCGTGCCCTGCGCAGGTCAAAATTCTGTTCGGTCTGCCTGGCTGCCGGTTGATCCTCCCCGTGGGAATCACGCACCGGCATCCGGGTATCTTTGCGCCTCCTTTGAAATTCCCTGTCGTGTGCCATTGTTCTCACCTCCGATCCATTTTAATTTTTGTCTCACGCTTTGGTCCCCGCTACTTCATCCGGTCTTGTGGTAAGCACGCTGTACAAGAGTGTGTCCTTCGGGAAGTGGTCCACAAAAGGGATGATCACATTTCCAAAGAACAAAAGCCCCTCGCCGGGACCGGAATGGGTCACATACGAAAGCTGGTGCGGGGAGATTCCCAACTGCTTTGCCAAAATCTGACGGTCTCCCTGGGCCTGGTTGAGCATATAGATAAAGTCCGAGTTCTCAAAAATATTTTCGATCTCACGGGAAGCCAGAAGGTCCTTGACATTCTGCGTTAAACCTGATGGGATTCCGCCCCATTTACGGAAGCGTTTCCAGATCTCCACGCTGAAACTTCCTGTCTGCCCTTTCAAAAGAAGATGGAATTCGTCGATATAGAACCAGGTTGTTTTATGTTTGGAGCGATTGGCCGTGACACGGTTCCACACCGCATCCTGCATGATCAAAAGCCCGATTTCCTTTAAGGCTTTTCCCAGTGACTTAAGCTGGAAACACAGTACCCGGTGTTTATCCATCTGGATATTGGAACGGTGGTTGAACACGTTAAGGGAACCATTGACATAGATTTCCAGCGCCGTTGCGATATTCTGTGCCTCCGGTTCAGACTGTTTCAAAAGCAGCTCGTAAAGATCACCTAAGATCGGCATATTTTCCGGGCACGGGTCCTGCAGGTATTCCCGGTACACCAGTCTGGTACAACGGTCGATGATCGTCCTTTCAATGGGGGAAAGTCCTTCTTTGCCGCCGATGATAAGGTCACACAGCGACAGGATAAAATCACTTTTCAAAGTGATCGGGTTTTCATCATCGGAATAGTCCAGATTGATGTCCATCGGGTTGATGTAGTTCGTGGAAGTAGGGGAAATATCAATGACCTGCCCCTGGGAACCGAACTGCTGTACCAGCGGCCCATACTCATTTTCCGGGTCGGCGATAATGATGTCGTCCTCCGTCAGAAGGAACACATTGACGATCTCACGCTTGGCAGAGAAAGATTTGCCGCTTCCTGGGGTACCGAGAAACAGCCCATTGGGGTTTTTCAGCGTTTTTCTGTTCGCCATGATCAGGTTATTGGAAAGGGCGTTCAGGCCGTAATACAACGCCTCGCCCTCCTGGAACAATTCACAGGTGGTAAACGGTACACCGTAATACAACGCCTCGCCCTCCTGGAACAATTCACAGGTGGTAAACGGTACAAAGATCGCTGTGCTGCTGGTCGTAAGCCCGCGCTCAATCTCAATCTGGTTCGTACCAAGAGCAAGCGAGGACATAAGCCCCTGTTCCTGCTGGTAATCCAGCCGTTTTAAGGCACAGTTGTATTTCTGTGCCACACCCGAAGCGGCAAAAATATCATTGAACAGCTTCTGACGTTTGGCAGCGATATTTTCCACCAGTACCGTCACAAGGAACATGCGCTCATTGCGGCTCTGTAAATCCTGCAAAAGATTTTTGGCTTCTTCTCCATAGGTGGCAAGGTCGGTGGGAATGATGTCCATGTCATACCCAGATCGGACCGCTTTCTTTTGTTCCTCAATGGTCATTTTCTGCAGGTCCGACATTTTACGCTTGATGTTTCGGATCGCCTGCGCCTGGTCGATAGACTGGATATGCAGGTTGACGGTCACGGCGTCGTTTAAGTCAAGAAGATCCGCTAAAAGCCGGTCGGTAAGCTCCGGCGCCAAAATCTGCAAAAAGGAGACAGCACCGGAATGATCGCCTACCCGGAATGTCTTTCCATCCTTTGAAAAAGACAGCCCGGATGGGGAAATGAAGTCTTTGGTAGAAAGACCGGTCTTAGGCAGATCCGACCACTGGAAATGAAACTTTTCCTGACCGTCCGGGTGAAGCTGGCTGTGAAGAAGCTCCAGACGTTCCAGTCCGTTTAAGGATCTTGCCTGGACTCCAAGGGTCTTGAAATTTGCCAGCACATCCGTTTCAATGCGTTCCAGACGCATTTTCGCAGTACGCAGGTCATCTGCCTCGATCCCAAAGGTAATGTATTTACGTTTGGTGAGACCGTTATTTCCTTTCTGCAACTGGTTCTTTAACATATCCCCGTATTCCCTGCGGATTCCGTCATACTCGTCGCCGCGGGGAGGGATGTCAATGCTTCTGGTAAAATCCTGCATATTGGCCCGCTGGTTGATAAAGGTAAGCTGCACATGGATCGAGGCGTCGAAGTAATTTAAGAAATCGCAGTAACCCTCGAAGATCTGTGCTTTATCATCTGCCTGTGCAAGCTGATAGTTAATATCAAAAAACTGCACCGTTTTGGTGTAAAGGGTATCAGTCAGCCGGCAGATCCCATCCCGGTACATTTCACGGTAGGGAATGCTCTGCTGGACCGTCTGCGGGGCATCTGCTTTCAGCCCGGCAAAAAAGCCGCCTTTTTTAGACGGCTTGGAACGGGCAGACTTAGTTTTGCCCTGCTTTGCATCGGCTCTGGTCTTTTTGGCCTGCCTGATGTTTTTTTGCAGACGCTTTTCCTGAGCTTCCTGCTGCTTGTTTTTTGGCAATCTTTGTAACCTCCTTCTTTGACATAGATTTATACAGGTTATCCGTCCTGTATGGACGGTCCTTCGGCCAGAGCTTATAACGGAGCCGGTTCTTCAAAATCTTTTCTGCCGGCTGCCCGTCACGCTCATACATGGCGAAGAAGAAAAAGGGCATCATCAGCCCGATCATCAAAAGTACAGCCGCCGAGTTCCCGATCGCCCCGCGGGTAAAGAAATACACCGGAAGGCCGACAAGCCCGGCAAGGCTGAAACAAATAAGCTGGCGCTTCGTCAGATTGAAGGCCAGCTTGGTCTTAACTTTGGTTAAATCCTTTGGTACAGGTACATAAGGCATCTATACACCTCCCATCGTAATATAGTTTCCGGTCCATTAGCGTGCACCAAAATCGCGTACCGCTTTCTCCGCAGCCGGACATTCCCGCACTTCCTGAGCCGCATTTTGCAGCCGTGCCAGGACAGAAACAGCCGGCTCTCTCTGACACAGGTATTCCTGGCTGTCTCGGATTCCGGCAATATTTTCCCGAATATCCATATCCACGTCGAACACATCTGAAACCGGCATAAGCCAACGGTCTGCAAAGTATTTCAAAGGATTCTCAAGCGCCAGCACATCATCCAGCATTTCATCCCTGAACTCAAACTTTGTTGTCAGATAGGAATACGCCTCCTGCATGGCTGTAATTTCAGCAGCTTTTTCAATTAAGGATTCCTTATCTCTTGACATAAGGCTTTCCCTGTAAGCAAAGTAATTCTGTCCCAGCCGTTTCATCAGGAGCGTATATTTGTCCTGTGCGGAAGGTTCGCTTGTGAAATGTTCAAATTTTTGCGCTGCATCAATTTCTTTGAGAAGATCGCAGATCGGGAAACTGTGTTCATGGTTATTTTCTTCCCAACACCATCGGGCTACATCCAACGGGTCCTGAAAAGAAAGAAGCGCCTCTACTTCCGCCGGAGTAAATACATGCTCAACCTTCAGATAATAGTGGAGTTCCGAAAGTCCCTGTAACTCGTAAATACTGCCGATGTTCTGTGCATCCAGCATATCCGCATGAACCTTCAAACACTCGTCCAGCCGTTCCATAAGCAGCCGCTTTGCATCTTGTTCTATCAAAATCACCCCTTTCGCTCCGGTATAGTCAGCGTACAGTTCACTTCATTGCCCCATACATCCCAGCCGGGTGTCTTTTGTCTTGCAAACAGTTCCACTCTGGGCTGATCGCCCATGAGTTTTACGATCTTATCCCGCACCTCGTCCGGTTTCTTGCTGTGCTGCTCAATATGGGAGATCACAAACTGATGGATTCCCGCACATTGGCGTTTCGGACGGCCTCTGGTTGCCAGCAGGCAGACCTCCGCGTTTGAGCGGGTCCAAAAGCCCATGCCATAAAACCAGCTATCCGCTTTCCGGTTCTGTTTGAGCCATAGAAAAGCCAGCGTTTTATATTTGAATCCCCAGACATCGATCACCCGGAAGGCTTCATTGAGCTGCGGGAAGGTCGCCCACAGAAAAAGGGCACTGTCTTTTGCGGCAAGTTCCGATACCGGCAGGGCACAGATTTCTTCAATGCTCATTGTGGGGTAATGGTTTTCCGCAACGCCGCTTCCATGTTTCCTGTCATAATGCCAGGGCGGATCGGCATAGATAATGCCGTACTGTTTCGTTTCCGGCATTAGCGAGCCTGCTCATTCTTAGATGTGGCCGGTTTGGCCGGCTGTTCTTTGACCTTACCGGCATTTTCTTTCAATGCACCGGTCAGGGAAGGTTTTTCCGCTGCTCCCTTTGTCGCTTCAAGAGTTGCCTGCAAATTTTCAATAGCCTGCCCGTACCCATCGATCAGGGCATCGTTGAGCTGCTTGCGGAACTCTGCCGTAACCGGCCAGCAGACATCTTTCCAGTTGCCTCCCTTATCCTGGGTTGCGGGCATATTGACATACAGCCCCTTTTCACTGGAACAGATACGGAAGCCGTCAATCTTAAAGCATCCGCCAATCGTAACATTGGCAAACGCCAGCAGGTTTCCCATTGGGGCAATCGGACGCACGCGGACATCCAGCTTCATGCCGTTTGCCATTTCCGGCGTCTGTGTCTCCGGCGCCATTTTTTCTGTATTGGTTTTACTCATATATAAAATCCTCCTTTTTAGAATTGGTTTTGTTCATGCTATCTTGCATTAAATATGGATTTGGATAACGAACCTGTCTTAAACAGGGCAAAAGCCAGCAGTACCGTATAACCCGCCGTTCCCCAGATCGCGCCGTGCACGTCGCCGGACGATGGGATAGACTGGACCAGCACTGCATAAATGGCAACACAGATCAGGATCAAAAACCCCTGAAAGCCCAGGGCAAAAAGGGAACGCAGATACCCGGTTCCCATTTGTCCCCATTCCCGGTTTGCCATTGTGGAAAACGGGATCGGTGCAAGGCTCACGGTTAAATAAATCTCGATCATACGGCCATATACAATGACAAAGATCACGATGGACAGTACCCACATACACAGATTGATGATGTTGGTTTCCAGCCACAGTCCAATCAGTTCCCACATTCCCATTGCTTCAAGCTGGGTTTTCAGATCAGACAACGCCGCCTGCACATCCAGGTTCCCGTTTATGACACCGGCACTTTGCGACACCACATTTTGGGCCACATCAAAGACCGCCATCACAATCGTAAAACAGTTGGTGAGCAGGTAAGTGGCAACAAAAGTCTTGAAAATCCACTTGAAGATGTTGAATGTATCGAATTCGTGCATGTTGTTCTTTTCGAGAATCATCTGGATCAGTTCATACACCAGAACAAAGGTCAGGATCATGCCCGCAATGGGAATGACGACGGTTTCTGAAAGATTCTGAATCATGGAAAACACGCCGCCATTCCAGCCCTGCGGGGTCTGTCCTACCTGATTTGCCACATCCGCAACCTGATTGTTGACGGAGTTGAAAATACTGGTGTACTGTCCGGTGATCGCATCGATCAGGCCCTCTTTAATCCAGTCTGTTATCCATTCAAACAGACTGCCCATAAGTCAGCCCTTAACCGAACAGGCCGGAAAGCAGCGGGATCAGCGTTGCACCAACCAGAGCGATACCTCCGCCTGCCAAACCTTCGAGAAGGTTTACAACACCCCATGCGCCCAGACCTGCGCCCAGGGCGATCACAAGGATCTTCAAAGTATCAATCGCGCTTGCAAAAAATGCCATAATGTTCCTCCTTTAATTTCAGAAATTTTAATTTGTGATATGGCCGTATCAGGCCGGAAACAAAAAAAGCCGCCGCACTGTTTTTAGAAAAAAATCTGTTTCAAACAGCACGGCGGCATGGGGCAGGAAAAATCCTGCGGTTATTTACTTTTCAGGGAGAATCACGAATCCTCAAAATATCCTCCTTTCATCGTGACAAAAACAAAGCCTGCCAGGGCGTCATGCTTTGACAGGCAGGAACAACTCTATAAAGTCTGGGAAGCCAGATCTTCGGCTGTGACTTCATAATTACGGTATCGTTCACCGGGACGCATCGGCATCCGGGTAGAAAGAAACTTTTCGATATTAAAAGCGTTCTTCTCATTAAAATCGGAAAGCAGTTTGTAATTTGGGTGTTTGGTTATATCGTATTTCCGGGAGAGGAACGGCCGCACACCCCTGATCTGCAGCAGACATTTGCCCCCGTCCATAACTGCCAGTTCATCCACCGACATCAGGTC
>OOBB01000698.1_pt1 | contig 15182 bp, 10 predicted proteins | sample 1671661 | NCBI WGS metagenome assembly OOBB01 (sample SAMN06348179, study PRJEB24527) | human gut metagenome | biome: human gut; feature: ankylosing spondylitis patient; material: feces | host: Homo sapiens | place: China | collected 2015-10
GTGAAAGTCAGGGCTTTGTGATTTTTTTAGAATAAGGGAGTTTTGACACACCTCCCACGCACCCATTTACATGTAAAATATTTTGCAGTGCAGTTTTTTTTCGCTAACTTCGCCATGTCTATACAATTAAAACCAATGACGAACAGCAGCGAAAACATAAACATAAATATTCTGGAGCAACAGATGTCCAACAACGAGGACATCTGTTGCTCTTGTGGTATTATACGGTCGTTCCCCGAAGCACTGCGCCACGACTTCCGCGTGGCGGATGTTGGCATTATAGTGTGCCGTTCGGGCAGTTTCTCCTTCACATGCGAAGGTGCGGAATACGTTGTGAACAAGGACGAAACGCTCTTCCTCTCCCACAGCGTGCGCTTCTCCGTTACAGCTCAGAGCGACGACTGCTCCGTTGTCATTATCTTCTATCGCGCCGACTCCATACGCGACATCCTTGGCAGCACGGTGGTCGGCATGAAGTTTGTGGAGTATATCAATCCACGCTCGTGCTGGGTGATGCATACGGGTCACGAGAACGAGCTGACGAAGTATTCCGAACTGCTCGCCGTACACAAATGCGGCGAGAACGTGTTTGCCGCCAACGAACGCCAGTTGCTGCTGCTCTCGCTCACCTACCGCGTGTGCAGCATCTTCCGCGAACTCTCGAGCGACGGCAGCAACGAGTCGAACCGTAAACTCGAGACCTACATGCAGCTCATGCAGCTCATCGACGAGCACTATATGCACGAGCGCGGCGTACGCTTCTACGCCGACCGCCTGTGTCTCTCGCCAAAGTACCTCACGCAGCTCGTGAAGTCGGTGTCGGGCAGCTCCGTGCAGCAACTCGTGTTCAAGGCTATCACGAAGAAAGCCGTCTATCTCATCACGAGCACCGACAAGAGCATAAAGGCAATCTCCGACCTGCTCAACTTCCCCAACGCCTCCGCCTTCGGCACATTCTTCAAAAAGCAAGTAGGCGTGTCGCCCGTCAACTATCGTCATAAAAAAAACAAACCCGTTTCTAATATTTAAGAATATATTTTGTACATTTGTCGGCAAAATAACATCAATAACAACAATAAAAACCAACAAAGCCCTATGAACACAAGACGACTACTGTTCTTGTCTGCCATCTGTCTGACGATGGGCACCACCCAATTATCAGCACAGAGTTTCCTTAAAAAGATTAAGAACAAAGGAACACAAATGATTAAAGAGGCTGCACCCAAGCCCGTAAAGGAGGTGATGGATGCTGTAGAAAACGCTAACGAAGCACCCCAAAACAACACCAGTGCTAACAGATCGGGCAACAGAACCACCCAGAGCCGCAGCACACAGCGAGCACGTACCAACGCCAACCGCTGCCCGTCAACCCGAACCGATTTCGAGCCGGCACACAAGACAATCACCATCAAGCTCTACAAAGGACTCGGCATAAAGACGTGGTTAGGACGCAAAGCCTTCAACACACCGCAGCCTCCAATGCAATGCCCTAAACAGCCAGCATGGATTGATGCCCTACCCCAGATCATAGAGCTCGACAACGCCAGTCTCATAGCTGAATCGAAGATGATAAACAAATGGGTCACATCCGGCAAACCCTCGTGCGAGCCTGTGCTTGTACGACGCGAACTACTCGACAGTGAAGTAGGCAAGCGCATAAGAGCACTCGACAATGCCGTTAATTACCTCAACAACGCCGACAGCGAAAACGAAGACGACTACACACCTGCAGAACCATTGGAGGAGGACGCATTCAAGCGAACCATGCAGTCGGACTATTCGCCCCTCTACCCTTTGCTCAATAGCGAAACCGTGGCATACCTCAAAAGCATCAACCGCACCACGAAAGAGGTTTCGGTGAGAGTGTACGAGGGCAACTCGTCATGGGGAAACAGAATGCAGATTGGCGAGATGTGGTTCGAGCTGAACTCTCAACGCAATAATGCACGGCTAATCGGCGTAGACAACGACGAGTCGATAGGCAAGGACTACACCGTACCTTCCACCGTGCGCTATGCCGGCCGCACACTAAAGGTGACCGAAATCGGAAGTGCTGCCTTTGCCGAAATGAAAATAAAATCGGTGACACTTTCACCCGGACTGAAAACAATCGGCTCACACGCATTCGCGTGCACACGCATCACTTCCATCAACATACCATCGACGGTGACCATGATAGATAGCTACGCCTTCCACAGTATGCCTGCGATTACAAGCATCACCGTACCCAACAGTGTCACAAAGATTGGAAATAGTGCCTTCTCCATGTGCACAGCATTGAGAGAAGTAGCACTGCCCGTGCGTCTGGAGAAGTTGCCTAACGCTCTGTTCTTCGGATGCAAAGCACTCACAAAAGTTACGCTGCCACAGAACATCACAAAGATAGATATGAGTACGTTTGAAGACTGCAAGGCACTCACAAGCATCAGTCTGCCACAATCGGTGGGGGTAATCGATCAGAACGCCTTTAAGAACACAGCCCTCACAAGCGTGCCTGTAACCACGAGTCTGAAGAGCATTGAGAGCAGTGCCTTCGAGGGATGCAACCGCATCACCTCCGTATCGCTGCCCTCACGCGTAGAGGTAGAAATGTTTGCTTTCAAAAATTGTAAAGCACTGAAGAAAGTAGTAATCGGTTCACAATACAAGACTCGTACTGATGAACTGCAGATGATTTTCTACGGCTGTCCGTTCATGCCACAGCGCATGACGACAATACCAGCGTGCATAACGTTTAATTAACATATTATAGGAGGGTATGGCATCTCTGCCATACCCACGCTGCCTCCTATCAATCAACTTATGGGTGCGTGGCTATGGCAGGGATGCCATAGCCTCCTATGCCTTGTGGGTGCGTGGGTATGGCAGGGATGCCATACCCTCCTACTTATACTTCTTGATATATCCCTCGGCGCGGTCGTCGCCCAATTCCTTTGCCTTATTAAAGCACTCCATAGCCTCGTTCTTGCGCTTCAACTGCACAAGTGCGAGGCCTTTTATTATGTAGGCATCGGTATTGTCGGGCGTGAGCTGCAAGCAGAGGTCGGAGGTCTTGACAGCCTCTTCGTTCATGTTCACACGCAGCTGCAACGAAGCGAGCTCGGCGATATAGAGCGGAGCATCTGCACCACCTATATATGCAGCGTGCGCAAGGTCGTCGAGAGCCTGCTTGTACTGGCGCACTGCCACCTCGCACTTATGACGAGCATAGTAGAAGGCAGCGTTCGCTCTGCCATACACCAGTGTGTCGTAGGTGTTGTAGTCGACGATTGCCTTGCGGTATTCCTCCATCTGCTCGTACAGCTGACCACGTGCCAACACGTAGGGCGCAGACAGATTGGTGAGTGGGCGCGGAGCAACTGCCACGCAACTGTCGAGCAGCTCCAGCACCTCCACCTTCGGGGCACCAAGCTGTGTCTTGCACTGCGCTGCCTCGAAATATACCTCGCTCGTTGGCATGTCCTTCTTCGCCAAACTCAAGAATTTCTCACATGCGTCTCCATAGTCGCCCATCGAGAACTTAATCTGCGCCATGCGGTGCAAGTACTGCGGCTGCGGATTGAGGCTGTACGCCTTCTCTGCTTCCGCCAGTGCACGCTCAAAGGTCCAAACCGTGAAGGTGGTGTCGGCACTGTAGATGAGCTTCTGATACATCACACGAGCATACTCCGAGTGAGCCTCAGCCTTGTCGGCAGCAAGCTTGAGTGCGGTCTGCATATCAGCATCAGCACCTTGCCAGTCGCCATAAGTAGACTTATGCAGCGCACTCGTAGCATAGCCGTCAACCTCCTTCGGAAACTGTCGGATATAGTCGCTGAGATAGCCAGCATACTTTGCTGTGTCCTGACACTCAGCAGCCAACATCACCATGAGCAGAGCGTTCTGCTTGTCGGCAGGCAAGGTGAGGCGCAGCGATGTCTTGGCGTAGAGCGAGTTGTTAATATCGAGGTGGCTCGCAGCGAGTGTCGAGATGAAGCGCACGTCGACGGCGTTGGCGTAGAGCGAACGCGCCGACTGCTGCATGAGTCCCACCACCTGTCCCTTCTCGTTGACGAAGGCAGCACCCTGTGTGGGCTTGTGGTTGTTGTAGCCGAACACGTAGTAGGCGTACTTCTCCATGAAGGTCTCCGCCTTGTCAACCTCGTACTGCGTGGTCTGTGTACGGCGGTCGGCGGTCTCCACGAGCCACAGCTTGCTGTCCTTTGCAGCAGCAGCGGTGGCGACAGTGGCAGCCACAGTCTTCGGCATATCCACACGCACACGACACACGTCATAAAGCTCGTTAGCACCGAGAATATGCGTCACGGGATAGGTCTTTCCGTTGAAATCGACTACTTCCACACGCGAGGCCTCGCGCACTGCCGACCACGGACAGGCTGCGATGCCGTCGGCTGAGAGGAACACTCCGTTGCTTGTAGCTATCTGCTTGCCCTCTGCATCGTATGCCTTAAGCGCAAACACCGACTTTGCCACATTCTTCACAGCCGCCGGCTGCGCCATCGCTCCGCAGAGGCAGAGCAGCGAAATTAGGATTGTTGATAATATTCTGTTCATTGTTTTATTTATTAACAAATTTGTAACTCTTAGGAGGGTATGGCATCTTGCCATACCCACGCAGCCTTCCGTTAACTGCTTGATGCGTGGCTATGGCAAGGATGCCATAGCCTCCTATAATGCTAAAAGCGACTTGGCGTTGTCGATAGCAGCCTGCGACACATCGCTACCAGAGAGCATCTGCGCAATCTCCGTGATGCGCTGTTCGTTGGTGAGCTGCGTCATCGTAGACACCGTGCCCTGCTCCGTCTCATGCTTCGCCACCTTATAGTGGGTGGAGCCGGCGGCAGCAATCTGCGGCAAGTGGGTTATGCAGAGCACCTGTCGGTTGGCAGCACCCATATCGTGCATGATATGTGCCATCTGCTCTGCCACCCTACCGCTCACGCCAGTGTCAATCTCGTCGAAGATGATTGTCGGCAGACCGATAGCCTTGCTTATCATCGCCTTCAGCGAGAGCATGACACGCGCTATCTCGCCGCCCGATGCCACCTGCGACACGGGCTGCATGTCGGTGCTGGTGTTGGCACTGAAGAGGAACATCACCTTGTCGGCACCCGTGGCGGAGAGGTCGGCAGTCGACACATCCACCTTGAAGCGCACGTTTGGTATGCCAAGCGGAACGAGCAGTTTCGACAGTTCCTGCTCGACGAGCGTAGCCGACTTGCGTCGCATATCGGTGAGCACGGCTGCTTTCTCCACGCATACGGCGTGCAGACGTGCCACCTCCTGCTCCTGCTCCTGCAGTTGCCCGTCAGAGTTGTCGATGTTGGAGAGCTGCGCATTAAGAGTATTGAGGCGGTCGAGCAGCTCGTCGACGGTCTGCACGTGGAACTTCTGTTGAAGCGTGTAGATGAGGTCGAGGCGCTCGGTGATGAGGTTGAAGCGCTGCGGGTCGTACTCCACGTCGTCCATCTTCGAGGCTATCTCCTGCGAGATATCCTTCAACTCTATGAAACAGCCGTCGAGTCGCTCTGCAAGTTCCTGTGCTTCAGGGTAGACATCGGCTACGCTACGCAGTTGTGTAACGATGGAGCGCGTGAGGTTCACGATGCCCGTGTCGTCGCCCGAAAGTCCGTAGTCGGCATCGTGAAGCGCACGCTTTATGTCCTCGGCGTGGCTCATCAACTCCGACTCCTGCTCCAACTGTTCCTGCTCGCCCAAAGTGAGCTTTGCCTCGCTAAGTTCCTTCTGCTGAAAGCGCAGAAAGTCCTCGTTGTCGCGACTCGTGGCTATCTGCTCGCGCAACTCCTCAAGGCGATGCTGCGCCGAACGCAACTCGGCAAACGCCGCACGATAGTCAGCAAGCTGCTGACGGTCGCGCGCAATGATGTCCACAACGTTCAGCTGGAAGTCCTCCTTGCTGAGCAGCAGGTTCTGATGCTGGCTGTGTACGTCGATGAGCTGCTCGCCGAGCTCGCGCATAAGGGCGAGTGTCACAGGCGTATCGTTGATGAAGGCGCGACTCTTGCCATTAGCGTTCACCTCGCGACGCAGCAGACACTCCTCCGGCTCGTAGTCGAGGTCGTTCTCTTCGAAGAAGCCTTTCAGCACGTCGGAGTGGTAGATACTAAGGTCAAACGTTGCCTCAATGATGCACTTGTCGCAACCACGCTTCACTTGCTTCGCATCGGCGCGGTTGCCAAGCAGCAATCCTATGGCACCGATGACGATACTCTTTCCGGCACCGGTTTCGCCCGTAATGACGGAGAAACCAGGGTAGAGCATCATCTCAAGATGGTCGATAAGCGTGAAGTTGCGTATATCGAGTTTCTTTAACATAAACAATAGTTATGGGTTATGTATGTGTGTGTCTACTCCTTTATCTTCTCCCAAGCCGAATTCTGACTTGCATTGATAGAGAAGAGAATGTCGTAGACGGTTTCTTTTTCCTTCTGCGTTCCCTTACCTTTATATATATTGGTAAGCTCGTCGCGCTTATAGTCGGTCCATATCTGTGGCAGCATACTGAGCGGACGGTCTTCGTGACACTTCTTCAGACCGGTTTCGAGCGCAGTGGTCACGTTGCCGCGTCCGCGCTCCACGTTCGTCGCCATCTCGTCGAGACCCGTGCGATAGTAGTCGTACTGCAACTGGCGGAACGGCTTCATAGCACCCTCAAGATAGTCGTTGATGATGGCAAAGCGGTTGCGTCCGTTGTCGAACGCCTTCCATCCCGGGAAGTTGAGGTTCTGCGCGTTGTTGGCAAGGTTCATGCACCGCTGCAGAATGTCCTCGCCACCCATCGGCGAGAACGTATCGAGATCCATGCCGATGATGAGGTAGGCGTAATAGGCGATGAGTGCCGTGAGCTGATTGTCCACCTGCTCCTCGTTGAACTGCAACTGGTCGAACTGTGCGTACTCGAAGTTGAAGTCGTTGTCGGTGTTGTTGTAGATAGTGGTGGTGTACGTAGAGTTATACACGGGACGGTTTGCCTGTATCACCGCCTTGCACGTGAAGACGTTCGTACTGTTGTCGTACGCCGTCACGGTGATGTTGAAGTTGCACGCGATGCGCTCGTTCTTCTGAAACTGCAGACTGGTCCACTGGCGTTCGTTGATAAACTGCGTGAGGGTCTGCTCCAGCTCCTCGAACACCGAGTTGTCGGTGCCTTGAATCTGGTTATGGTTGATCTTTATACGTGCGTTCAGTTCCTGCGCCTGCGTTCCTGCGACAAAAGCGAGCAACAGCAACGCAGCGCAAACCATTCTAACTATATAGCGCTTTTTCATATTCTTTAAAATGAGAAGTTTTACTCTTTAGGAGGGTATGGCATCTTGTCATACCCACGCTGCCTCCCTATTAACAAGTTCTCATGGGTGCGTGGCTATGGCAGGAATGCCATGGCCTCCTAAGCCTTGTGGGTGCGTGGCTATGGCAGGAATGCCATAGCCTCCTAAGCCTTTTGAATGCGTGGCTATGGCAGGATGCCATAGCCTCCTATCACTCGCTCCAGCTCGTTGACGATGTCGACAGCGGTGTCCGCCTTCGACTTCTTGGGATAGGCATGGCGGAAGTCGCGACCGATAATCTCTATCTGGTTGTCGTCGGTGCGGAAGCATGTGCCCTCGTTGCGCAGACTGTTGAGCACGATGAAGTCGGCATTCTTCTTCTGCAACTTACGCTCGGCGTTAGCCTGCTCGTCGTTGGTCTCGAGCGCGAACGCCACGATGGTCTGCTGTGCGGTCTTCATCTGTCCGAGTGTGGCTGCGATGTCAGGGTTGGGCGAGAGAGATATCTGCATGTCGCCCTCGCTGCGCTTTATCTTTTGTTCAGCCTGTACTGCCGGACGATAGTCGGCTACTGCCGCAGCAAGTATGGCTACGTCAGCCGTTCGGAACGCCTCGGTAGCTGCGTCGTACATCTCGCGGCACGACTCCACATCCACACGATTGATTGCGTCGGAGCACTTCAGACTGACCGGACCGGCTACGAGCGTAACATCAGCACCACGGCGGCGACACTCCTCGGCGATAGCGAAGCCCATCTTGCCGCTTGAGTAGTTGCCGATGAAGCGCACCGGGTCAATCTTCTCGTAGGTAGGGCCGGCTGTAATTACGACGCTCTTGCCCTTCAGCACACTGCTACTGTCGTTCTGGTCGAAGAACTCAGACACGCGGCGTGCTATTACCTCAGGCTCCTCCATGCGTCCCTTGCCTTCGAGTCCGCTTGCGAGAAATCCGCTCGCAGGCTCGATGAAGCGATTGCCGTATGAGGCTAATGTGCGCATGTTCTGCTGCGTAGACGGGTGGGCATACATGTCGAGGTCCATAGCCGGAGCAATGAACACGGGTGCCTTCATTGAGAGGTATGTGGTGATGAGCATGTTGTCTGCCACGCCGTGCGCCATCTTGCCGAGCGTGCTCGCCGTGCAAGGTGCTACGACCATTGCGTCAGCCCAGAGTCCGAGGTCGACGTGCGAGTTCCATGTGCCGTCGCGCTGCGAGAAGAACTCGCTGACAACGGGCTTGTGCGTGAGTGCGGATAGCGTGATCGGAGTGATGAACTCCTTGCCTGCAGGCGTAATCACTACTTGTACTTCTGCGCCCTGCTTCACAAACTCGCGTATGAGCAGACACGACTTGTAGGCGGCGATGGAGCCGGTTATGCCTAATACTATTTTCTTGCCTTTTAGCATGGTTTTATAGTTGTTATGGTGAGATGGTGAGATGGTGAGGTGGTGAGGTGGTGAGATGGTGATTATTTATGTTGAAGTGGTGAGGTGTTGAGATGGTGACATTACTACAACATATCTCACCACCTCAACACAACAACATCTCAACATCATATCTCAACATCTCAACACCTCAACACCTCAACATTACTTATTGAACCCTCTGAGGCGGATGCGTGTGAGCACCTGCTTGGTATTGAAGGTGAAGTCGCCGCCCATCATCCAGCTGTAGTAGCCGATGTCGGTGCGCAGCACGTCGGCAACGGGACGTCCCTTGTACTTGCCGAAGTTGAACACCTCTACCTTCTGTTCCTTACCGTCAGCGTCGAGCACGGGCTTGCCGTCGGCACCAACCAGCGGCTTCCACACGATGCGACCGGCGAAATCGACATTGTCGTTCTGCTTAGAGAACTCGGCAAGGCAGTCCATGTCGTTCTCCAACACACGGTCGGGCTCCTCCTGCACGCCAGGCGCATACTTGTCGAGCTCGCCCATCAGCACGCGATATGTAGCCTCGGTGTCCTCGTCAGCACGATGCGCCGTGAAGTCTTCCTCCATCTTTCTGCCGCAATAGAATTTATAGGCAGCAGCGAGGTTGCGACGCTCCATCTTGTGGAAAATGGTCTGTGCGTCGATGAGTCGAACCTTAGAGAAGTCGAAGTCGATGCCTGCACGCAGGAACTCCTCTGCAAGCATCGGAATGTCGAAATGGTTGGAGTTGTAGCCTGCGAAGTCGCAGCCCTTGAACTTCTCGCTGAGCTGCGGAGCCAACGTCTTGAACGTAGGCGCATCCTTCACGTCGTCGTTGGTGATGCCCGTCAGTTCCACCACCTCATGCGGTATAGGCATCTCTGGATTGACAAAGAGGTTTTCGCGCTCTTCTGTGCCGTCGGGCGACACTTTAATGTATGATATCTGTATTATACGATCGCGTATAAAGTCGAGACCTGTTGTTTCGAGGTCGAAGACGATAAGTGGACGTGTGAGATTGAGTTTCATTATTGTCGTCGTTTTTTTTAAGAATTTAGCCGCACCAATATGGCGCGGCTATAAACTAAAGAGTAATATCTTTTGCTGTTTCTTCAAAGCATTAATCAGCCGCCAAAGCACTGGTCAACCCGATTAATCGTTCAGCAGCATCGGCATGATAAGCATGAGGATTTCCTGTCCCTCAGGCTGCACGGTAGGCACAACAACGCCCGCACGACTTGGGTCGGCAAGCTGTATTGTCACCTCGTCGCTTGCGATGTTGTTGAGTATCTCGTAGATAGCACCGCCCTTGAAGCCGATGTCCATCTTCGCACCATTATACTCGCAAGCCACGCTCTCCTTAGCACTTGTAGCGAAGTCGATATCCTCGGCTGTGAGACACAGACGCTGAGCCTCTACGTGGAAGCGGATGAGCTGACTGCTCTCGCTTGCGAACGGCAGCACACGCTTCAGTGCACCCATGAGCGACTTGCGGTCGACGTTGATGCTGTTGGTGTTGGCTGTAGGGATTACTGAGTTGTAGTTGGGATAACGTCCCTCAATCAAGCGACAGTTGAGGCATCCGTCTGCATAGCGCACCTCGGCACCCTTGCTGTTGAACTTCACGACAACGTCGCCATCGCACTTCGGCAGCACGCCCTTCAGCAGCTGTGCCGGCTTCTGCGGCAGGATGAACGATGCGGGTACGTCGCTCTTAATGGTGAGGATGCGGTTGCGCACGAGCTTATGACCGTCGGTAGCCACAACTGCGAGGTTGTCGGCATTGAGGTCGAAGTAGACACCACCCATCACCGGACGGATTTCGTCCTGCGCTGTAGCGAAAAGCGAGCGCGAGAGGTTCTCTGCAAAAAGATTAGAATCCATAACGAGCGAAGTGACATCGCCGTCAACCTCCTGCATCATTGGGAAATCGTCGGCTGGCTGTGCGGTCAGCTTGAACGAACCATTGAGATAGTCAATTTCTACAGTGAAGTCGTTCTCGTTGACGTTGAAGCCAAGCGGCTGCTCCGGCAGTTCCTTTACGGCGTTGAGTATAGTGCGATTAGACAATGCAAACTTGCCATCGCCAGAGCACTCAGTAAGCTCTATCGTAGACTGCATCACGTTTTCAGAATCGCTGGCAGTTACAGTCAGAACGTTGTTTGCTACTTCAAAAAGGAAACAATCAAGAATGCTCAGAGTGTTCTTGCTGTTAATTACTCTTGCGAGCGTTTGGAGACGGGCGTTAAGTGCGCCACTTGATAATGTGAATTGCATTGATATTTAGCTTTTTTGATTATACTTTTTTTGTTTTCTTGTTAGTACATTATTTTCAGGCAAATTTACTAAAAAATATCCGACTACGACAAAAACTCATTCAAAAGTTTCTTGTTTCGCTACATTTTTATTAATTTCGCAAACCAAAGGACAAACCTCTTAGCTTTTATCACACAAATTAAAATAAAATACAGACAATGGAATTACAAGGTAAAGTAATCGCTGTGCTGCCCGAAAAAACAGGTACTAACGCACGTGGCGAATGGAAAGTTCAAGAATACGTGGTAGAGACACACGATCAGTATCCACGCAAGATGGTGTTCAGCGTGTTCGGTGCTGACCGCATCAGCCGCTTCAACATACAGTTAGGTCAGGAAGTGACCGTATCGTTCGACGTAGATGCCCACGAGTATCAGGGCCGTTGGTTCAATAGCATCCGCGCTTTCGACGTGCGCCAGGTAGACCCTGCAACAGTTGGCGCAGCACAGGCTGGCATCGTTCCGGGTGCTGTGTTCGGTGCGGCTCCGGCTCCACAGCCTGCTGCTCCTCAGCCCACAGCTCCGGCTCCAGAGGCTGACCCCGTTAACGACCTGCCGTTCTAAGACGTTGCAGCATAAGGATTAACCTACATACGGAACTCACGAAACACACAAGTCGCTAATACACATGTGCGTTTCGTGAGTTCCGTTTTTTGTATGTTGTACTACTAAAGCAAACAAGCGAATGAACATAACGAAGAAACTGAAAGATATATACACGTTCCTCATGGTAGACATCTGGAGCATAGGCAAAGGCGATGTGTCGAAGATGCGATTTCTGTTCTACAGCATCTTGAAGAAACTGCTGCTCGCCATAGAGTTCACCACAACAAAGCGCATAACCAGTGCGGCAGCTGCCCTCACCTACTCCACTCTGCTCGCCATTGTACCCATCTTCGCCGTGGTGTTCGGCATAGCACGTGGCTTCGGCTACAACAAATACATCGAAGAGTGGTTCAGAGAGTCGTTCTCAAGTCAGCCGCAGGTGTCGGAGATAATCATCGGCTTCGTCAACTCGTACCTCGTACACACCAAGAGCGGACTATTCCTCGGCATCGGCTTGCTCTTCATGCTCTTCACCGTCATCATGCTTATCAGCAACATCGAACGCACGTTCAACGATATCTGGCAGGCGAAGAAGCCACGCAGCATGTTCCGCACCATCACCGACTATACGTCGATGCTGCTGCTCATGCCCGTAGTGATTGTAATAACCTCGGGTATAAGCATCTTCTTCGCCACCATCTTCAAGCAGATAGAAGACACGATGGTGATAGGCTCGTTGGCGCAGTTCTTCTTGCAGCTCTTGCCCTACGTCCTCATGTCGGGCGTGTTCATCGCTCTCTATCTCTTCATGCCCAACACAAAGGTGAAGCTGAGCTGCGCGCTCGTGCCCGGAATACTCGCCGGCGTAGCCATGCAGGGACTGCAGCTCTTCTACATCCACTCGCAGATTTGGGTGAGCAGCTACAACGCTATCTACGGCTCGTTTGCAGCTCTGCCGTTGTTCATGCTCTGGATACAGATTTCGTGGTTGATATGCCTGTTCGGCGCAGAACTATGCTACGCCAATCAGAACATGGACGACTATGCGTTTAAGGCTAAGACCGAAGACCTCAGCCATCGCTACAAGATGCTGCTCTGCCTCGTGCTCGCAAGTCGCATCTGCCGCAACTTCAGCGAAGGAGCCAAACCACTGTCGGCTCTGAAGCTGAAGCTCGCCACCGGAATACCAATCCGCATCGTCAATGACCTGCTCTATCAGCTCGTGCAGATAAATATTCTCACCGAGATACCTGGTGGCGACAAGGATGGCGAATCACTCTATCAACCTGCCGAGTGCATCACACGTCTCAGCGTGGGCACACTTATCGACCGCATGGAGGCACAGGGCAAGTGGTCGCTCACCATCGACGTGAAGCAACTATCGTCTACAGCTTGGAAGAAGATCATTGCCGAACGCAACACTTATCTGAACAGTCAGCGCGAAGTGCTGCTAAAAGACTTGTAAAACATTACGAAGTAGCATCTGCGCCGACCGATGCGGATGTCTGCGTCGACCGATGCGGATGTCTGCGCCGACCGATGCGGATGTCTGCGTCGACCGATGCGGATGGCAATAGTTCACGAATTGGTACGGAGGGTGTGTAGAAACTACATAACAGCAAAGAACAAAAAAGGAGGTCTATTTGACCTCCTTCTTTATAAAATCATAAAATGTTTACTTCACCATAACCTTCAACGTCTTGCCGTTGCTGAGCTTCACGATGTTCAAGCCCTTCTGCTTGCCGCTGATACGCTGACCTGCAGCATTGTAGCGTGCCACCTCTACAGCATTATCTGTAGAGCTTACGCCCTCAATGAAGGTAGTATTCTGAACAAGATTCTTTCCTGCTACATTCTCAATGCGGTTATCGATACGGCTCTTGGTGCTGTGCTTGTTGAGGAAAGCCACAACCTTGAGGTCGTCCTTCTTCCATGCAGCGTCAACATCGAACTCGTAAGTTGCGCTGAACTTATTGCCTTCCCATGTCACCTTGTCGCCCCATGCGCTATTGAAGTCACGTATCACATGCTGGTGATAGAAAGTGCCTTTAGCACCAGATTGATCCTTTGCCTCTACATTATCCTCCGTCAGATAGAGTGTGAGCAGAGCACTTTCCTTGTCGTAAGCATCGTTCGATTCGCCAGTAACAACAATCACCGCCTTGCTTTCGCTTTCGTTATATGCGACAGACACGTCGAGCTTGGCATCAGCCATTGTTTTATTGAGATACTTGCTTGCATATTTGCTTATTTCGGTTGCATTGCCCGGTATCACCACATTATCTTTCTGTCCCGTCGCATAAGTAGATTTGAAATCGGGCTCGCGGTTGAACATCATGGCTGGTGCGAATGTACGTCCTCCATCGTTAAAAAGATAGAGCAACTTATTGTCACATGCTTTTGTGAGCCAGTCGGTATAGTAGCCTGCATGGTGGCATACAGCAAACACGCGAGTAGGATCCGCCTCCTCAAGATATGTGTGCAGGAATCCTGCCACTCGCGGACAGTTGCCGCACTGCTCTGTAGTAAACTCCTCAATGCACAGGTTGCGCTTATACATGTTGGCAGCAACGCTGAGCTTACCCTCAGCCAGGGTGGTTGTACCACCATTCTTATGACCATTCACCTTGGTCACTTCAACCTTCACACTCTTCAGACCTTCTGTGCTGCCACATGGTATGCTCACCTTGAATGTACCGATTTTGTTATATCCAACCGATGGAGATATTGCGACATGTTGCTCGCTGCCTGCTACACCGTCAACACTAACAACATAGTCGAGACTGCTCACTGCCTCTACGGCGTTGTTTGTGAACTCTACGGATGTCTCAACATTACTATTGATAGTACCCTTTACGGTTCCGAAATCACTGGGCATCACATCATATTCAGCAAAATTGCCCTCAACAAGCACCTGAATACTTATGTTGTTACCATTCATACCAAAACTGTACCAACCTGTATCATTGCCCAATTTGCAATAGACCCAAAGAGGCTGGTCAGCCAAGCCGTCTTCTACAGCAGAGAACGGATACGACTTAGTATCGGTATTATCAGAAAGCTGAGTATAAGTGTAACCTGCATACAGTTCTTCGCCCGCCTTGATTGGATAAGGCTCGCTGAACTTCACCTCGTTCCAACCAATCACACATTTCTCTACACTTGCACTTCTGCATACATCACCCGGCTTGGATGACGCACTCTTATAAAGACTAATCGAAGAGCTGCCTATTTCCTCACAAAGTCCGAAACGCAGACCAACTATATTCTTGCCTACATATGGTTTCAGAATAGCTTCAGACAAACAGATTGCAACCTTATTGTCTCCCGGAAAATTGTAGATGCCCATGCCCTTGTGTGCAGCAGCTAAAGCATCCGAACTATAGTAGCCCACCCAACGCTGGTTGGCAGCTATCTTCTTTGCCGCTTTGTGTACAACTGCACTTTGCTGTGCGAAGTACGGACTTTGTTCCACTACACCAACTCTTTGGTGCTGCACATCCACTTGTGCACTGGCTGCAAATGACATAGCCAAGGCAGCGATTGAAAGTAATAATTTCTTCATCAATACTCTGTTAATTCTTATGTAATCGATTGAAAATGAGAGAGTTAATTAACGT
>OOBB01000699.1_pt1 | contig 15150 bp, 20 predicted proteins | sample 1671661 | NCBI WGS metagenome assembly OOBB01 (sample SAMN06348179, study PRJEB24527) | human gut metagenome | biome: human gut; feature: ankylosing spondylitis patient; material: feces | host: Homo sapiens | place: China | collected 2015-10
CAATCCCGTAACGCTGACTTTATAAGCATTGCCCCTAAAGGGGAAACGACTCACTACATTTTGCGCGTCGCTAGCGCTCCTTCAAAATGTGTTCGCTGTGCACCGCGAAGCGGCTATCCACAACCCTCGGCCTGAAAGGCCGTCAAACCTAAGAACCTTAAGAACCTTCGGCCCGAAGGGCCGTCAACCCATGGAATTACAGTCACTGACCGATAGTGGCACAAAAGCATTTACGCAACGAAAGGAGCCGATATGGATCACATTGAAAAACTGATTGATTTATACCCTTTGAAAACCGTAAGCACGGTGCTGCTGATTTTCCTCATGGATGCAAGAACAGTCCTCTTCCTCTGTTTTGCCCTGCTGGTGGTGATTGACTGCCTCACAAGATGGACGGCCATCAGCTTCAAAAGCCTGGCGGAAAGGAATGGAAAAGCGACGCTGGCGGCAGCTCTCTGGGGCATACCCTCAGCCAGGAGGAAAGGGCTGATACGGAGTTTCGACATGAGAAAGGGGATGGATAAACTTCTTCTCTACCTTCTCTGCACACTGGCCGCCTCATCCTGCGATATGATTTTCGGTGTCCTTGGCACACCGGCCTGGATGACCAGTTTCATCGTAGGTTACATGAGCGTAACGGAAATCCTGTCCATTATTGAAAATTTGTCGGAAGCGGGAGTGGGGAGCATGGAGAAGCTTGCTCAGCAGGTAAAGAAGAGGCTGTAAGGGAAGAAAGTGGCTGGTGGCTGGTAGCTGGTAGCTAGTAGCTAGTACCTAGGAACCAGCCACTAGCCACTAGCAACAAAAACCTCACATGACAACAATGAAAGGAGCACAAATGACTCAACTTGGCATCGATGTATCAGAGCACAATGGAGAAATCGACTGGAAGAAAGTTGCGGAAGAGGGCATAGGTTTTGCCATCATCCGGGCAGGCTACGGAAGCGCATATCTTGACAGCCGGTTTTATGAGAACGTGAATGGAGCCCATGACGCGGGACTGAAACTGGGGGTGTACCACTTCGGCTATGCCCGCCATGGGGGAGAGCTGGAAGTGGAAAGAAATTTCCTCCTCTCCATCCTCAAGGACTGCGGTCTCCTGCCCAAACATCTTCCTCTGGGTGTCTTCTGGGATGTGGAAGAAGATTCTTATCGGGGAAGGGAGTTTCCAAGGCCGGGGGTGATTAACCGGATGTGCCACGCCTTCTGTGAAGGAACGGCGGCTGCGGGCTATCGGGCAGGAATCTATGCCAGCGCCAGCTGGCTTCAAAGCTACATCAAAGCGGCGGAATTTGCCGGCCATACACTCTGGGCCGCCCAGTGGTGGAAGGAATGCACCGTAAAGGAAGCGGGAATCTGGCAGTTTACGGACCATCTGGAAGTGGCAGGGCAGATCTTTGACGGAAACAGGATCCTGGAGAAGACGGATGGTGATGAATGATGAAACACTATGCCGCCGCCTTCTGCCTCTTCTTCTTACTTTCCTTCTGGGCTTTGCCGGTGGATGCGGCCTCACCATTTTCCTCGGAGAAAACGTACCGGATCACGGAAACAGAGCTTTCCAGGCTGGAATCGGACTTGGACAGAGCCTTGGAAGAGAAGGGGAAACAGAAAGAACAGTCAGAGAGGCTCAGGAAACAGCTCAGGACCTTGGAGAATCAATCGGAAGAGAGGAAGAAAGCCTTAGAGACGGTAAGGAAATCCTTCGAAGAGTACGCCGAAGAGGAGCAGAAAAAACAGAAGAGACTTAGACGGGAGAGAAATGCAGCCCTGGGATTGGTAGGGCTTCTGGCAGTGGCATTGGCTTGCAAGTAGCTGGTATCTAGTAGCTGGTATCTAGTAGCTAGTACCTAGGAACTAGCCACTAGCCACTAGTCACCAGCCACTAGCCACAAAAACCTCACATGACAACAACGAAAGGAGTACAAATGATACAGAATATACTCGACCAGCTTGCAGTCATCCGCGTGCAGCTTGACGAGCTGGAAAAGGAAATCCGCCAAATGATGACACAAAAAGAGGAAGAAAAGCCGCCAGTCACCATGGCGGATGTGCGAGGGCTCATGGCGGAGAAATGGAATCTGGGGAAAAGGGATGAAGTGAGATCCCTTCTGGCCGCATACGGAGCACAAAAGCTGACGGATGTATCGCCCGGTCACTATGAAGAGCTGGCAGAAAAGATAGAAGCATTATGACGAAAAGGAGCACACATGAAAGACTTGACGAAAGTGGTGACAGGACCGAAAACAAGATTTTCCTATGCCAACGTATGGGAACCCAGAAAATTCAAGGGAGACAGGGCAAAATACTCCATCTGCCTCATTATTCCCAAAGAGGACGGAGAGACCCTTTCCAAAGTGGAGAAGGCCATAGCCGAAGCCTACCGGCAGGGACAGGAAAAACTGACAGTCAATGGAAAGACAGCGGCCCTTTCCAGCCTTATCCTCCCGCTTCGTGACGGCGATATGGATAGAAGGGAAGATTCCGTTTACCACCATGCCTACTACATCAACGCCAGAAGCGATATGCCGCCGGGCATTGTAGATGGAAGCCTGAACAGGATAACCGAAAAATCCGGCTTTTATTCCGGCTGCTACGGCAGGGCCTCCATTCACTTCTATGCGTTCAACTACGATGGGAAAATGGGCATCGCCTGCGGGCTGAACAATCTGCAGAAACTGGCAGACGGACCGGCGCTGGGAAACTGGAGCACGCCGGAAGAAGATTTTGGGGATGAGATTTTTGGGTGAGAATGGTGGCTGGTAGCTGGTGGCTAGTGGCTGGTGGCTAGTATCTAGTTGCTAGTTCCTGGTTCCTGGTTCCTAGCTACAAGCTACAAGCTACTACAACGCCTATGACACCGATGCAAAGAGCTGCGAATGACTCAAACCCTATTCCATTTCGTTTGCCCTGATTAAACCTGCAAGCATTCTGGCAACCTGTGACTGGAGAAGCACGACATCCTTCATTTCTTCCTGTTTTAAATATCCTAAATCCATACAGGTAATCAGTTGAGCTTCCAATTCATATAATGAGCCTCTGGCTATATACAGGAAATGGATTCTGTCCTTGAGCGTCTTTCTTCCATATCCTTCTGCAATATTGAAAGTAATGGATGTGACGGCTCTTCGTATCTGGGATGATAATGCGTAGATTTCACTTGGAGGCATTTTAGATACTACCTGCTTATAGGTGAGAACAGTTAATTTTCGTGAAAGTTGAAATACCTGCAAATCGCGATAGCTGCCCATGATAGAACCTCCTGATAATTAGTAGCTGGTGGCTGGTGGCTAGTGGCTGGTTGTTTAGCGCCTTCGGCGCAGTATCTAGTGGCTAGTATCTAGTATCTGGTTGCTGGTTGCTAGTTTCTGGTTCCTAGCTACAAGCTACAAGCTACTAGCCACTTACGCATTAATGACTTAAACGGCAAGGAGCACACATGACACTTGATTCCAGCCACTTACGTGCTATGAAACTTCTAATTTAAAGAAACGCCAATGACTCATTCTCATATCTATTTCAGATTTTATCATGAGATGGATACTAGTAGCTAGTAAATAGTAGCTAGTAGCTAGTAGCTGGTGGCTAGTTGCTAGTGGCTAGTTACCAGCTACCAGCTACAAGCCACCAGCCACTTACGCACTATGATTACTCAAAAGAAAAGGTACTCACATGACACTCACAATCGACATCGAAACCTATAGTCCAATAGATCTGGCCCGCAGAGGGGTGTACAAGTATGCGGAGCATCCGGATTTCTCCATTCTTCTCTTTGGCTATGCCGTAGATGATGGGGAAGTGAAGGTGGTGGATCTGGCAAAGGGGGAGCGCATCCCCGAGGAGATTCTTTTAGCCCTCACAGATCCCCTGGTGACGAAGTGGGCCTTTAACGCCGCCTTTGAAAGAGTCTGCCTGTCCAGGTATCTTCGGGAACACTGTCCGTCCCATTTCCTTTCCTACGGAAAGCAAAGAGACACGGTGGGAAAGTATCTGGATCCCCTGGGCTGGAAGTGTTCACAGGTCCTTGCCTCATCCCTGGGATTTCCGCTCTCCCTGAAGGATCTGGGCGAGGCGCTGGGGCTTTCAGAAAAGAAGATGGACGAGGGGAGCCGCCTCATAGGGCTCTTCTCCCTGCCCGGGCCGGAAGGGAGAAGGAAGCCGGAAGACTATCCGAAAGAATGGGCGCTTTTCAAGAAATACAATCGCCGTGACGTGGAAGTGGAAAGGTCAGTGCGCAAAACCTTTTCATCCTTTAAGACCCCTGCGGCGCTCTGGGATGAGTACCATGAGGACCAGCGGATCAATGACCGGGGCATTCCCGTGGACATTCCCTTTGTTCATGCCGCTATGGCCATGGGAGACAGGGCGCAGATGGAACTTCTGGGACGGCTGAAACACCTCACGGGCCTTCTGAATCCCAAATCTCCCTGCCAGATGAAGGACTGGCTTTCAGCCAACGGCACCCATGCGGAATCCCTCACCAAAAAAGAAGTGGCAAGACTGCTTTCCTCTTCTACCGGCGCCGTGAGGGAGGCCCTTACCCTCTACGGACAGGCGCAGAAATCTTCCCTTGCCAAGTACGGCGCCATGACCGGCGCCGTATGCAGTGACGGAAGGGCCAGGGGCATGTTTCGCTTCTACGGCGCCGCCAGAAGCGGCCGCTGGGCAGGAAGACACATCCAGCTCCAGAACCTTCCCCAGAACCATCTGGAAGATCTCCTGCTGGCCCGCTCTCTTGTGATGGAAGGGGACTATGAGAAAATGGATTTCCTCTACGGCTCTGTTCCCGATACCCTCTCCCAGCTCATCCGCACCGCCTTTGTGGCAAGAAAGGGCTATACCTTCATCGTTTCCGACTTCTCATCCATCGAAGCCAGGGTACTTTCCTATATGGCCCGGGAAAAATGGCGCATGGACGTATTCGCCGGAAACCTGGATATCTACGCCCAGTCGGCATCCAAAATGTTCAGTAAACCCGTAGTCAAAGGAGGCATCAACAGCGAACTCCGGCAGAAAGGGAAAATCGCGGAACTGGCTTTAGGCTACGGCGGGGGAGAAGGGGCACTGATGGCCATGGGCGCCCTGGACATGGGGCTCACCAAAGCAGAACTGCCAGAACTTGTGACCACATGGCGCCGAACCAATCCCCACATCGTTGCCTACTGGTGGCAAGTGGACAGAGCCGTGAAAGAAGCCATAGAGCAGCTTCGGATTACCAGAGTGGGGGCCCTTACCTTCTACATGAAAAAAGGCACCCTCTTCATCGCCCTCCCCTCAGGCCGCCGCCTTGCCTATCCCGGCGCTGCCCTGAAAGGAAGCGCCTACGGGAAAACAGCCATCACCTACATGGGCCTTGATACCAAACGGAAATGGAATCGCATCGAATCCTACGGCCCTAAATTTGTGGAAAACATCATCCAGGCCATCTCCAGGGACATACTGGCCTACGCCATGCATAACCTCAGGGACTACTTCATCTGCGGCCATGTCCATGACGAAGTCATCGTGGAATGCAGAGAGGGAACGGCGGTGGAAGAAATCACAGGAATCATGGAAAAAACACCGGACTGGATGCCGGGGCTCCTGCTGAGGGCCGATGGGTATGAGACGAGGTGGTATCGGAAGATGTGACACTTACTATGACCTGCTGGAGAGTCATGGGAGGACGGATCGAGGGTCGGGATCGTGGAGTCCCGCCGTCCGCTGTCATCCTGAGCGACAGCGAAGGATCTCGGTAAGAGTAGTAAGTGACGCCATTGGCCGTAACTACCACTCGGCGGGGCGGCTGACGGCGCAGCAGCTGGTGGCTAGTGGCTGGGGAGCGCCTGATGGCGCGGGATCGAGGATCGAGGATCGGGATCGTGGAGTCCAGCCGTCCGCTGTCATCCTGAGCAGAGCGAAGGATCTCGGTAAGAATGATAAGTGAGTGAAATGCTGGTAAATACCAGTCAGCGGGGCGGCGCTGATGGTAAGAAAGATAGATATATAAAGGATTATATGGTTTCCCTGATAGAAGTATTTTCAGCTTTATGCATTTATGATGGGAAAATATCAGATATTTATTTTTACAGTTTTGATATAATAAAAGAGAAATAAGTTTATTAAAGGAGCAGTTGCAAATGCATAAAGTTATTGACCTTTTCTGCGGATGCGGTGGGCTTAGTGAAGGATTTAAGCTCGCCGGCTACCAGATTGTCGGAGGCATAGATTTCAATAAAGAAGCCGTGGATACGTTTAATAGAAACTTCAAAGGAGCAAACGGTATCTGCGGAGATCTGCTTAAGATGGATAAAACTGAGATTATTAAGCAATTTGGTGATATTAGAGATATAGATGTGATTATTGGCGGGCCTCCTTGTCAGGGATTTTCTTCTGCTAACAGATGGCAGAAAGAAATGGAAGACCCACGAAACAAGCTGTTTTTTGAATTTGTCAAATTCGTTGACCTGGCCCAACCTAAAGCAGTGCTTATTGAAAACGTCCAGGGAATTGTTACGCGCAATAATGGCTATGCAAAGAACAGAATTTATGAAATCTTTACCAGTCGAGGATACACTGTTAATCATTGCATATTAAATGCTTCTGATTATGGTGTTCCGCAGAACAGAAAACGTAATTTTTTTGTTATGCTAAAAGGAAATGACAAATTTAATTTTGACAGTGTTAAGAAAGTTCCAGATAAAGTTACTGTTAAAGATGCGATTGGAGAATTGTACAATTTTGAATCTCATGACTCGATAGAGCCTATTATTTTGAAGAATCCGCCAGATTCGCCTTATCGCAGATATTTGCGCAGTGCGGATAACAGTGTATGGGATCATCAGGTTCATTATCCTGCGGAAAAAGTACAGAATCGTATTTCTTTTGTTCCTCAGGGAGGAAACTGGAAAGATATTCCGGCCGACCTTTGGCCAAGTAACAGACAGAATAGACATTCTTCCGCATATAAGAGACTTAATGAATCTGACCAGTCATGTACTATTGATACTGGTAATGCCCATAGCAACTATTTTCATCCCCTGTATAACAGAATCCCTACGCCGAGAGAAGCAGCACGTCTGCAGTCTTTTCCTGATGATTTCATCTTTTCAGGTTCGCGGGGTGCAATGTATCGTCAGGTAGGAAATGCGGTACCACCGTTACTGGCGAAGGCATTGGCAGAAGCTATAAAAAAGGAATTGGATAAATGAAGAAAAATAAAATTATTGATTTATTTTGTGGCTGCGGTGGACTCAGTCTTGGTTTTGAGATGGCAGGATTTGAAGTAAAGGCAGCTATTGATATGTGGCAGGATGCCGTAAAGACATATAATCATAATAATCCAGGTAACAAAGCCATTTGTGAAGATATTCATAACTGGACAAATGAAGTATTAAGAAAAATGCGTGATGAAGGTGAGATTGTTGGAGTAATTGGGGGACCTCCATGTCAGGGTTATAGTACCGTCGGAACCCGGGATATTAATGATCCCAGAAATCATCTTTATCTGGAATACTGCAGAGTGGTTGAGCAGATTCAGCCTGATTTTTTTGTAATCGAAAATGTAAAGGGCCTGACTACATTGAGTCATGGTGCATTTAAAGATGACATTATAAAGAGATTCAGTGCGCTTGGATATCACGTGAAATATCAGATTCTGAATGCCGCTGACTATGGTGTACCGCAGAACAGATTCAGAGTATTTTTTGTGGGTATGAAGAGCGATAGATTCAATTTCGATGAAATAAAGAAATTTAACCATATTGTAACTGCGTCAGAAGCAATAGGAGATTTACCGTCCTTATCTGGAAGTGAGAAAGTTGCTGTATACAGCAGTGAGCCACAGACAGATTATGAGAAAAAGATGAGGGGTAATTCTACAGTACTTTATAATCATGAGGGAACTGCTCATACAGAACAAACCAGAAAAATTATCAGTATGATTAAAGATGGCGGAAAAATTAAGGATTTGCCTGAAGAGTACTGGAATATCAGAAAATATAATAAAGCATTTGAAAGAATGGGAAGTAACAGACCTTCTAATACTGTGGATACAGGGCATAGAAATTATTTTCATTATAAGGAAAATAGAATTCCATCAGTTCGGGAAAATGCAAGACTTCAGTCTTTCCCTGACAGTTTTGAATTTCTGGGAACAAAGACCAGTCAGTATAAACAGGTTGGGAATGCAGTTCCGCCTTTACTGGCTTATGCTGTAGCAAAGGAGATTAAGCATTCTCTTTAAAGGAGGAAGTTAGCAATGGATATATTTATCAAAAACCCGCCTGCATCAGGTGCAAATTTCTCAGAAAATACCTATCAAAGTATTTTAAAATATGCCGAGTTTATTAATAGGCATGCCAATATGATCGCTCCATTCGGCAGTTTCCGTGAAAGTGTATCTGCTGAGACAGGAACGAATATCAAGAATGATAGAACAATATATCCAATGCTTAAATATCTAGGCTTTATAAATTATAAAAAGGGTGAGAATCTCTGTTATAGGGATTTTTTTACTGCGACTGGAAAAGCACTTGTTAAATTTCTATCCCTTAGGCGAGATTTATTGATATTGCAAAAACAAACAGATAAAGAGAAGGTACAAAAATTAAATCAGGCCATGAGAAAAGCAGAGGATGCAATTTCTGATTTAATATTTTATGGGCTGAAACATCTTTTTAAATCTTTTGATGATAAAGAGGTCAGCTATAGGCGTTATCTTTTATATTTGATTAAGTTTATGCTGTTGTATAAGTCTATTAATAAGGCAGAGTATGCTTTTTTGATTTATTCAATAGATAATGGCAACGTTTTCAGTAAAGAATTCGAACAGAAAATTAATCTCTATAGAATAGGAGAACTGGAAATTAACTATAAAGTAGATGCTTATGATAAAAAACGTGGGGGAAATATCCGAAGAAAGGCTTCTGCTGGAAATCTTACTGCCTATGGTTATCAGATGAATTTACTGAAAAGTGCAGGAGTAGTTATTAAGCCGGAAAATGAAGAAAGATTTTATTTAAACGAAAAGAACATTGACCAGATTCATGATTTGTTGGAACAGGTGAGATAAGATGCCAGATAAAGATGACAGCCAAGAGCTGAAAAGTAAGATTAAGGGAACAGTTCAAGGAATTATTAATGATTTGAGATTGGATGTCAAAGCACCTGAACCGGAAGAAATGCATCAAATGCCGAAAAGCATCGGAGAGGCTTCTATTGATTGGTATAGACGAGAAGCTTTTCGTATCACAGGGGGAGAGAATATAATTCTTTATGGAGTTCCTGGTTCCGGTAAAAGTTATGAGATAAAAAATAAGTATTGCAAAGACGAAAAATGTATGGAAAGGGTTGTTTTCCATCCGGACTATACCTATTCAGACTTTGTAGGTCAGATCCTGCCTAAAGTGAATGGAGACAAAGTAAGTTATGTCTTCACACCTGGACCTTTTACCAAGATTATGAAAAAAGCCTGGAAAGATTATGACAGGATGTTTTATCTTGTCATTGAGGAAATCAACCGCGGCAATGCTCCTGCCATTTTCGGAGATATCTTTCAGCTCCTTGACAGGGATGAGAACGGATGGGGACAGTATCATATATATAATGCAGATATGTCCCATGAAATCTTTCCGGACAGCAAGGAAGATATGCCCATCCAGATTCCGTCCAATCTTTCCATCCTGGCAACCATGAATACCTCTGACCAGAATGTCTTTACCCTGGACAATGCTTTCCAGCGCCGGTGGAAAATGCGGCTGATTCATAATGATTTCAATGCAAATGGACAGGTAAAGCATGACAGCCATATCAAGCACCTGATTAAGGACTCTACGGTGACCTGGGGTTCCTTTGCAAAGCTCATCAACAGTCAGATTGCAAAAAACAGCAGGGAAATGATCGGTGCTGAAGATAAGCGGCTGGGGGTATTCTTTGCTTCTGACAGTGAACTGGACAGCAGGGAGGATTTTGCAGAAAAGGTAATCAAATATCTGTGGGATGATGCGTTCAAGATGGACCGCAGCTCTATTTTCCTTGACAGTTTCTTCACATTTGAGGAACTCATTGATGCCTATGTCAATGCGGCGGGTGACCCGCTCCGTGCAGTTTTCCGTGATGATATCTACAATGGAATGAATCCTTCCATGACTGACAATGGTTAAAGTGTGGTGATTTCTTTTGCTGGGATGCAGATGCCTTGTAAATACGGAATACGAAAATACACTGGTAGGGATAGAGTACAGGACAGAAAAGACAGCTGAGGGGAAAGACTCCTGTGAAGTCGTTGTACATTTTCCTCTGGGATATCGTCTGAGCCCTGAAGATGACGACCATGGCCGGAGGAGGGATATTCTGCTTCTCATTTCTGTGCTTCGCAGATATTCCCAAAAAGTGGACGGTACGCTTCCGGACCATGATGATACAGGAGATATCGGATTTCCTATTGATGCTTATCTTTACATTATCAGTGACTTCGTAAGCAACGGATATTACAGAGAAAAGGAAATTATCTATAAAACGGCCAGGCAGGGAAAAATCAGCTGGAGCCGGACTATTAAACAGACAAAGCCCTGCGTGCAGGGAAACAATGTCTTTTATCTGGAATTCATTACCAGAAACCAGAAGAAAAAGGATAATGAATGGATTACGCTGATTCATAAATACTGCGTGTATCTCAGCTTTCTCCGTATGGGGTGGCTCTTTACCGGATATGTGCCGCCGAATCCCAATATCGGCGGCTCCGATAGGCTCTATAAGTCGGTACTCATTGACAAACTGGCTCATACCTTCAATGACCGAAGTCGAAAGCTCTTTAAAAGCATGATGGCGGTTCTTGGATATGAAGAGGAAACATCTAAAAAAGTGGAATTCCGCTATGGAACCAGCAGCTTCTATCATGTATGGGAAAGCATGATAGACTGGGTCTACGGTGCTGACAACAAAGAGAGATATTACCCGAAAACCAAGTGGAGAATAGGGAAGAAACTTTATTACAAATATCCGCTGGAACCGGATTCCATTATGCCGGTGGGAAAAGATATCTATATTCTTGATGCCAAATACTATAAATACGGTATTACCGGAAAAGTGGATGACCTGCCTGATACCAGCTCCATTCATAAGCAGATTACCTACGGAGAATTTATAGACCACAATAAAAAACTCCGGACCGGTCCGGATATGAAAATCTACAATGCCTTTATCCTGCCCTATTGTACGACCAATAAAATCGGCATGGATTTCGTAGGGGAGCTGGGATATATAGGGGAAGCCTACAGCGAGTGGAAAGACAATACAGAAACCTATGAAAGAGTAGAAGGGGTACTGCTGGACACAAAAATGCTGATGGAAATGAATATGCGCCAGGATATGAAAAAGATTCAGGAGCTGGCAGATTTCATTGAAAAGCACTATAACAAATCCCGTGAAATGGACGAGTATTTTAGAAAACAGGACCAGGAAGAGGATGGCTGATACCGTATCCAAAGAACAGCGGAGCTGGAATATGAGCCGCATACGAAGCCGAGACACCAAACCGGAAGTAAAAGTCAGAAGCTGGCTCTTCCGTCAGGGGTTCCGCTTCCGCAAAAATGACCGGCGATATCCAGGACGGCCGGATGTGGTTCTTCCGAAATATCACACTGTCATTTTTGTTAATGGATGCTTCTGGCACCATCACGAAGGGTGCAGATATGGATATACGCCCAAAACCCGGACGGATTTTTGGATCAGTAAATTTAAAAGGAATCAGATTAATGACAAGCTGAACCGTGATACGCTGGAGCAGATGAGATGGCGTGTGATTGTAGTGTGGGAATGCGAGCTGAAGAAGGACTTTGAAGGGGTTATGAAGAAGATTGCGGATTCGCTTCGCAGAATGAATCAATCCAGCGGCGCATAGTCTTCCGCAAAGTCCTGATAGGCCTTTTCCCTGGCATGTTGTTCCGTTTTCTCAATCATATCCGGCTCTGTCTGCAGAACGTGAAGCAGAATATCTTTCACTGCCTCTGCCTGGTCGGAAGAACTGGACCACTGATCTTTTGCCCAGGTTTCTTCAAAATGAGACCATACGTAGATGCGCCGGTAATAGGCCACGTTGTATGTGTAGGTATGAAGCCGTTTTATGACTGCCTGTCGGATGTTTTCCAGGTCCATTTTCTTCTCCTTTTATAGGACAAACATTTGATTTGCTTCTCACATTATACTACAAAAATGTATTAACCATCAACAGGGATATTCATTTTGGAGTGACATGATGGATACGTTTATCAAGCAGCTGTTTCAAACCCTGAGAGAGAACGATTCCCATATTTCAGAATCTGCCTTGGCCAGAAAGCTGGGGCTTCTGCAGTATTCCCTGAACCGCTCTGTTTCCACCGGCAGTGTGAAGCTCTCGGTTTTTCTCAGGGCTTTAAGTCTCATGGGTTATACCCTTGAAATCAAAAAAGAGGAAAAAACGGTGGTTTCCGTCCGGCCGGATGATTACTCACCGGCGGAGAGAAAGCCAAAATAATCCGGTCGGATGCGCACTATGCAGCCCGGCTGGATTTTATTTCAAAAATTTTTCAAAATTTTCTTTACTGTGCCAATTCCTGTCATAGTCTCTGCGTATAATAAAGGTAGAAGCCCCGAAACAGGGAAAGCATCTTACATCATTACAAATGAGGCGATAGATATGAAAATCGAATCGGTAGAAAAGACGGCGAAGGTGATTGCGGCGCTGCTGAAGGTGAAATTTCCTGATGTCCACTTTGATGTGGAGGCGGAATATCCGAACGGGGAGGACCAGGTGGTTGTTCGATATACAGACGGTCCCTCTCCGGTCCTTGTACATTACTACATCGACAAATTTCAGACCATGCACCCTTTGGATGGAGACCTGGTTTTTCTGACTCTTGACCCTTCCATACTGGGATGTTCGGGGACCAGCCTTGTGTACTGTGACTGGAGACTGTCTCCGGGCGTTGAATCCATGGTGCGAAAAGCCTATGAGGCGGAATTTCATGAGCCCTATCGGTACAATGGTCATGGCTTCTTTGACATTACTTCCTACTACCGCAGCTGTCCGCAGCTCTGGCCGGCGAAGTATCAGCGGCTCTATGAAGAGCAGAAGAAGGTGCCTAAGGAAGAACCGCCTGTGCTTAAGGAGAAGGATGATAAGATAGTTTCTTATGAAGATTTCAAAACTGCGGCGCTTCACTATGATGTAAATCATCATGTCTGGTGATTTATGGATAGAAGATAAAAGATAGTGGCTAGTGGCTGGGGAGCGCCTGATGGCGCGGGATCGAGGATTGGGGGACGCCTGACGGCGGACTACCTCACTGTCATTTCGACCGAAACGCAGTGGAGTGGAGAAATCTCACTGCTCAATGGTGCAGGCCACATTACGGTGGGAGATCTCTCGGCTCAGAGCTACAATAGAGCTCTGATACTTTTTTCCTCATACCGGTTCAGAGCTTCGCTCGAGATGACGTGTGAGGCGGCGCGGCCGGGACCGAGATCGAGTACGGAGGATGTGGCCTGTAGATTGTTCCTGGTTACTAGTTCCTAGCTACCAGCTACATGCTGCTAGTTACAAGTTTCATCGAAGGAGGCAGAAAATGATAGTTGACAGGGCAAAGGCCATGATGGCTGCAGGTGGAGATTTTCCGGAGCTGGAGGCGCGGGGCGCTTATTCCGGGGAGTGGAAGAGTCTGCCGGAGCGGCGGATTACTTTCCATTTCTACACGGAAAGGGATGATGAATTTCTCGATTTCGGCTCGTTCTGCATGAAATGTGGAGGCAGGCCGTTGGTAGAAGGAGCCCTTGATTTCTATCCCTGGCATCTTCTGGGGGTGGCGGCTTTTTTCTATACCGTGGATAAAAAGGGCGGTGCGGAGCTCTTATTTTATGATCCCGGCTGCTGGTGCGATGTGGTCTATCTGGAGCCGGTGGCGGGCACGGGGAAGATGGTGCTGACGGTACGAAAAAACAGGGATCACGATAATCCTGAAGAGAATGTGTGTCCCCTGAAGTTCCGCTACCTGGTGGATAGGGAGATATTCCTGCATAATTTCTGGAAAGCTCTTTCCCAAAAGGTGAGTGATCGGTCACTGGAGAAATGGATGGCCCTGCGGGTGAACAATGTTTTTGATAAAGGGCTGGACAGGGGGGAGAAGCTGGCTCAGGTAAGAAAGGCGGAGGAAACGGCGGCCGGCGTGGAGTATTATGAAGATGTCTATGGCCAGCGGGAAGTTTATGAAGAAAATTATGAGGACCTGGATGCGCTGGCAGCTGTGCTCCGGGAGGTCAATATCATCCGCCAGGATCCCTGGGCGGTGGGGGAGCCCCTGCCGGTGAGGAAACTGGAGGAGTTTCTGAGTTAATGAGCTGGTGGGCGAGCAGCCCTATGGCGGCTGGGATCGAAGATCGAGGGGCGCCTGACGGCGCGGTGGCTGGTGGCTGGTAACGTAACCAGCTGCTAGGCACAAAACGCTGGTTACACTTACCCGAACCTTCCCCCATACTAGCTCTCAATCCCATTCTATTGTATAATGATAAGCGTATTCGCCCCATGGGTATTATAAAGAAATGGAGTTTTCTATGAGCAACGTGAATAAGAAGTGCCGTGTCCATTATGAGGGCACGTTTAATGACGGAACGAAGTTTGATTCTTCCTATGACCGGGGAGAGCCGTTGGAGTTTGTGTGCGGTGCCGGCCAGATGATCAAGGGCTTTGATGAAGCGGTGAAGGATATGGCAGTGGGGGAAATCAAGAATATCCACCTCATGCCGGAGGAGGCGTACGGTATGCCGGATGAGCGGAACATTCTGACCATCAATATGGATCAGATGCCCGGATCTTCGGAGCTCCCGGTGGGGGCGCGGGTGGTGCTGACGGACCCCATGGGCCAGCGTTTCCCGGTGAAGGTGACAGCAAAGACCGATACCACCATTACTTTTGACGCCAACCATGAAATGGCAGGGAAGGAACTGAATTTCAAAATCGAACTGGTTTCTGTAGAATAAAGAAATCTGCGCATCGTGAGGTGCGCAGATTTTTTTGAAATGGACACGCCCTAGGGAAGCACTGATTAATTCATAGAGTTTTCTTTTATAAGAATTTTTATGCACTGTTTCGTCATGGGCTTCCTTAAATAGCTCGCTATTCGCGTCAGCCCATTCCTC